>JAEEGJ010010076.1_pt1 | contig 24835 bp, 20 predicted proteins | sample 8958761 | NCBI WGS metagenome assembly JAEEGJ01 (sample SAMN16246546, study PRJNA631951) | gut metagenome | biome: gut microbiome; feature: rumen; material: RS-attached | host: Bos | place: Iran: Karaj | collected 2018-10 | reverse complement strand
TCATAGCGGATGCCGTCCTTCATAATCTTGGTGGACTTGGAAATCCAAGTGGGTGGCACCAGATAGTCTTCATCAACTGCTTGGCCCAGTTCGTAGGCGAAGTTGGGCTCGCCACCTTCAAGTCCAAAGAGGTCGTAGGTGCTGCGGTCCACGTCTTCACGAGGCGTGGCGGTAAGACCGACCATCAGGGCGTCGAAATAGTCCAGGATGGCTACGTACTTGCCGAATACGCTACGGTGGGCTTCATCGATGATGACCAGGTCAAAACGACCGACAGAGAAGCGTTTGTCTTCCTTGTCAATGTAGTTGATCATCGTCTGGTAGGTAGAGAAGACGATACGGGCGTTGAGGTCCGGTTCCTTCGACTCGTTAAGTATTGTCGTCGTAAAAGTTGGTAGATGTTTAACGAAATTCTTGTGTGCCTGATTGACCAAGGAAGTGCGGTCAGCTAAGAAGAGGACATTTTTGACCCAGTCGTTTCGAGAAAGCACATCCACCAAGGATATGGATACTCTGGTCTTTCCGGTACCGGTGGCCATCACCAGAAGGCCGCGACGATGCATTTTGTTGAAGTGGTCGCAGATGCTGTGAATGGCCATCTTCTGGTAATCACGGTTGGTAATATCATCGTTAACACGGAAATCCGTGATACTGCCACGACTGCGATGCTTGATGATGAGGTCAAGATCTTCTTCAGTATGGAAGGCATAGAGCGGCCGTGCCGGATAACCAAGTCCGTCAATAATGAAGGTTTGGAATCCGTTGGTATAATAGATGACCGGACGGACACCGTACTGGGCCTCCAGGCAATCTGCGTATAGTTCTGCCTGGTGCTTACCGATGGCAGGGTCTTTCATCGTGCGCTTAGCCTCAACGACAGCGAGCGGCTTCCCGTTTGCGCCAAAGAGGACGTAATCCACATAACCGACGCCCTGCTCGTTAGGCATGCCGGTCACCTCCACCTCGATGCAGGCCTTGCTGGGCATTATCTGCCCATTTACTTCCAAAACGTCCCAGCCGGCATCCTTGAGCATAAGGTCGATGAAAAGGCTGCGTGTTTCGGCTTCAGTATAATCGTCACATACCTGGACGGGGTGAATAGTAGAGAGATTCTCCTGGACCACTGAACCGCGAAGGGCTGTCGAGATCTGAGGCTTGACTTCTGCTGCAGGAGCCACATGGAAGGGAGCAGATTCGGGAAGGAGAGATTCGTCGAACTTGGCGAGTGTCTGCAGGACGCCCAGTTTCAGAAGGACACCGCCAACGAAATTGTAAAGGTTGAGGACGCAGAAGAATGCTTCCTTGCGGGTAGTCTTACCATTGTGTACGCCCAGGTTTCCTACCTTGCGGATATAGTGTGCCGCCATCATCATCCGGTCATCGGAGACAAACTCGATGAAAGGAGTACCCGTCATCAGCTCATACAGGCTGGCCCGCTCCGGCAGCTCAATGTTCTTGAGCTGATAGAGCGTCTTCACCAGCCACTCCAACGCCCGGCGGCAGTTGAGGGCCGACACGTCGTATTTGCTACGACACTCCGCCTCAGCAGCTTCGCAATAGATGCAAAGGTCCTGAAGCGGCTCTATTTCTCGCAGGTAGTCAAAATTACGCATAGGCTAAACGTTACCAATCCTCTTCTTCTCTGAGTTTTTCCATTTCATCCCTTATCTCAACAAGTGTCTTTCCTTGAAAACTAAAGAATTTCGGCCCTTGATAGGTGCCCGCAGCATTCTTTTTGGGGATGAAAGCCTTGACAAATGCTGAGAGCGCCCAATCTTTACCATCATATTCTATCGTATTAGGGCCAGAGATAGATACTTCTATTCCCAGAGGGTCAAAGATGATTTTATCCCCTTCGGATAGACCCACCATTTCAAATTTAAACGGTTTTTTTCGGTATGACATCATGGGTAATAGGAATTTATTTAAACCAGTAATCCATTCGGCTGTTCACCAATGTCTTTATATCCATTAATGATCTCTCAATTATTGTTTTATTATTCTGGATAGAGGATATTTTACTATTAAATAACCTCTGAATGCCGATCGGCGGCATAATAACATCCAGCTCCTTTAACCCGGAATTTGATATTACAGGTTGTGCTGCGTGATTGGCGAACTGATGCAAATCGAGAATACTAAGAAGAGTGCATACAAATTGATAATCGAAAACTGAAGTATCGAAATAAGCATCAAAAGCGTTATCCGTTAACCAAAATTGATTATCAACATATCGAACATTACCGCAATACGCACCCACGCGTCCAACGATAATATGCTTGCCGCTCTTATTGAAAGTATTATGGTATCCACTGATTCCATTTCCACCATATACGGGGAAAGCACCAGGGATAAACTCCTTCTCTTTTAACCCGTCGCCGCTCTTCAAACGGAATGCATCCTTGAATTTCACACTTGGCCAGCTCAACTCGTTAGTTTGTGGATCGCCAAACATCTCATAGAAAAGAGATTTGGCAAGGATATCAATGTCTTGTAGTTGGGCATTCTTCTTTTCGATTACGCTATTGAGCAGGTCAAGTTCGGCAACTACTTTCTTTTGCTCTTCCAATGACGGAGAAACACAAACATAATCCTTCCCGTAATCCTTGAAATAGATATGCGGAATAGCTGCGCCAGTCGCATATGAGGCTAAATCCAAACTCTTTAGCGCATACCCAACAAAGCGAATATCAAACCCTGGTCTGGGTAGGATGTATTGTAGCGTCCCCAATAAAGAGGATTTCCCAGGGTAAAACCCCACACGTCCGACCCCAGATCCATCTTTTACAATTCCAATATAAGGTGTATCTTGATGATAGAAATCAATGCATTTTAGAAAGCCGCTGGCACCATATAGAGGGTAATCACCATTATTATCCTCTATTTTATTTTGGGCTATGTTGGAAGATCCTTTTATGCAAATATCCTGCACCTGGACCTTTTTCCATCCGTCAATCATAGGCTACTTAAGATATTTTTCCTTGAATTCCTTCAATGCTGCAAAAATGTCGTCTTCGGTTTTCATAATCCGCCCAAAGATAACCTCACTCGGTTCATACGAAACTTTCTCTCGCTCTATCTCCTTGTATTTGTTGACCGAAAGGACATAGCCATTTTCACGGATTTCTTCTACGGGCACCAAAAAACTCTGGTCCTTACGGCTACGAGATTCTTCACCTGTGAGATTCGTGAAGCGGGCCACGATGTCTGGGATGTCGTTATCTGCGACCTCGGTTCGTTTCTGATCCAGCGAGAAACCGTCAGCTTTCATATCATAGAACCAAACTTTGTCAGTACCGCCAGCGTTCGTCTTAGTGAAGACCAGGATAGCAGTCGAGACAGCGGAATAGGGTTGGAATACGCCGGAAGGCATCGAAATCACGGCTTGCAGGCGTTGGTTGTCCACTAATTCTTGACGAAGAGCCTTGTGGGCTTTGCTATCGCCGAAGAGAACACCGTCAGGGACAATACTTGCGCAGCGGCCTCCGAGTTTAAGCATCCGGATGAAAAGCGATACAAAGAGCAGTTCGGTCTTCTTGGTCGGGGTCACGGTGAGGAGCGTCTTTGCTATGTCATCACTGTCCACACTGCCGGCAAAGGGTGGATTCGCCAGGCACAGGGTGTACTTGTTCTCATCCGTGTTGGAGGTGGAAAGACTGTCCTGGTACTTGACATCCGGGCTGTCCACGCCGTGCAGCATCAGGTTCATGGCTCCGATGCGGAGCATGGTGAAGTCGGTATCGAAGCCGTGGAACATCGTGCCACGGTAATGCTCGGCATTGTCCTTCTTGAGGAGTTCGGACTTGAAATGGTCCTGGATATACTTGGCGGATTCCACAATGAAGCCAGCGGAACCCATCGCAGGGTCGCAGATCTCATCCTTGAGGGTGGGCTGCATCAGTTCAACCATCATACGGATGATGTGACGAGGAGTACGGAACTGGCCATTGGTACCGGATGCCGCCATCTTGCCCAGGATGTATTCGTAGACATCGCCCATCGTGTCCCTGTTGTTCATATCCAGGGAGTTGATGCCGTCCACCACCTTTACCAGCGTGCGAGGGTTCTGGATTAGGAACACCGCGTCCTTCATGAAGCGGCTGTAGGCGGACTCTTTGGCATCGCCCAGGTTCTTGATGAAGGGGAAAACGTCGTTGCGTACCGTGTTGAACAGCTTGGAGGCCTCGTAGTCCTTGAAGACATTCCAACGGAGGGTGTCGTAAGGCACATCTCGGTCGGTTTCCGGATTGTGCCAGGACTCGCCGGGACGGAAGGTGGGGTTGTCCAACTTGCCACCGAAGAGGCCGGCCGTTGCCTCGCGCTTGAGCTGGGCATCGTCGAGCATCTTCATAAAGAACAGATAAGTCATCTGCTCGAGTATGGTGAGAGAGTTGGTGATACCTCCAGTCCAGAAGGTGTCCCAAATCTGGTCAATGCGGGTTTTGATTTCGCCTGTGATCATATGTAGAACTATTTAAATCTTTTTGCTGTAAGAGGGTAAGGAAGATTAAACTTAGGGTCAGTTTCTTCCACATCGGTGACTTCAATAATAGCTCCTGGTTTGCAATATTTCATCTTACCCCAAGGAATAAGGCAGTCTCCGACATAGTAATTGTTCTTGGAGTCCTGACAAACCGGTCCCTTAAGGATCAAAAATCTGCCGAGTGTTTTATTGGCGGCCACATCAGGATGTGCGGCTACGTAATCATTGAACCAAATCAATACATCACAAAGCATAAACGCAAGGCTATACAGTAGGTAAGGAGTCTTGACACTTGCCCAATATGCCGTGAGATTCGGGATATCCCGCTCATCCACTTCTGTAGTATGAGAAGCTCCACCGGTAACTTCCAGGATGAATTTCACATTGTCTGCAAGCATTACCGGGAAATGTGCCTGTTTGCAAATAACGCCAGAGTGCAGAGTGGCCTTTCCTGCCATGTATAAACTTGCATCGGTAAGATTGATGTGATCACGTGCATCAAAGCATTTATCATGAAGCAGTCCCTGTTTGCGAGCCGCTCTGAACATCCACTCAAGAATAACTCTAATTTTGTTATAGTACAAATGAGAGTCAATTGTTGTTACGCCAGAGGTGGCGCTTAAGATGTCAAGGAGATGCTTTCTACCGTCCTTGTCGTCCAGAAGAGTATCCGCAATCTTCAGGACTCCTTCATACTGGTTCTCCACCTGCCACATGCGCTGATTCTTAACCGCATTATTTATATCCTCAATGAGCTGATCATTGTGGGTAGATTTCTCATAAATAGGATGAGAAACATAACTGCGGATATACTCTTTCTTGCTCAGGAGTTTTTTTACAAAATTATCCTGCTGGGTAATACTGTCCTGGCCAGAGAAAACGAACCAAAGCTTGTCTTTCCCGACGATAGTAATCGAAGCAATTACATCTTCCGGAGACTCATCTGCATTAAGAACATCAAGAATGGCGGCGTCCCATTCAAAACGCTGACTTTTTTCGCGGAACTCATCGATATTCTCACATTCGATGAGATCAAAGGAGTTGCGGAACTTTGCTACTGTCGGACGGAGTTTTACCGCATGAATATCATCGTCCAACCAAATTACTCTTGGCTTCATATCAGTCCTTACCTATACTGAAAGTTATACGTAATCCAACTGGCATCGCGCTATTAACCTCGTTCTCCCAACGAATCTTAGCTCCGAATTCATCGCAGAGTTGCCTTACTCGGGAGAGGCCCAAACCGGTTCCGTCCTCATCTTTGTGATACCCAGCGACAAAAGAACGTTCCTCGTCAAAGTCTGCAGGAACAGGAATCCCATTGTTGCAAATAAGAAGACTTATGGTAGTCCCTTCTATACGAGGGATTAGCACCACCTTGCTTTCCTTGTTATTGAAAACAAGGTGCTTTTCTGCATTATGAATGATCTCGTCGAGTACTTCTTTGAGATTGTCCTTATTGAAGAGGATTTTCGGAAGAACGCCCTTAAACTCGGAGAAATCCTTTTTCAATTCAAAATGCCTCCCCGGAATGGTTTGAGTAAAGGTATATTGCTTAAGGAATGCAACAAGGTCAATAGACTCAGCTTCGCCAAGGTTGGTGTCAGCCGTGAACAAAGCGAAGAGGGTCTCCAGATCGCCCAAATTGGTCTCCATGTCTTCAAGAGCCAACTGTAAACTATACCCTTCGCTCAACTCAAGGGCACCATCGATGTTGCCATCATATAGTTTGTCCAACATCATGGAAACACAATCCTTAAGGCCAGAAATGTAGGGCTTTATTCTGTGCCTGCGAATCTTCATCATCTCCCTGATCCGCTCCCTTTCTCGCTGAATGCGCTCATCCAATTGGGATGCCTTGAGCTGAGACTCGCGCTCAAGTCTCTGCCCACTGAGATAAGCAGACCGTTGAAGGCTCCTATCAATAGGAAGGAAAACCTTTAAACTGAGGATGTCACCTATTTTTAGGGAAGGAATATTAGCGCCAGGAATCAAGCGATCAACTTGTGAGGCAACATATTCCTTCCTTAACTCGGAGACGAGATAGTAAGGATCTATGCCTTCATTGGGAATGAGAGGTATAACATTGGAGCTTACAACAACCTCAACGCCATCTCTATAGAAGAATAATGTCGGTTTGAGGAAACGAACCTTCTGTACAAGGATAACATCACGGTCAAGTCTACCAAAACGCTTCCCCTCCAGCGGTTCGGGTTGAAGATTATCAAAGCCGGTACCAATGCCATCGTGCTCAAAAAGCAAATCACGACCTCGAATTATGCGTGCGGTTTCAGAAGTACTTACCACTGCACGGTATCCCGAGACAATATCCTTCAGTTGAACAGCCTCAAAACCGTCAGGTACGACGAGTTCTTTACGCTCTTCACCTTCCACGTATGCAGAAGGTACCAACTTGTAATCATTGGTGCGAATCTCATCATAAGATACTTTCGCTGAAACACTGGTGTCAGTAAATTCTAACGCATGGAGAATCGGCTCTATTTGAAGGTGATTTCTCCGGCCTTCCTTTTTAAAGAAAGATGATGCATCGATAAAAAGAACCGAATCATTTTTCTGGGAGCCATCATTTATAATAAGGATGCAAAGAGCCGCACCCGTATACCTAAGAAGACCTACCGGTAATTGGATAATAGTCTCAATTCGGCCCTCATCTACCAGGTGTTTTCTTAAAGAACTAGAAAACCCACCACTGAACAAGAATGAATTCGACAGGATGCCAATCAGTTTCCCTCCACGATTAAGACTCTTACATCCTTTTATGATATAAAAGTCTTGTATAGAGACAGATTGGGCTTTCTTATTAATCATCGTTTCCCCCATAGTAGGAACTCTCATCCCTAAAGGCGGGAAAGAAACGATTAAATCAAAACGGCGATTATCAGGATTCCAATGAAGAGCGGAATCTTCGCGAACAACACTATTGGGATTTTGTCCGTGGGCATACATGCGAAGCACACCCAAGGTCGCAATTCTCTCATTGATTTCTTGCCCAAAGTAAGTGGCTCCATTAGTGGCAACGCTTGCGAAAGAACATGTTCCGGCAAAAGGGTTGTAAATGCTTCGAGCATCCAATCCTTCGCTTAAACACTGTACAAGTTGAGTCAGTTCTTCTGGTGTTGAGAATTCACCAGAGCCCATAAAATCTCCAGCAAAGATTCTGGGAAGTAGTTCGTCGAACAGGACTGAATAATACTCCTCGAACCAAGAATCTTCGATATTGTAAAGGCTGAATAATACTCCACATACGGCAAGTGTTTCTCCTGACGAAGAGAGACAGTGAACGCGTAATATGTGGTGAACGTCCTCAAGAAATGCCGGAGAAATGGGCTCATTCCTCTCACGGATCTCATGAGACGCAACATCAAGCAGCATATAAAGTGATTCTGGTCTAACCTGACCATGCGAAACCTCAAACCGTAACTCATCTATGGCAGAATCACTAAATAACCTGAAGCGTCGAGCGTGAAGGAAAAAAATAAAGAGTTCTCCAACACCCGATGATGACATCCACAGGGTCAAGAACGAATCCCATACTTTATTGTAACCTTCGCGATATGTCATTGTTGCCATAGCCTAAAACGAATTAAACTGTGTTTTCTTGTTTGACAGCACAAAGGTAGGTTTCGTCTGTGCAATCAACCTGCACAGGGATATATTTCTCGTAAGATTCACGAATTACATTCTGAATCTGCGTGCGATAAGTATCTGGGGCAAGCACTTCTACATCCCTTCCGAAAGAGAGAATAAGGGCCTCCAGTTCATTGTTGGGAATGACGGAGATTTCTATGATCCGATTGTCAAAGTCCACTATCCGCTGAGACTGATGTAGCGCCTTCGTTAATACATAAGGAAAGCGATGCGCCGAGAACTGCAACCGGATTATTTCCTTCTTCCCCGGGAAAACACTGACTCCAACTACATCGTCCAAGTAAGTCTCGAAGTCAATGTCAGTGGTGATGTATTCTTTATTTACCTGCTCAAGATTCTCGATTCTGTCCAGCGGCACGTTGTAGATGGTGTGCTGTTCCTCGTTGAGGCCGAAGAGAAACCATCGGTTGTTGTATTCCTTGATATAGTACGGATGGATAGTCCAGTCAAAGACAATGTCCTTGAAGGTCTTATACTGAACGTGCAGGACCGATTTGTTGATGATGGCATCGAAGATATCCTGGAACCAGTCGAGGCCGGTGTATGACTTAATCTCATCGTAACCGACGACGCTCTTGGAAAAACCGCGCAAATCCAATTTGTCTTCTAGCTTGACCACCAACTCGGACATCCAGTCGAAATTGGGCATCCCCTTGAAGCGCTGGAGCATCAGGATGGTTTCCTTGAGTTGCGCCAGGTCATCTTCACCAAGGCCACGCTTGAAGATGGAGAAATCCGGCTCTGAATAGCGGTAATAGTAGCCATTTCCATCGTCTTTTACCTCTACCTCAACTCCTGCTTCAGCTGCGCGTGTACGAATATAATTGATGTCGGAACGGAGGGTGCGAGTCTTGATGCCTGTATGTTCTTCGCCATACAATTCACGCAGGGCATCATTACAACGATCCATTAGGTCGTCGAAATAGAATTTACGCCGGTAGTTGCTGAAACAATCGTCCAGGACTTTATAGCGAATCTGCGCGTGTTTATTGCTTGCCATTGAATTAAGGGAAACATACAAATATAGTGATTAATTCCTAGTGTGCAGATGTCTTGCATAGTAAAAATGGTTCTTAGTAGAAGACGAGTCGCTCCGGCAAACATAATGCGGCCCTATTCGTAAAGAATAAAGCCGCAAAACACATCACATGAAAACAACGGCAATCATTATGTTAACTTCGCCCTCGTCCAATAATATACCACGACGCCAACCACAACCAACAGGAGTTCGAATACAACAAGAACCACAGCCAGGGCCTTGGAAGAAAGCCAAAGGCCTTGCCCCGCGGCAATGCTCTTCAAGTCTTGCTTGTATTGGGAAAAGAGCTCCTTCTGCTCCAGCTTGTATTCTTCAAGGGCCAGTTTCTGATTAGAAAGGAGCTCGCGGTGAAGGTCGTTGACCGTCAGAACGGACTTGTCGTCAAGTTGAACCGTATACTTCGTTTCATTCATCCTCTCAAGAGCAAGGTCTATTCGATCCAAGGTCCACTTGATCTTCCAGGAGGCTTCCTGAATGGACGCTGCAGTTTCGTCCATTCCGAAAGCCTCAATGACCATCGTCTCAAAAGACGCCTCCAGCTCTGAGGCCACCTTTTTTACCTGCCCGAGAAGTTCCTTTACGTTCTCGGATTCCTTCTTCAGTTCTTCCTGGTCGTCTATCTCGTCCATCATGGCCCCGAAATCGAGGCCGGTCTTGGGGGGTAACTTATCTTTCATTATGCAGTCTGTTTATCTGTGTCGTCTATACGGGCGTACATGCAATTCCTTCGCTTTCTTCAGACAACGGCGCGCCCAAAGCCAGTCGTCCTCTTTGGGATCCTTTCCCCAGCCGGTTCCCGGAGAGCTGCCGCCACCACAGGACTGGGAAAGCGCCGTTGCCCCGTCGACATACTCGCAGAAAAGGAGCATGGCGGTATGCAGGACATGCTCTCGGCTGGTGCTGGAGTTGTTTTCCGGAACCTCCGCCTCTTTCTGGAAGATCTCATAGACCGCCTCCGGGATGTCGAGGGAATACCTCTGCCCCTCGACCGTGATGTCCTGGTGGACCATAGCCGGGACAGGCTTCGGCGTCGGGGTGGGACGTTTCGTCACATCCGCTGCCGTAGGACGGGGTTTTTCCGTCTTTTCAGCCGGGACATTCACTTCCTTGACCGGATGCAGTTTTGCCCACGTCTCTTGGATCCTGGAGGGTGTGAGGCTGCGGGTATGCCCCAGCTCTGAGGACTTATATTTGATATATCCTATATTCAGGGAATAGCCATGGATCTTGCCTTCTTCGTCGAGCCGGAAGACTACTTTATAGCCCTTTCCCTCAAGTTTCTGCTTATAGGCATCCCAGTCAAAGGTATCCATTTCCTTCAGGGCTGCGATGCAGTCCTGGGTGACCAGCACTGCCCTTTCCTTGTGGATTTCCTCGGGCTGGACCCATCCCCGGCGTTCGTTGATCACGCAGGCAGCTTGCTTTGCCCGCTCGCTGACGAAGTGCGAGTCAATGACGTTCCCATCCATGTCAATCCGGTTGGCAATGATGTGCAGGTGCAGGATTCCGCTGTCGCTATCGTGGTGGAGCATGGCGACGTACTGGGTGTTCTTCAGGTTTGTGGATTTGGCGCTTTCCCTCCCGGTCCGTCCGGAATAGTCCACAGCATCGAACTCCCGGACGAAATCATCCGCAAGTTCCCTCCATTCCTCCAGTGTCCATCCGACCGTCTCCTCTCTGGCGGGTGATACCTCGATCCGGAGGGAGGTGCATTTCAGGTGCTTGGTCCGGTTCAGTTTCTCCCGGAACTGTTCCTGAAGGAGCTTCATCCTCGACCAGATCGCGGACGCGGAGAGGTTCTCCGGGAGGCAATTGACCTTGACGATTTCGGACAAGTCTTTTTCGGTGGAGTAACGGACGGTGATGCTCCCGTGTGTTACGGCTGCTGCTTTTGCGACCATATTCTATTCCTTCATTTTGTCGATGATACTGTCCCAATAAGCAAGGATCTTGTTGACGGAATCCAGCCACGCCTGCCGGAATTTCTCATTCTTGAAGTACAGCTTCCTCTTCTCCGGCTCCTTGCTGTTGACCTGACTGAAGAGACGGACCACGTCTCCCCTGGCATCGGTCAAGCTGGTCAGGGCCTCGATCTCCCGCTCCGTCAGATGGTACTTTGGCTGGTGGCCGAGTGTACATTCCCGGGTGTATTTGCTTACGGTCTTGCCACATTCATCGGCACGTTTCTTCACTGCGTCATACTCTTCCTGAGTGACGCGGGCGTCCAAGTGCAGTATGCGTTTGGACACGGCTTTGGTCTCTTTCTGTTTCATGTTCATTTATCTTTTAAGTTAACCCAATGCGAGCCGGCGAGCGTTCAAGATGCCACGTTGGACAAGTCGCACCGCGAGTTTGTCCGACATTGGCACATCTAGCAATACGGAGGAGAAAATGTTCTCCTCCTCACTCCGCAGGTTTGCCAATCTGTTCGCGATAGGAATCTCCCAGGAAAACAATCCTTTCACACATCTCCTCGAACCGGTCGAGGACGCGTTTTCCATACCATGCCACAATCCGGTCGTCTGAGAGGTTCGTTGAAATGATGGTTACCCGCTGCTTCTCGTATCTCTCATAGATGAGTTCGGGCAGGGGCGTGTAGTCCACTCCGTAATCCTTGCACTTGGCAGGTTCTGTTCCCAGATCGTCCAGGAAGAGGTAGTCTGCCTTCTTGAATTCGTCATAATAAGACGGCTGCTTGTCGAGCTTGGCTTTGAATTGGTCATAGACCATCAAGGCGGTACATTTATAGATGCCGCTGGCGCCGAACCGGTATAAGGAACACAGTGCGTTCATGAGCGAGGACTTCCCTGATCCCAGGGTTCCCTGGAGCAGAAGGCTGGTCTTCAACTTGGGGCCCGTCATCCACTCGGCGGCCGCCGCAATGTTTTCGGCGACCTCCGTTCCGGCTATTTCACGGAATTTACACCCGCGGTCTTCGACCACGTCTTGATAAAGCTCCATCAAAACAGCTTGAATAACTTCTTTATCTTTCCCTATTAGTTTGGGAGGAAGCTTGGGGATATGCTTAGTGCCTGATGTATTCTGCCGGATTGCAGACATCAAGTGCTGGATTGCTGTTGGTTCCATAACTGTTTTCTCTTTTGACCCGAGACGGGTCCTCTTTATGTCTAGGATTATCTATAGCGCTATGCACTATTTTATTGGTTGAAGTTTTTTCACCGGCATCGGTGAAAACTTTGCTCTGTTCCTGGTGAAGTTTTTTCACCGACATCGGTGAAATTATTTCACCATCCTTGTTGAAATAATTGCGCTTGACTTCCTCGCTGACCGTGTATTCATATGTTCGGTATTTTGGGTGCTTCTCCTTTGAGCGGACAATCAGACCCTGGTCCATCAATTTCTGAATGGCCGTGCAGACCGTCCTTTTCGAGACTCCCGCGTAATCCGCAAGAGATTGCTCGCTCTTATACATGGTCATCCCTGTTCGGCTATAGGAGAAAACCAGCCCAAGAATGACCAGCTCGCACTTGTTCAAGCCGAGGTCCCGTCCTAACATCCATTCATAGACAACGAAGTCAGACATCCCTATTTCTAGTGGCCTGATACTCGTCCGCCAGCTTGCGGGCCTTGTCAACGTCGAAGACGATCCGACGTCCGATACGGGAGACGATGGCATCTCGAAGGACTCCTCCGCCGACATTGGATCCGTCCTCCTCGCGCGGCGCGCGCATCAGCGCGTAAATAGTAGACTCGGAGCATCCGAGCTCCACGGCCAGGGCGTGAACGCCCAGGGCTTTCTGTCCCGCCTGGGTGGGACGATTGGCTGCATTGGGAGAGTTCGCCAGCGCGTAGTGCGTAAGCTCGAGATACTCCTCCCCGGTCATCATGTAGACGGGCTTCTCCAGAAGCCCCTCGATGGATTTAAGTGTGCTCATAATCTTAAAGTGTATTAGTGTTGTTTAACATATGCTATGGTATCGTTTAACATTTTTTCGGGATAGTGGAAAATCTTGGATCTGCCATTCCCGAAGGCGAAATGTGCCAGAAATCACCATTTTTCCGGTCTCTTCCTATCTTTAAGTTACGAAAAAATATCCACATTTAAGCGCGTTTACGCGACTTTTTGACAATCATCCAAAAAGATGGTCGCAGACGGGGCTCTTTCAGGGGAAAATAGGCGAAAATGGGCGTTTTTCTTGAAATTTATCGCAATTTCAAAGGTGTGAAACCCGCCAGGAAAGGGGGTGTTCTCCCTCGCGCGAGGGACAGTCATTTTTCGGCAACGTGCCAGAAAGACACGTGGCTGATGGACAAAAAAGGAGAGGTTTAGTATAGTTTAATTTAACGTACTTTTCGTATGTACAACTATACTATACTGGTATACCGCTTTGAGAGACCGCCGTAGGAGACCAAGGGATGTAAAAGATTAGGGACAAAAAAACCTCGGAGGGTTCCCGAGGATTAATAGAGCTTCCCTTTATGCTTTAGCGATTCGCGGTATTCTGTGGGAGAACATCCCAGGACGCGTTTGACATATCGCGAAAAGGCCGGTAACGATGAAAACTTCATTTTCTCCGCAATGTCCGTAAATGGGACATCTTTGGCCGACAATTCTTTTCGAAGTAAACGAGCAGCGTAATAATCTATCCAGTTACTAGCTGGACGGCCAGTGACCTGATTGCTGAGCTCGGTAAGGTATTTAGGCGTTAATTCCATCATTTTCGCGTACGATGCGACATCGCGCTTCTCTCCACAATCGTGCTGGGCCTCATACAGGAAATCGCCGAAGTGCTTCAAGGGTAGATCGGAATTGTCAGTAACCAGGACTGTCCGGTCAACGATACACCAGATATCGTAAAGTAAGACGCGCAGCAGATTACCAATGACCTCTTCCTCAAAGATTAATTGGCGGTATTCGATGCGCTCTTTGAGCTGATTAAAAACACTTCCGATATGGTTTTGTTCATCATAATCATCATCCACCAGGCGCAGAACGGGATGTGCTTTGAGGTACTTAAAACCAGGGACGTCCCATGCCGTTTCCGGTTTATATAGGTCCAGGAAATAATCCGATACAAGGAACACATCCGCATCCGCATCCTCGGAGAATGAGATGCTGTCATATTTCTTTGATCTGGGCCACACGACAAAGTCCCATTCCCTTGCCTCAATCTCTTTATTCGATTGACGGAAACAGACTCGTCCCTTCCGGCAAAGCAGATAGATGTTGTATTGTCCTCTAAACTGACTGAAGTCAACAGAATCTTTCGGGATATTGTAAAACAAGTAGTCTTTCATGGCCCATAATCGTCTTTAGACACAAATATAAGCCTTTTTTTCGAATCAGAAAAAAAGTTAAGCCAAAGTACCCGCAGGCGAATAAAGGGAAAAGGAAAAAAGGCCTCTATCAGATCAACTTGCTAGTAAATGCGAGTAATTTTTACTCGCAAAAACATCGTTCTATGGACGTAGAACGGCGTTTTGATCCTTCTCGAGTAAGTAAAATGTTAGTAAAATGGAGTAAATGTTCGTCTTTTTACTCGCAACGTACATCAAAATAGAAAGAAAGAGCCTGATAATCAGCGATATGCTTCTTTTCTTTCTTTATCCTGTTGCCCCTTTTACTTGTTTTCTGCCACTTTTCAAAAGAAAGGGAACAAGAATTAATTCGTCCGATGCATTCAACAGATAGTTGTATTCCATAATAGTTGATAACTATATTATCAACCAAGTTGTTATATGTTCATGGAATAATGTAAATTTGTTTAATCATAAAGCATATATCAATGAGCGCACTAATTACAAGCTTTGTAGTTTCGTATGTGGCGAATAACATTCCCACACTAAAAGACTGGTTTTTAAATAATCCTGCGCTTAAACACCACCTTGAGGAGTGTTACCAGAGAGCGCTAAAAGCCTGGACGGTCAACAATTCCATTCGAAAGAGTATCTCTGATTCGATTCTTTCGTTGAATGATCTTCGAAACTATCTATCTGGGAAACCGACTAATACAAGCGAAGATCTGTCCAAACTCCTTGAGTTATGGGTAAAGGAGCTTCGAAATGACGAACTTGCCTATAACTTCATAATTGAAAACAAAATTGACTTTCTTGATTCAAAGCTTGATGAGTATTTCGAGACACTGCGATTGTCCATTCAAGATGAATTGTCTATAATTGGGAATAAGCAGAACCAAACAAACTCTATGCTCGAAAACCTCCTTCGGGAAATAGCAGAAATAAAGGCTAGACAAATTGAGGATAGCAGTGCAAGAATAAACTCTTTCGTTCAGAAGATTCTTTCAGAAACGGTTGAACCTTTATTAAATACTCTTCAAGTAAGAAGTGCCGCATCTGTTTTGCGGGTTATTGAAAACAACTTTAAAAAAACAATTCAAAGCGACCATTCTTTGTGGGCAAACCTGTCCTTCTGTAAAGGGAAAGCCTATAAGTATACTGATCGAAGGTTATCAATTGAGGCTTTTCATGTTGCATTTGAATTATGTCCGAGTAATCCATCGTACGTCATTGAGGAAGCTAAAGCTTTATGTGAGGCAAAAAAGTTGAGTGACGCAGAGAAACTCTGTCAAGCCATTTCTAGTGACGACATTTTTGCTATTGCCATCAATACAGCAAAATCCGAGTCAATAATATCGTCGGCATTTAAGATTGTCGAAAACGTGACGGACAAATCGGTTTTTCTTCAAACACTTGCTGAGATTCTTTCATCATCTGAAGGTGTGTTTATTCCAGAGTTATTTGATGAGAAATACATTGAAATTCCAGAGGATCTTACTTATGATAACCTACCTAAATGGACGTATGCCTTAAGCTATTATCGCGGTTTACTTGGTGGTTTAATTCCCTTGGAAAGAGATGGCATTAAGGATAATCAAAACTATAGTAAGGCTCTGGTTGTTTCTGATCAGTTTGTTCATCACCTTAATCGTACTGACCTCGTCGGTGCTTTCCCAATCGTCAGACTGTTAAATAGTTATTGGGGATACATAGTTACTGGCGAAAAGGGAAGAGTTGATGAGTATCAAGCTATCAACAAAGATAATCTAGGAGTCCCTAAAGACATTTTTATTCTTATGGAATCATCTCTTCTACAGATGGAGGGAAGAACACCTGAAGCATTTGCACTATTGCCTGGACTAAAAGAGAATGCTAATGACTTGTTAGTCAATTTTGCTATACTACTTGGCTTTCATTCAAATGAGGTTGGTTATATTGTTTGGGGGCTCAACCTTGCTGTCGAAAAAGGCATTGTATTGGGGGAAAATGCATGTAGTTCTCTATGCATATCCATAAACAAGAATACGGCTTTTGACATTTTGCCAATTGTTGCTGACGTTGATTTTGAAAACGATAAACTTAGAGAAATAGTCATAGAGCTATGTCATTTCTTTACGGGACAGACTATAGCCGTGGACGCACTGAAAAAGGATTGTTTACAGTTACCAGAGTCAATCCTCCCTTTTGTTGCCATGCTACTCTCTCAAGGAGGAGAGAATGATCTTGCTTTTGATATCCTCCAATCAAGGGTCGACGAGAATAATCCTGACTTCAAATTTAGAGTGTTCATTAATGTCTTGACAAAGAGCCGTGAACACCGTCCTCTTCTTTATTCCATTTTGAAAACTAATCGACTTGCCGGGTATACTGAAGATAATCAATTGTTGATGATAGAGTATCATCTGGCGGCTGAATTGACTGATTTCAATAATGCTTTTGAGGCTATTTCCATCGTATATGAAAGAGACCCTGATTCGGAAGATGTATTTTTGAATTACCTTCTTGCAATAAGTAAGGTGCACCCGGAGCAGTTAGATAGTTTAAAACAGAAAGCTCTCTCCTTCCATTACTCTTCTCCGCAATCTGTAAGATTTGTATATTCCGTCTTTGCTCACGCGGGAGACGTTCAGTTTGCTGCAGAGTTACTTTATGGAAAGGCCATATCGATGGAAGACGATGACTTGAAAACATTGTTTTTTAAAGAGAGCACGTCAGGGTATATTAGAGAAACGGTTAGTCGCGAAATAGATATTGTCTCTCCTGGAGTCTGTCTGTTCTTCTCGGTTGCTGGACAAAATGAAGCTGTAATTGTTAAACAAGACACACCTCTCGGGAAAGCAGTCCTGGGAAAAAGAAAGGGTGACTCCTTTGTATTCCAAGGGACAGAGTATTTAATCCTGGGTGTTTATCCTCATTTTTTTAAACTACATGCTGATTACATAAAAGAGGTGACTCTTACCGGTGGGAATAACCATCTTCGTTTGTTTAGAATCAATCCGGAAGGGGATATTATTCAAGAGCTTCAGAACGCAGTAAAAGAGTTCAATCCAGACAGCGTCAATTTTGAAGAAAAGAAAAGGAAAGCAACCATAGATTACGAGAATGGACGTCTACCACTGTCTTCTTTGGCGGACGAATCACAAATAATAGGTAGTTATTATCGGCTCTTGTTCGGGAACTTTAAAGTGTTCGTTGTCCCCGTTTCTGTATTTACGCCATTGAGATTCCTTATCCAAGAGCCCTCCTCTCGATTTGTTATTGATTTACCCGCCATCATAACTTTATTTGAGTTCTCAAACAAAACCGGATATAAGCCCTCAGTTAAATTCCTTATTTCGTTGTACCTCAAGGACTATTTAATCACCAAGAAAGAGTGTTTAAAATACAACCCAGGATATGATTTCTATGAGGGGTTGAATAACAAATCTATTCATCGGTTTAGCGATGACTATCAAGAAGACATTAACCTGAGAATGACTGCATTATGTGAATGGGTTGATAAATACTGTGAAGCGGTAGTTGATGACAAGTCTTTGATGATTAACGAACATAGCGACTCGGAGTCTGCAATGTTATTTGTTCACACAATGTCGTTGATTATTAATAATGATAACGTGCTGATTTCAGACGAGTGGTACTATATTAAGAATATGGGAGGGCGAATAAAGCAAGTATCCACAGAGTTCTTTGTCTCAGCAATTGAAAACTTACATGAAAGCTATGTTGACTTCATGCTTGCTTCGACTATAATTGGGGCTACGCTTTCTGATGAACAGATTGCCACGGAATTGGATAAGTCTGAAAGAGGCGAAGATAACCGATTCCAGAATGTTCTTCTTACGGTTAGTAAGAATCCAGATTTGTTCATTCCGTCAATCAATGCAGGTCTGATTTTGACAAGGCCGGCTATTATTTCTGGCAGTCTCAAACTATCCCTAACCAATCTCTTCTCGATGTGTTTGCGTACAAGAACGATCGAGTATTTCCGTGATGACGAATGGCAAAGAATTATACAGTTCCTGAATCAGCCATATCTGAATTGCGAGATTGTTCGGGATTGCTTATTGGCTGCGAAACAGATAATGTTTCCTTTGAGTCTATAATCTTTGGATAAGTTGGAGAATATCTCCGACCATTAATCTGATTATTACTCTCTTAGTCACATAGCCGTCACATAAATAGTTCGCTGAAAATCAGAAGCTTACATTTTGTTTGATCGATATGGTCACATAATAGTCACATTAGTTCTGACCCAGAACGAATCCTTCCTGGCAGAATTCAAGGACATCATTCTTTGAGTTATTTGCGTGGCGTCACCATCAACATTTTGAGGATTTTGCGAAAACTGCCCAAAAAGATTTTGAGGAAAGGTTATGAGTGTCCATAAAAGTGGTGACCTACCACCTTTATAAGTCAATTATCTTCCCGTTATCAAAAGATAGCTGCTCTCGGGCAAACACATACCCTAGTTGATTAGACACACATTGCGTCTTCCCAATCTGCTTATCAATGTTCCGGTGAGAGTGGCCGTAAATCCAATAATCTGCTCCACAAGTCTCGATGAAGTCATCTTCATTTGAAACAAAAGCACCATTGATACGGCTTCCTTTAAAATCCGGGGATGACAACTGGAACGAAGGGACATGATGTGTTACAATCACCCTCTTTGATGCGGAGGACGATTTGCACGCTCGACGCAAGAAATCCATGCATCGGTCATGTTCTCTGTTGAACTGCTCAAAGGTTAACGTTTCTCCTTCGAACATAATCCTATGGAAATCCGTCACCCCGGATTCGGTTGCAAAGGCATCCTGCAGGGGAATATGTGCCCATAACGTGGAAAGAATCATGTCCATATCGCCCAGATTCACCACCCCATTGTAATAGACTTTCACATTGGTACGGATCTGCAATAGTTCCCCCTCCTGGAGTGACGCTATATCATAGTATTTGTAAAACTCGTGATTTCCAGGAACAACTATCACCTGCTCATATTGGTCCGCCACTTGGCTCCAGAACGGATGCAAGGAATAATTCTCGTCGCCGATGTAGCCAATGTCTCCGGCTAGTACAAGGATGTCACCCGCTTTTTCAAGCGGATGTTCCCTCAAGTATCGCCAATTCTCGGCGAACTCCAAATGGAGGTCTGATGCATATTGAATCTTCATTATTCCTCTACCCTAAAAAGCTTATCAAGCGTCTCGACTAAGTCAGCCACTTCTTCATCTCCAACGCCAAGGGCATCTCGCAAGGCCTGGCTGGGAAGCATCGTACGAATATGCTCAACATAATCTCTGTTCGTGACAAAGATTCCCTCCGAGCAAGAATATGGTCCAGGAGTTATGATGGCCGCCAGTTTCAGAACGTCATTCCTGTGCTTGGTAATGTCCCTCGTATTAACCTTCTTACCTTGTTCACGATCGGAAAGCAAGTTCAAGAAAGCCCTCTCTTTGAGACCGATAAGTGCAAGTGGTGACGCTACTCTCAAACCATCTACAATCTCACTATTCTGAACCGTCAAGTGATAGTAATCGTCATCAAGCATTATGGCAGAGAGACTATACTGCTCTTCTTCCGTCGGAAGAGGCTCGATATGGAAACCAGAAGGAGACCCGAGAGCATCGCTATGTCTCGCAAGAAGTTCTATCTGGATGGGATATCCCTCCTTTGGATCCGTAAACCGGTATAGTTCATATACAGGCTCTTTGTCTTCGCCACGTTTGCGTTTACCATTCTTATACTCACCTTCAAAGATGAATCTCCAGAAAGATTCCACAAACGCTGGTGTCAGTTTCTCAACAACGACAATCATATCGATATCGTCCGTCGCCCTAGCCTTCATACGGCTTCCTGCGAGAACGGCATCACAGGCTGTTCCGCCAATAACAACATAACAATCTTGAAATGCAGCGAACGCTTCTTTGAATTTCTCTACTCCGTAGACCATATTGCATTTATCATTAATTCGATTTCTTTTTGGACACGCTCGTCCTTATTCTCTTGGAGGGACAGGGCGAGGGACAGCTTATCCACACACGGACCACTCCCAATGGGGGGATATTTCCAAACCTCGATTCTGAATCTCCCTTCTTCCAGACCGTTATCTTTAGGGGCGACACTTCGGTCCAAGACCAATGTCTGCATCTCCTCTGGATTTAAGTGTGAGTAATGCGCCAGCGCATTGATACCGCCGATAATACCAGGACCATCGAAGGAATCATAATAACGTACATTTAATATAGGTGACACCAAATAAGGCCGTGCCTTTTCCCAAAGTTCCTTTCCGATATACCTAAAGTGAAACAACTTGATTTTACCGAATCTATCGGAAATACCCAATCCCACCTCTTCCAAAGTCGTGATTGCCCGAGATACGGTGAGATAGGACAGTGGGACCGCAGAACTTATTTCAGAGAGCGTTTTCCCCTCCAGACTCTCAACCTGAAGATGGGAAAGAAGCAAATATTGCGCTGCGGGAGTCAGCCTCTTAGCTCTGGCCCTATCCGATATCTTTTTCCCGGCGTATAAAAATGGGAGTCTCGCATACTCCTTGTCCGGCATAAAGTAGAAAAGCCCTCTTTCGGCATAACGAACCCTCTGGTAACGGGGAGCATCGGGAAGAAGAAAAACTATCGGTTTGGAGAAGAATGATCCCAATCGATAAGCATAATGCTCCAGTTGTAAAGGAGTGACCTCTTTCCCTTGCTTCAAAGAAGGGACGATAAACTCTCTTCCGTCAAATAAGCATTCATAAAAATCGAACATCCATTTCGCTTCAGCCCATAGCCCTTTTAGCCTAGCCTTTTCAACCGGGGTCAGATCTAAGATATTACCATCAATGCCAATTCTCATTTTCATCAAATTTGCTACATTTTCACACCGCATGAAAACGTAGCAAAAGTAATGATAATTTATTAAAATAAAAAGGATTTCACTTTTTTAAAGCAACCCATCAAACTTCGTCATCGAACTCGCCTTGATGGAATCCACGATGTCGATATAAGGCTTCATGGCCTTGTAGTCGGAGTGGCCGGTCCATTTCATCACGATGTTCGGGGTGATGCCGAGGGACAGGGCGTTTACGATGAAGGTGCGGCGACCGGTGTGGGTGCCGACGAGTTCCCACTTGGGCTGGATCTTGTCGGTGCGGACGTTGCCCTTGTAGGTGGTGACGCGGATTTCCTCATTGATACCGGCCAGCTTGCACAGCTCCTTGATGTCGCGGTTCATAGCCTGATTCGTGTAGTTCGGCAGGGCCTTGTTGTCCTTGAAGGGGGTGTCCTTGTATTTCTCCAGAATATCCCTGGTGACCTTGTTCAATTCGATGGAGATGCTGTCCGCCGTCTTGACGGTCGTGACCTCGATGTGGTCGCCCTTGATGTCGCTGCGACGGAGGTTGTTGACGTCGGAGTGCCGGAGGCCAGAGAAGCAGCAGAACAGGAAGATGTCCCGGATGGGATCCAGGTAGGCCTGGGATTCGGAGAGTTCCAGGTCGCGAACGCGGGCGATCTCCTCTTTGGTAAGATAAATAACCTTCCTCTGCGTCATCTTCAGGGTCGGGTGGAACTTCTTATAGTCCAGGTTGGTGTTGTAGCCTCGGTCGGTTGCCCAGTTGAGAAACCAGCGAAGGTAGCCCAGCTTCTTCTCGATGGTGGAGTTCTTCAGGCCCACCAGATCTTCCTGGTCATAGTCCTCTCTTTCTCCCTTCTTTTTCCGGGGAGTGCGAAGCTTCTTGCTGTCGCGCATATATGCGACGAACTCCGTCAAGGTGGCCTCCGTCAGATCGGAGAACTTGATGTTCTTCTTGAAGGTGGTCAGGTCGACGCGCATCGCCTCCATCTTCTCGAAGGTGGCTTCCGTCCAAGCGTTCTTTTCACCGCATTCTTTCAGGAACATTTCATAGACCTTGAAGAAGTCGTGTTCCTTGGGCTTGCGAACCTTCTTGGGCTCCGGGGCTGGCTTTTGGGGAACAGACCCGTTCAGCCGGTCCTCATACTTCTTCTGAAGCTGGGAAGGGGTGGGGATTTGATCGATGGCCTCGAAGAACTTGAATGTGGATTCCATCTGGTCCTTAATGTTCCGGAGCTCGTTGTTGATGGACAGGGCTGTCTCGCCCTTTGGGCCTTTGTAGCCCGTCTTGACAAGTTCTGCTTCTTCGTCCCAGGCAGATTTCTTATTGATTTGGCAACCTGTCTTGAGGTCCAGCCGCTGGGAGTTGAACGTGGTGCGAAGCCTAATCTGGAAAAGGTCGTTGTTCTTTCCGTAAGCCCTCAGCTTGAAACTGACATTTCTCTTGATCTTCATGGCGTCTCCTTGTTAAAAATCGTGGCCCAAAAATGGCCCAAAAATGCTCAAAGGTGAGCGAACCCGTTTGCAAAGATACGCAATAGAAAGCACTCCTGCAAGGGTTTACGAAGGGTGTTGTACTTGGTTTACGATTCTCGTCCTCTCCGCTCTAAAGTGGCTCTCAGGTATCTGGGAGCCCTTTTTTGTCCAATTTCATCGCACCGTTGTCGCACCAAATTTCCATTCTTGTCGTTTATGGCGCTCTTTCAAGGTCATCTTGATCGGTCGATGGGGCACTTTTTTTGCATTGATAGATGTAAATTGTTTGATTTCGTTTCGCCGTGTTACCGTTGAAAAAAGCAACCTGTTGTCTATCCATATTGGCCTGTGTCTATTCTTTCGCACAGGAGAAAGAGTTGAGACCAACTAAACTTACCCCTATACCCGAAGTGGACCTCATCAAGTGTGAGCAGTTATCCTTCCTGGCAAACGAGGATCATGATAATTACAAGGCGATGAGCGCCGAGGATAAAGCTTTGGTCGGTTTTGGGGAAGAAAATCCTGTGCTTGGGCACTTCTACAGCGCGGCTTGCAGTTGGTATTGCGGCGGAGAGATTTCCAAAGTTTCTTCTTCCAGCGCCCTGTCCGCCCAATACGAGGGTGAAAACGCTCACGATTTCAGCATTTTGAATGTATGGGCAGAAGGTGTTCCCGGAAACGGCGAAGGAGAATATCTCGTCTATACTTTTCCCGGGCGTTGTCCGCGGATCACTACCATCGAGATTCTGAATGGTTATACGAAGACCGAAAAGGCCTGGCTGGATAACGGCCGCGTCAAAAGATTGAGAATGTACTACAATGGCGAGCCTTACGCAGTCCTGGAGTTGGAGGACACCCGCAGGCTCCAATCTTTTGACGTTGGCATCCTGGGCTTCCATGATGCATCTGCACCGGACTGGACCCTGAAGTTCGAGATTCTGGACGTCTATCCCGGAGACAAATATTCCGACACCGTCATCACCGAATTGTTCTTTGATGGGATCGATGTTCATTGATCCCACATGGGTCTTCAGATCATGCTGACCAAATTCAAGTTGAAAGGTAACCGTTCTTTCCTGAGAACGGATTATGAAATGAGTGCTGTCGATAAGGGCGAGGCCGACCGCGCTTTCAAATTGTGCAAAAAGCAGTATCTCGACCCTCTCCTCAAAGCAAAAGGCTTTCTGCAGTATAAGACGAACGCTTACGTCAGACGCAATCAAGTTGATGTGCTTGAACTTATTGAGTTGCAAAAAGAGAGAAACGGATCCAGGACTTTTACTGTCAATTATGCCCTGACGCCCCTCTATCTCCGATATGCTTTTGCCGATTTCTGGTATAGCGAAAGAATCGGAATACTCGTCAGTGGAAAGGATGTGTGGTGGGATTATGCCGACGAAAGCATTGCAAGAGTCAGCTTTGAGAATGTAGCAAGAGCCCTTGAAGAGTATGTCTTACCGTGGTTTGATGCTTGTTCAAATGATGACTCGATCAAAAAGCTGCTATTGGCCAAACAAGAGGAACAGGAAGGGAGATTATCTGTCCATGAGCGAGCATGGCTTGAGTCTCTTGATAATCACGGAGACTGTTCCAAGACAATCGAGAGGAATATCGAACTCTTTAGATTGCCCAAAGCATGCTGTTTGAAATAGAAAAGAGACCACATCGGCCTCTTTTCTGCTTGCCCAATTTCCCGTCGAATGGAAGTCATTGACACGCAGCAAGTTATGCGTTTTTGACCGCTCCGAATTGACCGGTCAACTTCCCGCAACTATCTGTCTGTCAGTAATTTCCATTCGACGCATCAGGCAATGGCGCACCGCAACCACCCGCACAGCGCACGAAAGCGGCATCTCGGTGCGGCTGTTTGACGAAGAGCGTTATCGTGGACTTCTTTCAAGGTCATCTTGATAGGTGTCATTTTCGCCGCACCTTCTTTGACCTTTTCTGGCTAACGGTCTTAATCCAGTCCTTCTTCATCTGAGTATTCATAATTTGGATTTCCAACTCGATCTCTGTTATTGGATTATATTCACTCGGCTCGGATTGCGACCAATCTC
>JAEEGJ010010075.1_pt1 | contig 24836 bp, 24 predicted proteins | sample 8958761 | NCBI WGS metagenome assembly JAEEGJ01 (sample SAMN16246546, study PRJNA631951) | gut metagenome | biome: gut microbiome; feature: rumen; material: RS-attached | host: Bos | place: Iran: Karaj | collected 2018-10 | reverse complement strand
ATAAAGGAGAAATCCGTGCAGTCGCCTATGACGCAGAGGGAAAAGTGATTGCAGAGGATGTGAAGAAGTCTTTTGAAGACCCAAGCCAGATTGTTCTGCAGGCGGAACAGGATTATAATGACTCTGGATTGCCGCGCTCCGCTCGCAATGACGATGACTCCGCTCGCAATGACGAAGCAATCCACTTTATCCAGATTATGCTCGCCGACAAAAACGGCACCCTGGTAGAGAATGCCCGCAACTACATTACCGTAAGTGTAAGCGGCGGGGCTCAACTCCTTGGTATGGATAATGGTGACTCAACCGACTATGATGAATATGTTTGTGCAGATGGTCACACCCATACAAGAAAGCTTTTTTCCAACCGCCTGATTGCAATTGTAAAAGAAAAGTCCGCTGCAGGCAGCAGAGGCTTTGTTGTAACAGCTGCCAGTCAGGGTCTGCCCAATATTTCTATAAAATATGACGGCAAGGAGTGGAGTAGGGTAGATGCAGACTCTTCTGTACTGCCCCAAAATTCTTATGTCCCTGTCAGAAAGATTGAACTTCAGGCTCAGGGCTCCCTTAAGTTAGATCCGTCTAACAAAGAAGTTCCGGTCACAGCAAAAGTCCTGCCGCAAAATGCCACAGACAAAGAAATTAACTGGAACCCGGTTTTTAAGGAATGTATTGCAAGCGATAATATTGTGGTGGAAGAGATCCCCGGGTCAAGCCCGAGGATGACACAATCTATTATCCGTGCAGCAGGCGACGGAGAATGCCTCCTTCGCTGTACCGCACAGAACAATACAAAGTACGACGAAGTAATAAGCGACCTGCCTTTTACAATCACTGGCATTGGAAGCACCCGCCTTAATCCATACACCCTCATAGAAGCCTGCCGTTTTACCGACTATGACAAATCAGACAATAAAGCCAAACCCGAAATGTCTTTGGAAAGCGGAATCTCTAACCGTAAGTGCGGCCCAACCTGGGTAAGCTTTGACAAGGTAGATTTTGGCAAAGATGGTGCAGATACAATCCACCTGCCGATTTTCAGCTTTGCAACAGAATTCCCGATTCAGGTTTGGGATGGAAAGGGTACCGGAACGGACAGCACACTGCTTGGAACCTATACCTACCGCCACGAATCAATTTACAACACCTACAGCGAAAATATCTTTACTCTGCCACGCCGTCTTTTTGGTCTTCACACAATTACACTCAGCTTTGAAACAGATTTGTACCTGCACGGTTTTTATTTTGACAAGAGCCCTAAGGCATACGCAAAGCTTTGTGTACTTGATGCAAACCTCATAACCGGCGACTCCTTTACAAAAACCAGCGACGCCGTAGAAAGAATTGGCAACAACGTAAACATAGATTTTGAAGATATGGATTTTGGCACAGCCCAGACAAAAGACCAGATAAGCCTTACAATCTGCGGCCGCTCAAACTCAGAAAACAATACCATAAACTTAAAGTTCTTTGCCCCTGATGGCAGCAATAAAACCTATGTAATAGACTTTGCTCATACCGACAACTACGAAGAAAAAACTTTCCGACTCCCGCAAATTTCTGGACTTCAGAAAGTAAGCTTTGTTTTTTTGCCGGGCTGCAATTTTGACTTTAAGTGGTTTAAGTTTGAATAATGCCGATAATTAAAGCATGAAGAGATTTATTTTATTAGCATTATTATTTTCTATGGTAGTAGTCCAGGTTTTCGCTGGTGTATATAAAACCGGCGTAACAGCCTCTTACTATGCAGAAGACTTTCATGGAAAAAAGACCTCTAACGGCGAACGTTTTAATATGAATGCACTTACCTGTGCTCATAAGTCACTTCCTTTTAATACAATTCTTAAAGTTACAAATCTTGCAAACGGAAAATCAGTTGAGGTTCGTGTAAATGACCGAGGGCCTTTTGTCCTCAACCGCGAGATAGATTTGTCAAAGGCAGCAGCCGTAAAGCTTGGAATGATTGGCAGCGGCACCACCAAAGTGAAACTTGAAATTGTAAAAGAGGGGCCCAATACAAAGTTAAGCAAACAGACAGCAGCAAGCGCTACAAAAATAATGAAGAAATTGTATGGGGATGCAGCGGTTTCTGGTAACAGCGCAACTTCTACTAAGAAACTTGAACCGGGTACCTATTGGGATATTCAGCTTGGAGCCTTCAAATCAAAGGAAAATGCAAAGGCATTTGCAAGTAAGCTTTCTAAAGCAGGATTTAAAGATATTGTTTTGCAGACTACCGGAGAGATAACCCGCGTAGCCATAAAAAAAGTGCCGGCCAGCAAAGTGACCGACACTCAAAAAAAACTAGCCGCCGCAGGGTTTAATGAACAAACACTGAAGCAGCGGAAGAATTAGTCTACCATTTCTATTGTAGTAAGATCGGAATATAGATTATCATTCTTTATTTCAATTGTATGGGTTGTATCATTTCTAATATAATCTGTTCCGGCTGCATATCCACTTAACATTAAAGATAACATCATACCTGGTGCCGTTAGTATTGTTTTGCCTTTATAAACAAATGTATATGAAGCCATAGCATTATTAAATTTTGCCATACCATCATCAGTTAATGTAATAGTTCTTGAACTTTGGTTTATTGAATAATCTTCAGGTGTTTGCATATTATAGTAAAAAGTGAACATTGCAATATCTTCTTCATCAAAATCATCAGCAATTATTGAGCCATTATAAACAACTTTGTATCCATCTCCAGAACTAGAAGGTCCTCCTCCAGCACCAGCACCACCACCACAAGATGTAATCATTCCAAGAAGCAGAAGCATAGAAAGGGCTAAAATAAGCTTTTTGAATAGTTTCATAATAATCTCCTTGATTGTTAAAAGTTGCTTTTATTATAGACTCCCCTAAGTATAGTTGTCAAACTTTTTTGAAAGACTTGATGGAATGATGATTTGGGGGAAATAAAAAAAAAGACTGCCCGTAATGGACAGCCTTTCCGAAAGAAAGATTGTCGGGGCCCTTCGACAAGCTCAGGGACCGCGACAATGACAGGCTATACAAGACCCTGTGCGATCATTGCATTAGCTACCTTAACAAAGCCTGCAATGTTAGCACCGGCAACGTAGTTAACCCACTTTCCGTCCTTAGCACCAAACTTAACAGCTGTGTCGTAAGCGTTGTTGTGGATGTTTACCATGATGTCGTGGAGTTTTGCATCAACTTCTGCAGCAGACCAAGAGAGGCGTTCTGAGTTCTGGCTCATTTCAAGACCAGATGTAGCAACACCACCGGCATTAGAAGCTTTTCCTGGAGCGTAGAGAATCTTAGCCTTAAGGAACTTGTTTACAGCGTCGATGTTAGAAGGCATGTTAGCACCTTCTGCTACGAGCTTACATCCGTTCTTCAAGAGCTTTTCTGCATCTTCGCCAAGAAGTTCGTTCTGTGTAGCACATGGGAATGCACAGTCACATTTAACTTCCCAAACTTTCTTTCCTGCGAAGTATTTAGCTTCTGGGAACTTCTTAACATATTCAGAAATACGACCGCGTTTAACGCCCTTGAGCTTTTTAACCCAGTCAAGTTTCTTCTGTGTAATTCCGTCTTTATCGTAAATGTATCCGTCTGAGTCAGAAAGTGTAACAACTTTTGCACCAAGCTGGATAAGTTTTTCTGCAGCATATTCTGCAACGTTTCCTGAACCAGAAACAACGCAAGTCTTGCCCTTGAAATCTTCTCCAACTTTTGCGAGCATTTCCTGAGCAAAGTAGATAAGTCCGTAACCGGTAGCTTCTGTACGAATCAAAGAACCACCGAATGTAAGACCTTTACCTGTCAAAACTCCAGTATATTCGTCGCGGATTCTCTTGTACTGACCAAAGAGATAACCGATTTCGCGTCCACCTACGTTTTTGTCACCGGCTGGAACGTCTGTATCTGCACCAATGTGGCGATACAATTCTGTCATGAATGACTGGCAGAAGCGCATAACTTCTTTGTCTGATTTTCCATGTGGATCAAAGTCTGAACCACCTTTACCACCACCCATTGGGAGAGTTGTAAGAGAGTTCTTGAGAACCTGTTCGAATCCGAGGAACTTAAGTACAGAAAGGTTTACTTCTTTAGAGAAGCGCAAACCTCCTTTGTAAGGACCAATTGCACTGTTGTACTGTACACGGAAACCACGGTTTACATGGTACTTTCCTTTGTCGTCCATCCAAGGTACTCTGAACTGGATAACGCGTTCAGGTTCTACCAATCTTTCGAGGATGGCATTTGGTTCAAGTTCTGGCATCTTGGCAACAACCGGGTCAAGAGTTGTAAGAACTTCCTCTACAGCCTGCAGGAATTCAGGTTCATTTGCATTCTTTGCCTTTACTTCTTCCCACACACGGTTTACGTAAGCATTTTTCATTTTTATTTCTCCTTACAGGTGCGGCAGTGCGTCTGTCCGTCTGTCTGACCATCTGTATATTTATGCATGTGCTTTAAATAAATATACCACACGATTGTTTCTATGAAAAGTAGTATTTTTTATTTTTTAATGAATTTTATAAATTTTTATCGTATAATTTATTTATGGAATTTTATGTTGAATGGCGCCAGCGTGGTGACAGTTATAATAATGGTTATGGGAACGGGCATACACTTTCGCAGAGTGAGTCTGTTCAGAAGATGAAAGATGTTGAAGCTTGTGATGATTTTACAAAGTATGAGCGTGATGGGATTTTGCTCACTGCATATCACAAGCAGATTGGTGATGGTGTAACAGAATGCCGCACACTTATTGAAAATAAATCACAGAAAGAAACATATATCGAACTGCTTTCGAGCTTTGCATTAAAGAAAATCAAGGCAGATAAAATTCACAGGGCAACAAGCTTCTGGAGTGCAGAAGGTAAGCTTTTGTCTCAGGAATTGACTGATTTGAACTTTGAACGTTCCTGGGCTAATCACGGCTATAGAATAGAAAAATTCGGGCAGATTGGGTCTATGCCTGTAAGGAAGTGGTTTCCTTTCTTAGTGCTTGAAGACAGTGAAGCGGGGCATTTTATTGGGATTCAGGTTTATTGTGCTTCGAGCTGGCAGATTGAAATCTTTCGTAATACAGATGATATAAGCGTGCAGGGTGGACTTGCAGACAGAGATTTTGGTGCCTGGACAAAAAAATTAGCAGCAGGAGAAACTTTTGAAACTCCAAAGGCGGTGATTGCAGAAGGTGCAAGTCTTGAAGAAGTGTGCGATAAGCTTGTAAAGGCACAAAAGCCTCGTATTGCCAAGGTGGACCAGGACCTTCCAGTTATCTTTAATGAATACTGCACAACCTGGGGAGACCCTTCTTTTGAAAATCTTAAAAAGACAGCAGAACGCCTCGACGGCACAGATGTACGCTATCTTGTAATTGACTGCGGTTGGTATAAACCTGAAGGAGTAGAAAACTGGTTTGATGCGGCAGGTGATTGGATTCCAAGCAAAAAGCTTTTTCCTGACGGCATAAAGGCTGCTGCAGATATGATCCGCTCTCATGGCCTGATTCCAGGAATCTGGTTTGAAATGGAAAACGTTGGAACTGTTGCAAAGGCCTTTGACCAGACAGACCATCTTTTGCAGCGCGACGGTTTTCCTGTAACAGTGGGGGCCCGTCGCTTCTGGGATATGAGGCAGAAATGGTGCTGGGATTATCTTGACGAGCACATGCTGTCCTTGCTCAAAGAATGTAACATGGGTTACCTCAAGGTTGATTACAATGAAAACATAGGTCAGGGCGTAGACGGCGAAGAAAGCTATGGCGAAGGCCTTCGTAAAGCAGTTGCGGCAAGTCAGGATTATTTCCGTCACCTTGCAAAAGAAATGCCGGACCTTGTAATAGAAAACTGCGCCAGCGGTGGTCACAGACTTGAACCTTCCATGATGGAGCTTGTAAGTCAGGCAAGTTTTTCCGATGCACATGAAGCAGTAGATATTCCGTTAGTTGCAGCAAACCTACACAGACTTATAAGACCTGAACAAAGCCAGATCTGGGCTGTAATGCGCGCAAATGCAGACCTTGATCGCATAAAGTTTGTTTTGACATCAGCTTTCCTTGGTCGGTTCTGCCTTTCGGGTGAGATATTTGATCTTGATGAACAGCAGTGGCAGACCGTCAAAGATGCAATCAGCTTCTACAACAAAGTTAAGCACATAATTAAAGCCGGCTTTACTAAAGTAATTCGCACAAATGTAAAAGATTACCTCAAACCAAAAGGCTACCAGGCAGTGCTCAGAACACTTGGCACACAGGCCCTTCTTATTGTTCACACCTTTGAAGACGGCGCCACCCCTCCGGTAGATGATTTGTTTGATGGCTGGAAGCTTAAAGAGACCTTTGGTTCAGAACTTGACGGAGACTTTAGGGGAAGGGTAATGCTAATGGAGGAAATTGATGAAAAAAAATGATTTTTTGTTTTTGATTAGATTTCTGATTATTACACTTATATATTTCCTTGAATATATTTTCTTAGGGGAAGATTTTTTTATCTTAGATATAGTTTTGCATCCGGTATTTTTTCCCTTTATGCTGGTTATGTATTTAATGAGTATTATTACTTCCTTTTTTTGTAGTAAAAAAACAGTTGAGATAATAAAAGTTGTTTCAGATTCTGTCTTTATGTTACTTTTTACTCTGCAAACTGTGTTATTGTTATATTTGGGATTTGAGGATATAGGTGATAGTGGCTTAGCAGTTTTAGGAATTATGATATATATACCTATATTTGTTTGTTTTATATTTTGGTTTGTAAGGGATATAAAAGTTTTAAGATTACAAGTAAATCTAAAAGCGTTTAAGTTTAAACATTTTTACTGGTTGTTTTTTCTAAGGTGTGTAATTATTGGCGTAATTTATTTTGGAATTAATTATTTTTATCCATTCATTTTATTATTAGATAAAAGTATTTTTATTCCCATTTTGATAATTTATTTCTTAGTAATTCTTCTTGCATCCTGGTTCCAGAAAATTGTTGTCTTAAAAATAAAAATCTTTTCTGATGTAGTTTTCCTTAGCCTGTTTTTATTGCAGACTATATGTATGATGTGTTACTTATTTGTAGAATTTACAAAATTAGAGCCTAAGCTTATTAATCTGCTTTGGTATTCACCTTTGATTGTTCTTTTTACTATCTGGCTCGTGTATGATGTAAAATTGTTAAAAAAAAATGAGAATGTATAAGGAATAGCGAAGAAGATAAATGCCTATGATAAGGAAACTATTGATAAAATATCAGATTCTTTCCCTTCTTCAATTTGCACTTTTGACAATAGCTTATTTAATTCAGGGCTTTATTGTTAGTTTTGAAGTATTATTAGAATTTAAATATGTATTTATTCCTATACTAGGTATATTCTTTATTATATTCTTACTAAGTTTATTTGTTGCAGAAAAATCAATATTAAAAATTCGAATTGTCATAAATACAATATTTATAGTTCTTTTTGTAATTATAATTATATGGGGCATATTTGCTCTCCTGATTTCAATTGTGGATTATGATGCCGGTGCTTTATTACTTTTTATTATATATATGTTTGCACCGACATTTGTTATCAATGTTATTTGGCTTATCATAGACATAAAAAGAAAAAATATATTATATTGGAAAGAGGTTCGAAGGAGGTATCCAGATGAAAATGACAATTAATCCATTCTTATTTCGTCTTCTACTTATTTCAGCCTGGTATTTTTCTGTGGGTTCGATTTTCAGTTTTGGATTTTTATTTAGTTATATAGTATTTATACCAATTCTTTGCGGGGCAACATGTACAGTAATAGTTCATATCATATTTGAAAAAAATTATAAATGGGACGATAAGGTTTAGTAAAGTTTTAATTTGAAGGTTGGTGTAATGAAATTGCGAAATTATTTTGGATTAAGCTTACGACTATATTTTGGAATAAACCTTTTTGTTTATCCTTTCCTGGATTTTTTTCTGTTTATTGTTTTAGAATTGTGTGGTATTAATACTGCAGTTTGTGGAACAATATTTATTATTTTATTTATTGTTATAGGAGTAAAGATTTATAGTATCAAATGTCCTGAATGTAATACCAAATTAATAGAGACATATAGAGTCGGTTCAAAATATTATCTGGGAGTTTTTCATAAAGTACCTGAAAAATGTCCATGTTGTGGAATGGCTTTAGATGAGGTATAAGGAAGCAATATGAATAAAAAACTCATGTTTATACAATTATTTATTATTATATTTCTCTGTTCTTGTTCAAGTAAGATGATTAAGGTTGAAGATAATATCATAAGACTTGAGCAAAACGAAAATATCCTGCAGGAATTGAATTTTAATCGTTTTGAAATATTAGGCAGCCAGGAATTTAAGAACGGAATCATAATTGAATATAAATATAATACTGATACAAAAGCAGTTGGTTATCCAAAATATTCGCCATATGAAGGAGAAATTTATTTTATTATACAAGACGATACCCTTAAACCGGTTCTTAATATTGTGCATAAGTTCCAGCAGGCTTTTGGGGCTCGTATAAATCTTGTAAATAAAACTGAAACAGATAATTATTTGGATGTAGAATATGAAGTTCAATTATATGAAATACAAAAAGCAGCAGGTTTTGGAACTGTAAAAATCCGTTATGAATACAAGAAAAATGAATTAAATGTTTTTGAATATAAAATAATAGATTATAAGAGTGAAATAAATTGTTATTTGCGTAAATCAGAAGACTCTGATGTTTTATATCCTTCAATGGAGGGAGATATTGTTAGACCTGTTGAATTTCCTGTAGAAGAATTCAACAAAATTATAGATCAGGTATATGAATATATTAATGATTCTTTAAATTTATAGGGGTCAGACAATTTTTTCAATTGAAATACCATGCAATTATTTATGGTTCAATTGGTTTTATACTTTCAGATTTTTAACAAACTCCAAATCTTTCTGCAGCACTTGTTCCAAATTTAAATCCAGCCAGTTTTTCTTTGATGTTTTTATTCGTTCAATGAAAAGTTTATTGGTTAGTATTCGTTCCATTCTTGAAACAATGTCTATCTTTGTATTTACATCAAGAGTTTTGTCTTCAAAAATATATCGTTTGATACAAAGATTTAGTTTTTTTTCTGAAACTTTGTCTGAAAGATAACAGATATCAAATACATCTTTGAAACGAGTTGAAGCGATATCATGTCTTAAAATAGATTTTAATTTCTCTGCCAGAATCTGTTCTTTGGAATTCATTAACAGACTGGCACCATCTTCTTGAAAACAAATATCAAAACAATATTCTTCCTGAGTAATATCCAGATCTTTATGAACACCAATATCAATCTTACTTGTCAATGCAAGTCCATTGTCCTCTCTGATACTCAGGTGAACACGTTTTCCTTTGTAATCCTGTTGCTTTAATTCTTCGATTTTTCCAATTATTGAAATTGTAGTATCACTTGCTTTATTAAGTTGTTCAACTAAACGTTTGATTGAATCATCACTGATAGATTTTTTGATAAAATCAAAATCCAGGTCAACCGTTGCCCTTCGCACATCGTTGGAAATATTACGCATTACAACGCCACCTTTTATTGTGATGTTTTTGCTTAAATGACATTTTGCAATTGCGTCCAGAATAATATCCTGGCAGATTCTTGCCTGTGCGTTCTGCTGGTTATAGCCTTCTTCTTTCAGCTTGTTTATTTCTTCGCGTAAGTTCATAACACTTCCATTTGAATTGTTTTCATAATAGTCTGTTTCATTTTGAAATGCTCTGCATATTCACTGATTTTTCCAAAATCTATTTCATTTACACGATTCCGATAATTTCCGATTATTTCCTTATAGTAGTCAAAAGGAATTTTGCTTTTATTTCTAATTAATTCAATCAGCATCCGTTCCTGATTATAAACTTTGATTTTGTCGCCCTGGAATTCCATTTCTGTTTTACCAAGCTCAAAAATGTCGTCTTTCATAAAACTTTGTTTAATTCGTTCATCTTTGATTCTGGTTGCTTCACGGCGAGTTGCCAGATAGTATAAATCCGGGACTTCATCTGTAAGCCCATGAGCATAGAAAGCACTGGACATTGTAAAAATGGCATCAGGATATTTCAGACCTATAACTTCCTGCATGGATGAATAATTACTTGTTGAATAAATGCCTTCCTGAACTTTGAAGAGTTTTTCAGCTTTCAAGAGATTCTGAATCTTGTAATCTGTCCCAAATTGATTTCGGCATTGATTATAGGTTAAAAGCACTGTTTTGCTCCTATAGTAAATATACACACAATAAGGTATTGTGTGTATATTTAGTTTAACCTATTTCAATAATAAATTCAAGTAAAAATACACATAAAATATGTTTGTGTGTATTTTTACTTGAATAAATATATTCATCCTTGCTCTGCAGGTTTAATTATTTTCTGCCTTCACAATCCTTCTCGCAATATAAACAAACGGAGTATCCAGCAAGCTTGTCGCAATATAAATTACATAACATGCCCCTGTAATTGCAACGAGCTCCTTAAAGCTGTAAATGCCCAGGAATGCACCAAAGTTAAAAATCACGATGTTTATAAACTGCGAAATGAGCGTAGAAAAGTTGTTGCGGAACCAGAGCATTTTTGTGTGGCTGCCGGTTTTCTTTTCTGTAAGATTCCACCAGGCGTGGTAAAGAGAAACATCGATTGCTTCTGAAACTGCATAGGCAATAAGGCTGCTTAAAAGCATGCGGGGTGTGTTTGTAAAAAGGCCTTTAACAAAAGGACTAGCCCAGTCGCTTTCTGCCGGAATGTAATGTACCCACATAAAAGAAAGCAGGATAAAGGTAAGGCTTGTAAAAATGCCTGCAAGAACTCCCTTGGAAGCTTCTTTTTTACCGTAAAGCTCGCTTAAGATATCTGTTGCCAGAAAGGTTGCTGCAAAAAGGGTGTTTCCCAGAGTCTGGTCCATGCCAAAGGCGTGAACAACAATTGTAACTTCAATGTTTGCAAAAAGAGTACAGATGCCAACCCAGGCGAAAAGTCCGCCTTTGCCGAATACCTTGAGGAATAAAAGAGTTCCTCCAAAAGACACTAAGAGTGTGATGATGAGTAAAAGTTCATTCATGAAAATGACCTCTGAAAAAAAGAATTGACCTGGTTTTGTTTATAGACAGGAAGGACTTCGAACTGTCTGCTAATAAAATATCAGAATTCTAAAATTTTTGCAAATGCCTTCTTTATGTGTTATTATTAAAGCATGTTTATAAACAAACTCAATCAGTTATATAAACCCCAGCGACTCCTTTATTATATAGAAGCCACAGATCAGGAGCTTAAGGGCTTTTATAAGGGCCAGCTGCCAGAAAAAATTACCTGCTACTCAAATGCATTTGGTACTTATGATTATCCGGGTCTGTTTTTTATAAAGGACCTTGGCAGGGAAGTAATTGGTATTGAGTACAGGGCAGATGACCCCAGAGTAGAATATCCGGCCGGACTAAAAACTATTTCTCTTGATGCAGCCTTTTTTTATTCTGTAGAAATTGATGACGATGTTGATGTAAATCTTCCCTTTATAAAAAAGCTTTTTGAAGATATTGCAAAGGAAGATAATGCCCACAGACCTTACAGCGATCTTTATATAAATGAAGAGGCAAGGGTAATCAGCCTTTTTCACAGCTATAAAAAAATCAGGATTCTGCATGAATGGAAGCTTTCTAAGGACAAGGCTATTAATGTTATGCAGGACGATTATTCTAAGTTTGAAAAAGAAATGCTTTACAAGTCTGCCTTTACAGATTTTATAACAGGCACCTATAACTGGAATCATCTTGAAGCCTATCTTGAAGTCCCGGGCGATGACGGCATTGCAGATTATGCCTTTGCCCATTTTGATATCAAGCAGTTCCGGGTAATTAATGAAGTTTATGGTCACATTGCGGCAAATAAGGTTTTGAGTAATATTGTAAAGGCCATGAATGAGTCTGATTTTATTTATGCCAGTGCCCGCTGCCATAACGACAATTTTGCAATGCTTTTAAAGGATATGCCGGAGAAAGAACTTATCAAGAAACTCCAGGCCTTCTTTGATAAACTGTCTTTTCTGGAAGAAGATCCTAATTACAAAGTATATTATAAGTGCGGTCTTGTGCCTATGCAAAGGGCCATGCTTTCTGGTAACCGTGTTGCCGATGCAGCAAAAATGGCCCAGGCCCTCTGTACAAATAAGCAGGGTTCAGAAATTATACTGTACACAGACAAAATGCACGATGACCTTTCCTGGGGTAATTATATAAAGGCTTATGTTGAAACTGCAATTGAAAAGGATGAATTTGTAGTTTACCTGCAGCCTAAGTTTGATATTAAATCTGAAAAAATTAAGGGTGCCGAAGCTCTTATCCGCTGGAATTATAAAAACAAGGAATTCCTGCCGCCATACCGCTTTATTCCTTATTTTGAAAAAGACGGTTCCATTGCCCAGATTGATGATATTGTCTTAAAAAAAGTTTGTGCTGCTCTTGCCGCCTGGAAGAAGGAGGGTAAGCCTCTTTATCCTGTTTCTGTAAATCTTTCGCGCAGCCGTCTTTATGATGAAAACCTTATTGAAAATCTGGTTGCTATTGTTGATTCTTATGGCGTTGACCATTCTCTTATTGATTTTGAACTTACCGAAAGTGCAACCTATGACAATATGGAGCATATGTTCAGCGTTCTTAATGAGCTCAAGGATAAGGGTTTTAAAATTTCTATGGATGACTTTGGAACAGGCTATTCTTCACTTTCGCTTTTGACAAAAATGCCTATTGATACCTTGAAAATTGACAAAAGCTTTGTAGATACAATTACCACTAAAGATGAACGCGAAGAAGATATGATTGTACTAAGCCATATAATTTCACTTGCAAAAGAGCTGGGCTTTGCCTGTCTTGCAGAAGGAGCCGAAAGTAAAGATCAGGTTGACAGACTGCGAACTTTTGGCTGCGAAATTATTCAGGGCTATTATTACAGTAAGCCAATTCCTATAGAAGAATATCAGACAAAGTATTTATAAGCAGGCCTTATTTGATTTCGTAAAGCTCTATATTCTGGTCCTGGAAATTTGAAAAGCAGAGGTATTTTCCGTCGGGGCTTATGTCCAGTCCGGTAGGCTGGTTGCCTCCTTCGAAGGAAATGACAACTTCCATTGTCTGAGTGTCTATAACCTGAATTTTTCCATTTTCCGGGCTCCGTTTGGTGTAGTCTTCTTTATTGTTAGGGCCCCGGGACGAAACAAAAAGCCATCTGTCATTATAAAGCTTGATTGTGTTGGGGTTGTTGAAAACCTGTGTTTTTGCGGTAATCGTAAAGGTTGTCAGGTCTACTTCGTAAACAAGCCTGTGGTACATGTCGGAAACATAAGCTTTTGTCTGAGTGTCATTCAAAACTATGTGGCGCATGGCGGCGTTGTCTATTTTTACAAAATTGAGCCGTTTGCCTGATTGAACTTCGAACTTTTCTATGAGGCCTGCATCAAAGGAAAGGCTTATAATTGATTTTCCGTTTTCTATAAAATATAAGCCTCGGGGAGCGGCGCCTGTAGTAATTTTTCTGAGGCATTCTCCTGTTTTGTAATCGATTATTGAAACATCATTTGAAACCCAGTTAGATACGGCGAGCAGCTGGTTCTGACTGCTGAAGGCAATGAACTTTGACCAGTTTCCTGTTGTAGGAATTGTACGCTTGTATTCAAAACCGGGGTAAGTGTATTCATAAATATTTGCGGTTGTCATCTGCGAAACAAGAAAAACTCCTTTTGCCGGAATAAAAAGTCCTTCTGCAAAACCAACCTTTGCTGAGTTTGGAGGATTAATTCTTTTTATGATTTTCTTTTCCTGAACGCTGAATATGTCAAAGCCTGTATCGTCTAAAAGCGGCATTATGATATATTTACTGTCGGGCGAAAATAATACCTGCTTGGGCTGGCGGCCGCATTTGTAAGTACCGATTTTAGTAAGGGCCGGCTGCTCGGCATTCAGAAAAGTGACTCCCAGAAATGTAAGCAGGGAAAATAATATCAGTTTTTTCATTATTTAAATTCGTATCCTATAAAGAGGGCCTTTAAGTCTGCCTTACCGGTAATTCCCAGTACTGTGTAAATGTGTGAAAGGTCTTTTTTAATTGCGCTTTCGCTTACATTATAGTCTATTGCCAGAGCCTTGATTGTTGTATTGTTTACTACAATTTCTTTTATGCAGTTTTTCTGGCGGTCCGAAAGTCTGTAGTCATCCAGGTTTATACCACTGCTATCCTTTTTGTCGTAGGCATGACGGAAGAGCAGGTTTATGCAGCCGATTGTTGCAAGGGAAAAAAGTACGATTCCTCCATATTCAAAAAAGGTTTTTACACCGTAAGGAACAACAAGTGCGAGCTTGGCAACCTCGAGCACAATGTAAATTATAAGGCGACGCTTTGCAAGCAGACGATTTTCCAACATCATAAGAATGAAGAGTATTGAAGTTAAGAAGAGGGAAGTGTAGATACGGCCTGTATAAAGATTTGAAAAAATGAGGAGCTCAAGAGCTGCATAATAAAGAAGATGTTTGTTGTAAAAGCAGAGGGTTAGCAGACAGAGAATCAGGGCCGTTCCATGAGCAGAATAAGAAACAATTTTTGAATAAGGCATTATGCTCAGCTCATAAGAAAAATCTGTAAGGATATTGAGCAGCAGCATGAGGACAATATACACGATCCCCACAATTGACATGAGACGAAAGGGTTTGTCCATTAGTTTCTTAAACATCATAACTTTATGTTACCTATAGGAGATTGTCGGGTCAAGCCCGACAATGACACGGCTTAATTGAAATAATCATAAATTGTATTGTAAATTGCATCTTCGCCGTAGAGCCAGTCTTTGAATGATTCGCCGGCCGGGACATCGGGGAAGGTTCCGCAATGTACATCTGTATGTGTTACTTCCTGGGCGCGTTTGTAAAGTTCAGGAACTTCATCAAGCTGCATTGGAAAAGAAAAATAACAGTTAAGTTTTTTCAGATAATTATTTGGATTAATATTAGTGTAATTAAATACAGCCTGACCTGTTTCTTCTCCAAAAATTTTTACCTGGGGATAATTTCTTATAAAATCATTTAAAAACATACAGGCACAGGAATAGGTTCTTCCGGTTATGATAATGGCAAGGTTATATTTATTCAGTTCTTCCTTGTTTCTGAAAAGAAGAGAATTTAGACTTATTTCTGAAGATATTTCTCCGCCGGGATTATAACGCAAATCAAAGACAATAGTATCATAACTGCCGGTTTGGAGTTCTGCCAGCATTTCAGAAAACCAGGTTGCCAGAGAATATTCATAATCATCTTCGCAGTTGTTGTACTGCATATAAATTGTTTTTTTATCCGGGTTTGTTTTTATTTTAAAAGGAGTGTTTCTGTCATTGTGAACATTAAATTCATTATACTTTAGAGGAGCTAGTCCATACCACTTTGTTTTTTGTGTGGGTGTAAAAGGCTTGCATAAAACAGTTTTTCTTATACCATGCAGATTTTCCAGAGTCAGACTGATCTGCCCCTTCTTTTGAATAAGTCCACCGGCCTCTAAAGAAAGATAACTTATTCCATTTTCTAAACAATATTTTGCCCCACTGGCTGTTTCAAAAGGAAAAACCGATGTTTGGGCAAGGATGTTGCAGACTTCTTCTACATTAACTCCGCCAATTTCTACAAGCTTCCAGCCAAGATATTCTTTATATTTTTCCAGGGTATAATAGACATGATAATCGTTCCCGAAGCAGTAAAAATGAAAGGGAACAATTTTTCCATATAAATCATTGTAATCATCCGGGACTAAAGAAAGATGTACACATTTGTAATTATTAAGAATTTCCCGGATTTTGAAAATACATTCAAGTCTGTTAATTTTACCTTCCATTATCTGGGCCTTAAGCTCTTCAAAGGGCTGGGGATCATAAATATCCCTGAGTATAGAAGTTTTCATGTCAATCTGTATCCGTTCAATGTCGTAATACAAATCCTTTGGAGTAACTTCTTCTACCTGGCTGCTTTTGCAGGCTGTAAGACCCAAAGCAAGCGGTAATAAAAGTAATAAAACTAACAGACTCTTTTTCATTTACATAACCTACTTCTTAGCAATCTCGCTTATGCTTGTTACAACACCTGCAAGACTCTGTAAATCTGACGGAACAATAATCTTTGTTGCCTGACCGTCGGCGGCTTTTTCAAAGGCTTCGAGGCTGCGGAGCTTAAGAACGGCGTTGTCCATTCCGGCATCCTTGAGCATTTTAAGACCTTCGGCTTTTGCCTGCTGAACTTCGCGGATAGCTTCGGCTTCACCCTTTGCCTTCTGGATTGCAGATTCCTTCTGAGCTTCGGCCTGAAGAATCATTGCCTGCTTCTGTCCTTCTGCTTCAAGAATTGCAGACTGCTTGTGACCTTCGGCAATAAGAATCTGTTCACGGCGTTCGCGTTCTGCTTTCATCTGTTTTTCCATGGCTTCGCGGATTGCCTGTGGAGGTTCAATGTTCTTAACCTCTACACGGTTTACCTTAATTCCCCATGGGTCGGTTGCTTCATCAAGAATAGAACGCATCTTTGTATTGATAACATCGCGGCTTGTAAGAGATTCATCAAGTTCAAGTTCACCAATAATGTTACGCAAGGTTGTAGCAGAAAGATTTTCCAGAGCGTTGATTGGCTTTTCTACACCGTAGGTATAGAGCTTTGGATCTGTAATCTGAAAGTAAACAACGGTATCAATCATCATTGTTACGTTATCTTTTGTAATTACAGGCTGTGGCGGAAAGTCAAAAACTTTTTCCTTAAGAGAAACCTTTTTACCAATGCGGTCAATGAGAGGCATTTTTACATGAAGGCCTACATTCCAGGTTTTGTGGTAGGCACCAAGACGCTCAATTACATAAGCATCTGACTGAGGAACAATTCTGATGTTTGTAATAATCAGAACCAGAAACAAAACAATAACTGCAATTAAAATCCAAATCATTTAAATCTCCTTTACATACGCCGTAACGCCGGCAATTTCTTCGATAATGCACTTGCTGCCTTTTTCAAGAACTATGTCCTCTTTTACGGCTGCAGTCCATTCCATACCATTGATTTTGACAGCACCCTTATCCAGTGCAGTGATTTTCTTTGTAACTACGGCAATCTGTCCTATTACGCGTTCATAGTTTGTTGCAATCTGCTTCTGGCTAAGCTTTTTCTTTACAACAGGTCGTGTAAAAATAAGCAGGACCAGGGCAAGGGCAACAAAAATGAATACCTGCGCAACAAAAGGCAGCGGCGTAAATGCAAGAAAAACAAGCACAAAGGCGCTGATTCCAAACCAGATGGTAGTAAGGGCCAGAGTAAGCGATTCAATCACCACGCAGATGATGGTCACCGCAACCCAAACCCAGGGCAAGTTATCACTCAGAACTTGAATAATACTATCCATGTGCTACCTCCTAAGTTTAATATACGCCTGTTCTTTTATTCTAACAACGGTGACAATGGTTACTTTTGAGGTGACTTTAGTTACTGGTGGGAGGGTAACTTTTGTTACTGTGAATTAGAGTAATATTCCTGAAGCTGCGAACGGGCGGCAACATAATAAGTTTTAAGTTCCGGGTCAAAGTGCTTTCCAAAGCTTTCCATCATGATTTTGTCTGCCTGTTCAAAACTCATGGCTTCTTTGTAAACACGCTTGCTCACAAGAGCATCGTAAACATCTGCAACAGCCATTATGCGTGCTTCAAGAGGGATTGCCTGTCCCTTTAAGCCTTCGGGGTAGCCTGAACCATCCCAGCGCTCATGATGATAGTGCGCAACATTTTCGGCAATAATATGAAAATCAAAGTCATCGGTTGCTTTTAAGATTTCGTGAACTATGTGTGCACCCTCTGCGGCATGTGTCTTCATTATTTCATACTCCTGGTCGTTATAGCGTCCAGGTTTACGAAGTATTGCATCATCTACAGCAATTTTTCCAAGGTCATGCATAGGAGCGGCCTTAATAAGATTATGACAGAATTCCGGAGTAAGTTTTCCTTCCTTTGCAATTTCTTCAACCAGAATCTTAATAACATCGCTGGTACGCTTGATATGTCCGCCGGTAGAGTTGTCGCGGCTTTCTACCATGGTTGCCATTCCAAGAATAAGATTGTCGTGCATCTGAACTATGTGCGCAGTCTTTTCCGAAACTTCATCCTTGAGCTTATCATTAAATTTATTTAAAAGCGAAATATATTTCTGGTCCTTGGTGTCATCCTGGATATAAAGAATGTATCCGCGGTTTTTTCGTCCAACCACAAGGCGGTTTATATCAACCTGAAAAACCTGATCCTTATAATTTTTGAAAAAGCTCTGCTTGCCTCTGTTGTTTGCGTAATCAATAAGCCTGCTTATTATTTCATCCTTGAGCTCTTTATTTTTGAGCGCAGAATCATCAATGCGAAGGTCTGCAAGAGCCGGGAAAATCTCCTTTGCAATCTGATTGCTTCCAAGATAATTAAACATTTCGTCAAAAGAAACAAAGCCCGTTTTTCCGTTTAGGGCAATGGCATCAATGGCGGTGTCGGTAATATCATAAAGCATGATGCGGTAAATAATCACAAGCAGGATAATCTGGCACACAAGAAAAGCGAGGGGAACAAAATCCAGCTTAAAATGAAAAAACTTTCCTGTAAAAAACAGCAATACGCAGATAATTTCGCAGGTAAGCAGATGCTTAAGAATATGCTTGGAAACATCCTTCTTTTTTCTTATGGCGTGGAAGGTCGTAGCAAACATTATGAACATGTAAACCACAATGAGAACATAATAAAGCGTGTGAAGAGGACCATAGTTTTTGTGCAAAACATAAATGCCGTTTATAAGCTCGCCGGTAACTTCCTTGTAAAACAAACCTGAATAACCAATGGTCAGGACAAAACTGTAGCTTATAGTGGTAACTACAAAAAGCAGAAATCGAACCCATTTTTTTATATTAAGATTACACAGAGTAAAAATTGTATACATCAAAAACAGGTTTGCGTAACAGCCGCCTATGTAAGAAATCTTTGTTCCTAAGAGAGCTTCGGGAACAGTTCGTGCAAGAGAAATCAAAAAATAACCAAGATTTGAAATTGGGACAACAATAAAAATACAGGTTATAAAAACTGGAAAACGTTTGCGCCAGATAAATGCATAAAAGCCGCTAAGCAGAACTGAAATTGCAAAAAACAAAAAATACCAGGGCGCCAATTCTATACTACCAGCCTTTTAAAGAAGTTACATTCATCATCGTTACAGCGCTTGGCTTCATCCAGGTTTGGATCCAGATGGAAAACATGAACGAGAGGTTTTTCTTTAGACGCATAACAGTGATACTCACATTTTACTCCTGCAGTTTCCAGGGCCTTCATAACAACAGGTGCCTGTTCAAAAAGGAAATCTCCGTAGCAGGTCATTACAAAGCTTTGAGGGAAGTCCTTTGTAATCTGGGCAGCGGCATTCAAAAGTTGGATTTCTTCTGGGGTTCCGCCGTTTGGCATCATTCCGCTCAAAAGAAGCATCATCTGTTTGTCGCTCGGTTCAATGGAATATTTACCGCAGTTAAGCGCTACTGCACGCAGTGTCATATTTTTTTGAGACAACGATTTTATAAAAGGAAAGTTTTTTGCGCATTGGGGATTTGTAAGAGCTGCAGCATAAAGAGTAAGAAGGTGTCCGCCTGCAGAGTCTCCTACTGAAAAAACATTTGTGGTATCAAAGCCATACTGATCTGCATTGGCACAGGTCCATTCAAAAGCTTTTTCAATATCTTCCAGGGCTGCAGGGAATTTTGCTTCGGGTGCAAGTCTGTACGAAAAATTAACTACTGCAAAGCCATACTGAGCAAGCCTCATGCAGTAAAACTGATATCTGTCCTTGTCGCCGTAAACCCAGGCCCCGCCATGAACGCTTATTATTACAGGAAGTTTTTTGAGTGGTGCGGTAGTGCCGTCGCCCGCTGATTTTGGACGGTAAACATCAAGCAGCTGCCATTTTTTAAGACGCTCATCGTTGCCAAAAAGGATATTATCAAAACGGATTATATCATCTGGTGTGGTCAGACCTTTATCGCGTTTATCATCGTTTGAACCGAATGAATGTCTGATTGACCATGCACCAATATACTGTCTTAAAGTTATCATAAAATATCTCCATCTCCGTTTATTCTTTTATTATATCATAAATACAATGAATGTGATAGAATATTTTTATGCAAGATATGCAAACTCTGGTCAACACAACACTGTGTTATATAGAAAAAAAACGCTGTTATCTCATGCTCCACCGAACAAAGAAGGAACACGACTACAATCATGACAAATGGATTGGCATTGGCGGTAAATTTGAAAATGGCGAAGAACCGCGCGACTGTGCTGTACGTGAAGTTTTTGAAGAAACAGGGCTGGTGGTAGAACCCGGCGACCTGGAATATCGCGGAATTGTTACCTTTGTTGATACAAGCTCTGAGCCGGCCTACACAGAGTTTATGCACATTTTCCGCACGCAGCGTTTTGAAGGAAGTATTAAGACAGACTGCGATGAAGGAAGTCTTGAATGGATTCCCATTGAAAAACTGAATACCCTCCCCCACTGGCAGGGCGACGAAATATTCCTTGATTTTATTGCAGAAGGACGCCCGTTTTTTTCGCTAAAGTTGGTTTATAAAAATAACGTTCTTGTGCAAACCTATTTGAACGGTAAAATATACAAACATTTTGTATAAAGTCGCACGCAGCACTCTACTTCAAGCTAAAGCTTTCCGGCAGCAGCTGGGCAAGCGTAAATACCTTCTGTTCGCCGTTCCCGTTGGCAAGTACAATCTTAAAATCGCGTGTGCAAAATTCACTGAGCACCTGGCGGCATACTCCGCACGGAGGACAAAAATCCTGAATGGTTACCGTGCCGTCTGCAGCCTCGGGGCCTCCCACAATTGCAATTGCTTCAAACTCGCGCGCGCCTTCGCTTACAGCCTTGAATACTGCAGTTCGTTCTGCACAGTTGCTTGGTCCGTATGCCGCGTTTTCAACATTACAGCCGGTCCAGATGTGGCCATTTTTATCGAGCAGTGCTGCCCCAACATGAAAGTGAGAATACGGCGCATAAGAACGCTCCGTCATTTTTATTGCTGTTTGTACAAGTTCATCATAATTCATATTTTTATTGTACCACAGTTTACGCTTGACATCTATTAAAATTGAAAAGTAAAATAAAATTGTCAAATCTAAAGTCCGCGGAGTTTTTTTATGAAGTATTTTTCAAAAATCATTTTTTTATTTGCATTAATCACTTTGGCAACTACCTGCTGCAAGAGTCAGGCTAAAAATGAAGCAGTTAACATGCCGGCCTTTGAACTGGAAGAAATAAATACTGATGATGTGGCACCGGTTCATTTTCCGCTCATTAAAATTGTTTCCACCGAAAATAACGGAAGCATGGATTTTGTGCTGGAGCCTGTTACCAAGCATGTAAAAGATTCACAAAAATCCTGGGGAGATTTTAGCAACGCCAAAGCCCCGGACCCATGGTATGAAAAATGCGAGATTATGAATGAAGACGGCACGCTCATTGGAACAGGCCAGGTAAAGGTGCGCGGAAACTGGACCACAACTTACGCTAAAAAATCGCTGCGAATAAAGTTTGATTCAAAGCAGAAAATGTTAGGCTTGAATAACAACGGTAAATTCAAAAACTGGGTACTGCTCGCCGGCTTTAAAGATGCTTCACTTTTGCGCGATGCAGTTGGCTTTGAAATGTACCGCAAAATGTTTACCGGCTACGCCAGCGACTGCCGCCTTGTAGAAGTAGAAGTCAACGGTCAGAATCTTGGAGTATACCTGTTGGCCGAACAGCAGGAAGCAAAACGCCTTGGGCTGACGGAGCCAGAAAAAAAGGACACCCGTACCGACATAGGATATCTTATTGAGTTTGACAACTATTACTACACCGAAGACCCGCTCGAAAGTTTTGAGATTCACTACGGTGGCAGCATAAAGGATTATAATGGAAACAAGCTTTATGATCCTCAAAACGGCTACACAATCAAAAGCGACATAACCGACAAAGCCCAGCATGATTTTATTGAAGATTATATGAACAAGCTCTGGAAAATCTGTTACCAGGCGGTTTACAACAAAAAGTATTATCAGTTTGATTCAAATTATGAGCTCAAGGAATACACTCCCCAGGGAGCCGATGACAACGCCAAATGTCGCGAATGTGTTTCCCAGGTGCTTGATGCAGGCTCTCTTGCAGACATGTATATTTTTAATGAACTCATCTGCGACCCAGATTTATACCTGACCAGCTTTTTTATGAGCATAGATTTTTCAGAAGGCAACCGCCGTAAACTCACCTTTAGCGCCCCATGGGATTTTGATTCCACAATGGGCAACAAAAACTTCTGCGCCCAGGCTTCTTCTCATGGCAACATCACAGGAATTGGCGATATGTACGCAGGCCTCTGCCAGACCGACGTAAACTGCGAACACCCAAAGGTTCACGCCAACCCATGGATGGTTATCTTTATTGGCCAGAGTTGGTTCCGCGAGCTTGTAAAAGAACATTGGGCGGCAATTGACACCAGCGCCGTTTTGGAATACCTTTTGTCGTACATTGACCAAAACTCTGCTGCCTGCTACCAGCAATCCTTCAACTACACCCGCACCCTCTGGGGCACCCCAAGCGACAACATCGAACTGTGCGAGTTAAGCAGCCAGGCCGCCGCCTCTTCTCAATACGCTTCCGCCACATATCTCAAGCAGTGGCTCAAAATACGATTTGGCGCTGTGGGCAAAATTATTGATGAGCTGTAATCTGAAAAAGCAGCAGTTTAATCTAAAAAAAACGTCGCTCCGGACGGGGCGGCGTTTTTTTTGTTCCTATTTTTATTTCAAAAAAGACATTTTCTTTAAAATATTTCACTTTTTTTCATTTTTTTGGTCAAATTTTTGTAATAAACCCGAATTTTTAGCAATACTATATATAGAGAATTATTCGTTTGGGAGTACTGATGAATAAGAAGCATGTTTAAAATGGGTAGAGAGTTTTAAACATGCCAAAGAATACGTGGTATCTAATGGTTTGGCATGTTTAAAAAGTGATTTAATATTTAAACATGCCAGAAACAGAATGATACCTGAAAAACCGGCATGTTTAAATGCTCTTTTTTGTTTTAAACATGCCTATAAAAGCGGGGTGCCTTAAAACTTGGCATGTTTAAATTTGGATTATCATTTTAAACATGCTGTAAAACAAAAGGAGGTAAACAAACCGGCATGTTTAAAACAAGTTTTAATGTTTAAACATGCCTAAAAAACCAATGATGCCTGGAAAACTGGCATGTTTAAATAATCATTTTTGTTTTAAACATGCCAATAAGCGCGTGGAACCTTAAAACTTGACATGTTTAAAATTGGCTTAGCATTTTAAACATGCCACCATCAGAACAAGGAGGATATTATGGACAAAGACAATCTTAAAGAAACCGCAATAATCAAAATGCAGGAGCTTGAAAAAAACATTACAATGGTGCAGGAAAAACTCAAAAACGAAAAGCCTGAACAAATCTGGAGTTACAGGCATGGAAAATCATATCAGTATTGCACAATTATAAAAGATGCTGTTACAGGCGAACAAAAACGAACCTATATCCGCAAAGCAAAAACAGTCGGATTAAAGCGTGCTTTTCAGATTGAATATCTGTTTAAATCGCTGAAGGTATTAAAGAACAATTATAACGCCCTAAAAACATTTACAAACCAGTATGACTGTAACAAATTGATAAATGCTTATACAAAAATGCCGCAAAGCAAAAAGCAGTTTGTGACGCCGTTTATTTATGATGACAAAAGTTTTGTGGAAAAATGGGAGGGGCAGACTTATGAGCGCATGGCTGTTTCTACTGATACTTTTATAACATTGAAGAAAGAGGCGGTGCGGTCAAAGTCGGAGCATATAATTGCAAATCTTTTGTATCAGAAAAATGTGCCGTACCATTATGAGTTTCCGCTAAAACTTAAAAATGGGATTGTGCTGCACCCGGATTTTTACTGTCTCAACCGACGTACTCGGCAGACTTTTTACTGGGAGCACCTGGGCATGATGACCAACAGGGATTACGCCGACGACTTTGTGCAGCGGCTTTCTCAGTATTCGCAAAACAACATTTTTCCAGGCAAAAATCTTCTTATTACTGCCGAGTCCGACTCGCACCCTCTAAACACCCGCGACGTCGAACGCCTAATAAACGCCTTTTTGACATAAAAAAAACCGCCACACCAAAGTGCAGCGGTTTTGATTAGGCTAGCCTATGCTAGATTAGAATTCATCTTCGTCAGCGAAGAGACCTACAGTTTCTTTCTTGTCCTGAGCATACTTTACAACAACTTTACAGCCTTTAGGTGTGTTGGCGTAAACTGCAGCACCACCCCAGCACTTACCGTTGTTTTTGGTGTCCTTTGCATCTGTACATTTTACGGTTCCTTCATATGTAGCAACTTTTGTATCGCCAAGATAAACGTCATAAGTACCAACTGTTGCCTGCTTAATCTGTACATAGATATCAAAAGTTGCTTCTGTAGCAGCATAAGATTTTTCAGGAAGATCTTTCCAGTCGTTGGCAATATATTTATCCAATTTCATTGGGAAAGAACCACTGAATGATACATATTCTGGGTCACCACCGGCACCCATAGAAGGATCGCTAGTATCAAAACCAGAATCGCCTTCATCTTCTTTCATTGCTTCTTCTTTAATTGATTTTGCTTTTTCAGCAGAAATTTTCTCGTATCTTTCGATATAGAATTTCTTTGTTTCTGGAGCAACACCAATAAGAACGAAATCAAAAGTTT
>JAEEGJ010010071.1_pt1 | contig 24847 bp, 21 predicted proteins | sample 8958761 | NCBI WGS metagenome assembly JAEEGJ01 (sample SAMN16246546, study PRJNA631951) | gut metagenome | biome: gut microbiome; feature: rumen; material: RS-attached | host: Bos | place: Iran: Karaj | collected 2018-10 | reverse complement strand
GAATTCGTAATCGCCAATACACCTTCGCGACAGTTTTATCTATGCCAAAACCCAAAGCAATGCACTTATGGAGATTCGCCACGTTTAGATCTGCTTGATATGACATACGGAATGTTTGCGTCTGCAATCTGGCTTGTACCACAAATAGCCGACGTTAGCATCTGTTGCGGATTAAAAAATGACGCGAGCGAAGCACAAATCCAGTTAGCAGCAATGGCTATTTCGAGCAAATACAAATATCTGAAAACTGACGAAGTGATGCTCTTCTTCTTTAATTTCAAGGCGGGCATGTACGAACGGTTTTACAGTTATTTTGACACTCAAGCAATTGTGGGAAGCATTAAATCCTTCTGCGATGAACGCGACACCATCATAACTGTTCACGAACGAGAATTACAAGAGAAAAGAAACGAAGAGAATGCACCAAAAAGACAACGATATATAAAATGAGACCAAACATTATTTTCACGAAATTGAACGCAGAGGTATTCCAATTCTTGGCAGAGCCTCTGCCATACAAAACATCACGTTTCGACGCATTCCGATATTTATACGAGTGCCAAACAAACAACTTTGATGTCCTTTTGAAGTATTACATCAACGTACCATTTGACACCACATATAAGCAACTTGCTATAGAATGGGGATGGGAAAGGAAGGCTGTCATCTCTTTCCTAAGATCACTCCAAAAGATGGGTGTTGTCGAAGTCAAAAGGAAATATAGTATCATCTATATTCATATCCTAAATCTCGCTTGTATAGAAACTGAAGAAACAGAGAATGATTCTGGATAAAATGGGCTTGCCCATAGTTCATTTATTCTCTTCGGGAAGCCTAATTCCCCCCAAAGTTCATTTTTGGGGGAGAGATGACAGGAAAACGAGCAAGCTCTTGTCATAGAATTTCCAGATAAGCCATAGTCCAACTCTCCCCTAACAATACAAGAGTGAGTTAAATAAAGAAATGTAAGAGATTACAGGCAAGTCAAAAAGCTAGTCAAAAGGCAGCTACAAGTTATATGTAAAAAAAAACAAAAAATCATGCAGGAAATAAAAAATAAGCATTACCTTTGTACAATCAATGCAATATGTGATTATATCACAGACATTATAAAACGAGATGGAATGAATACAAACAAACATTATTATGGAGATAGCAGGCTGAACAATTACTGCGCATATTGTGGTGGTCCTGCTGAAACCGAAGACCATGTTCCGTCGCGGTGCTTTCTTGATAAGCCTTATCCACAAGATCTGCCTGTCATACCTTGCTGTCACAAATGCAATTATGAGTTCTCCAAAGACGAAGAATATGTCTCTTGTTTTATTGATTGCATGAAAGCCAATACTGCTATTCCTTGTAGGATTCAAAGGGAGAAGACTTGTAAGACTCTTTTGCACTCACCAAAACTGCAAGAGCGGATAGCCTCACAAATAAGGGACTTCGGTGGTTTGACCATATACGATTACGAAAAAGACAGGTTTGAGAAAGTCATACGTAAATTAGCGTTCGAACATTTGGCTTTTGAGAATGACATACTTTTGTGTGATAGCACATACAATATCTCTATGTGGTTACTCCCTGAGATGTCAGATTCGCAGAGACACACATTTTTTCAACCATACAATGGGACCCTGCTTCCAGAAGTTTGTAGTCATGGTTTAGAGCATGTTGTGTTACACTATGGAGATGGTGGCGTCCATTCCTTTTCTAGTTTTTGGAATACCGTCCAGAAGGGCCGATATAGCTATTGCGTGTCACCAGATGGGAACAAGGTGAAATTTGTTGTTGCAGATTACCTCGCTGTAGAAGTTCGCATAAAAATGGCGGTGTAAGAGGGCATTTTTTGTTTGAATCAACTACTCAAAGGGCTTTAAAGTCACTTTTTATGAATAAAATTTGGTAATGTTGCTAACTTTTATTATATTTGCACTCGATTTTAATTAAATAAAGATGAGCGAAAGACCTCTTAATCGGCTTAAAGTGGTTCTTGTAGAGAACCAAAAGACTAGTAAATGGCTGGCAGAGCAATTGGGCGTCTCTGCCGTAACAGTTAGCAAGTGGTGTACCAACATGCACCAACCCGACTTGCAGACGTTGGCTAAGATTGCCGAATTGATTGGGTGTGAGAAACGAGAGCTAATCACTGAATAGAAATGTTTCAATGAGAAAGAAAGATTATACGGTCATTGATCTCTTTGCAGGAGCAGGAGGATTGTCACTCGGACTATATCTATCTGGGTGGCATGGTCTGTTTGCTATTGAGAAAAATCCTTTTGCTTTTGAAACACTGAAATACAATCTGATAGATAATAAGAAGCATTTCGACTGGCCCGAATGGTTCCCCAAGACTAATCACGATATCAATGAGGTCTTGAAGAACTATTCAGAACAACTTGAAGCATTACAAGGTAAGGTGGATTTAGTTGCAGGTGGACCGCCATGTCAGGGATTTTCGATGGCTGGCAAAAGAGTTAAGGACGATATTCGCAATCAGTTGGTGTTTTCTTATATAAAGTTTATCAAGTTGGTTCAGCCCAAGATGATTCTCTTTGAAAATGTCAAAGGCTTTACTTATGCATTTAACAAGAGGAAAAAGGAGGGTGTGGAGCCTTATTCGCAGATAGTTATTAAAGCACTTGAAGGATTAGGATATGCTGTCAAGCCTCATATAATAGATTTCTCAGAGTATGGTGTTCCTCAGCGACGTAAGCGTTTCATACTCGTTGGCATTAAGGATGGCTTATGCTCGCCAAATAAATTTGAGCAATTACTTAAAGAGAATCGTGATGCATTTTTAGCAGAACGGGGTCTTAATACTATTGTCACCTTGCAAGATGCTATATCCGATTTGCTTCGTAGCAATGGGGAACTACCGACACCTGACCGCAAAGGATTTAACTCAGGGAAATATGGCAAGTGTAAATTGACTGCGTATGAGAAATTAATGCGTGGGGACTATCCTGAGACACACGATGTTCCTAATAGTCATAGTTTTGCACATCATACAACAGACAAACTGAGTTGCTATAAACGTCTATTGGCTGAATATCCAGAACGAGGCAAACGTATCGATGGTAAAGCTCGTGAAGGATGGGGGATTAATCAACGGGGCATAACAGTTTTAGACCCTAACACAGTTTCACCAACGATTACAGGCCAACCTGACGATTATCTGCATTATGCAGAACCAAGAATTATGACTGTTCGAGAATGTGCTCGTATCCAGTCTTTTCCTGATTGGTATGAAATCCAAAAGAAATATACCACAGGTGGGCAGATGCGAAAGATAGAAGTACCCCGCTATTCTCAGGTAGGTAATGCTATACCACCGTTGTTCGCGGAGCAGGCTGGTAATGTACTAAAACAGATGTTGCAGTATGATAGATAATTTGCAATTTCGCGTCAGTGCAGAACTGAAAAACATTCTTGGTCGGGATTTGATTACAAGCCCCGACATAGCCATTTTGGAGTTGGTCAAGAACTCGTATGATGCTCATGCCTCAAAGGTGGAAATAACCTTTGATGATGATTATCTGTCAATTGCCGACAATGGCAAAGGTATGTCAAAGGACGATCTGATTAACAAATGGCTTTTTGTCGCCTATTCTGCAAAAAGTGACGGAACGGAAGATTTGTCTTATCGCGATAAATTTAAACGTCATTATGCCGGTGCAAAAGGTATTGGCCGCATGTCATGTGACCGATTAGCCAAGAAACTTATATTGACAACGAGGAGTGGAGAGGGGGATAAAACAGAAGTGCTTGAGGTCGATTGGCGTATTTTTGAAAAAAATAAGAAAAAGGAATTTGATACTATCGACATTCCGCATGAATCCTTAGATACAATTCCGATATTTCCCGCAGAATCTTCTACAGGAACAATCTTAGAGTTTAAAGGGCTTCATGATTCATGGTCTCGAGGAGACATCAAGCGACTAAGAAAATCTTTGGAGAAAATGATTAATCCATTTTCTGGAACTGACGATGATTTCAAGATAGAGATTGTTGCTCCAAAGATGAAGGAGGAAGACGACAATACAAAATCTCCATACGAAAAGGTGAATGGAGTGATTGAGAACTCAATTGCCGATGTTCTTAAACTCAAGACAACACAGATAGAAAGTCATTTACGAAATGGAGTTATCCATACCACTTTGACTGACCGTGGAATACTTATGTATGAAATTGAAGAGCAGAATAATGCTTTCTTTTTATTGGATACAGCCTCTGTCAGCCTATTCTTTCTTAATCGCGCGGCGAAATACAATTTTACCACCCAAATGGGGGTGGAGCCGGTCAATTATGGCAACGTATTTTTATTTCGCAACGGATTTCGTATTCTCCCATTTGGAGAAAGTGGAGATGACAGTTGGGGGTTGAACAAACGCCAACAACAAGGATATAATCGTTTTATTGGTACTCGTGATTTGTTTGGCCGAGTTGACGTGGAAACAGATGATGCTAATCTGATAAAAGAAAAAACAAGTCGTGATAGCGGACTAATAGAAACAGAAGCCTCACATCAATTGATGGATTATTTTACTCAAGTCCACCGACGTTTAGAACGCTATGTTGTAGGTGTGTTGTGGGGTGAAGGCTTCTTAAGAAAGGAGTATTTTGTCAATCAGGCTTCTGCAATGAGTGCCCGAAAACAATTAGAGGGCGATAAAGACTCTGATACAGCCAAGCACCTATATGGGAATATTGGTAGTAAGGTTGACTTTCTCCAGCTTATTAAATCTCTTGTTAATGACAAGTCAATTAGTGTGCTACAATACAATGAGGATTTGGCAAATATTGTTGCCAATCCTTCTGAAACAGAAGTGATTCAAGCACAAATGCTTGATGACGTCCGTAAATTGGCTGAGAAAACCAACGATTCCTATTTGTTAGACAAACTTTTGGAGTTTGAAAAACATATGGATGATTTGCGCCACCAAAAAGAAGAAGCAGAACGTAAAGAGGCCGAAGCAACAGAAAAAGCCGAAGAAGAAAAAAAGAAAAGGGAGCTTGCTGAGCGTGAGCGTGATGTCCAAATTCAGAAAAACAAGTATTTGGCTGCAACAAGAAACACCACAAAGGACGTGCAAGACCTGATACATGTTATTTTGATTTCTTCAAATGATGCTTTGGGTGTTATTTCAACGGCTAAAAGTCAATTGGCTAATAATGATGTAAATGAATTAAGGGCTACTTTGGATGAGTTTGAATACCATATTACCAAAATTAATAAATTGTCAAAGCTTATAACTAAAGCCGACTTAGCTTTGTTGGCACAAACAGGTTTGGTTGATATCCAAACATTTACGGAGGAATATTTGGCTAATTACAAAAAATCCTTTAAGGTACAGTATCATTCAACTCTCACAGAACCGTTAGAGAAAAAAATCTCCATATTGGATTTGTCCATAGTATTGGACAATCTAAAGAGTAATTCAGAGAAAGCCGGTGCAACGGAGTTGAGATTGGATTTTTCTCGGAATGGTCGTACTTATGTTGTTGATTTTACAGATAATGGCGTAGGGGTCGATTTGAATGTATTTACACCTGATAATATATTCGAAGAAGGGGTTACAAATCGCAGAGGTGGTTCTGGTATAGGACTAAGTACCATAAAAGAACGCATGAGAGAAAATCTGAACGGTGATATCGCATTTCTCGGGAATGGCTTACATTTTAAGACTGGAGCTACTTTCCGTTTAACATTTGAATAGTGATTATGAAGCAGAAAGAGAAAAGATGTATATTGGTGATTGATGATAAATCACAGACAGCGGTGGTTAATGGAATTAAGTCAAAACTCTCAAAAGATTTCGATTTGGATTTTATTGCTATTCGCACAGGTGCAGCAGATTTAAAGAAAGATGATTCTGAAGATTTGGACGTGGACAAACTGAAGTCTGAAATTGAATCCAAAATAAAAGGCAAGAGTATATATCTTGCACTAACTGATTTTGATTTGGAATGTTCCTATTTCACAGGGTTAGACGCTATTCATTTGGTACATGAATTTCGCAAGAAAGTGCGTTTTTTCATTTACTCAGGTAATTGGAATAAGGTTATAGCATCTGTTGTTGGACAGGAATACCAGAAAGCCTCAATAGAAGAACTTGTCGGAGGTGTCAATAAGTTGATAAAAGCTCAGATTATTGATTGTATTGAAAGAGCGGACTATCAGGAAACTCTGATTGATTATTTGAAAAAAGACAAAGTTGATTCTATCGAACATCGGCTGGCTACATTATTACGAGCAAACGGTGAGATGAAATTTGAGTCATGCTTCCCGGATTTCAAAGGAATGACATTCAATGAAATTGCCGATATGATAGATGAACATTCTGATGCTCGTACGGATGATTGGATAGAGGCAGTTTTAATTCAAACTATCGCTTATCTTGTAAAGGTGAATCAATGAGCAAGACGGTTTGTATATATCCAGAAGATGCCACAACGACATTTTTGTTGCCATTATATGAGCATATATGTAATGTCTTGAATGCTGTTGGTATTCATAACGACACAACGGACGAAGATGATGCGTTGGATAAAATTTATAAAGAAATTGAAGATGCAGATTTAATATTGTTCCTTGGTCATGGCAATAGTGCGAACTTATATGGTAGTCGATTAGACAATGTTGTATTTGAGGAAAGTAATCATCAATTACTGAAAGATAAAACCTTATTTTTGTTGGCATGCAATTCAGCTGATTTCATTCATAGGTTTGGATACACCAATGCAATTGGCTTTGATTTCCTTCCTACGAGTTTGGATGATGTCAGAACTCAACGAATGCTGCATAATATACGAATTGAAGAACTTGAAAGAGCTGATGTTAACGTATACAAAGATTCGTTAGTTCATATCTTTATTAATACAATTTCTAAGGAAACTATGACGGACTTTCATTTGTTTAAGGAACGATTGAAGTTTAATGTAAGCCAGGGAATAGTAGATTGTCTTATAAATAAGAAATCTACTAACTATAGAGTAGTTGCAGACGAACTATATTATCTCTATAAAGATATGGATATAAGATAAATATGGCAATAGAAATAAGGGTTGCAAACAAATAGATATAATTATGATACCTAACGAAGATCAATTTGATGATTTCAAAGTGCCGGAAGCTACAGCCTATGTAAATGAAGCTATTGGCAAAGTGTTTGAAAAAGAATTAACTGAGGTCGAGCAGTTCAAAGAGGATCTTGACGACCAGCTATTGATGGCTGACAATCCTCAGGATGAACTGACAGAAATGATTATCGGTTATATCCAAGGAGCGGGTGACGTAAACCAAGTTAACATCTGTTCATACCGTGCCAAGAACGGTGTGGGCATTGATGCCTGGGGCTTCAGCGGAGATGAAGATTTGACAACCATCGACCTGTTCCTCACACTATATGTTGACCCAAACGAAAATAGTAAAATTTCAGCAAATGATCTCGACAGACATTTCAACTGGTTGAATCGTTTCTATGACCAATCAAAAGTAGGAGCAATCTTCTCCAAGATTAGTGAAGGCAAGAGTGACCTTTATCAAGTTGCCCAGCTCATTAACCAAACATCCAATATTGACCGTATTCGCCTGTTCCTGCTAACGAATGCCATCATGCCATCCAGTTATGATAAACCGAATACGGAGTTGGAATCTGGTACCAGTTGTGAATTCTATGTATGGGATGCAAAGCGAGTCATGCAGCAGGATCACATCATATCAGGCAAGAGCCCTATCATAGTGGATTTTGAAGGCGACTACAATTGTACTCTTCCATGTATTAAGATGCCGGATGTTTCCGACAAGGTTTCATGTTATCTCTGTATTATCCCAGGCATTGTGCTGCAGCAGGTATATCACAAATATCATCAGCAGATACTTGAGATGAATGTTCGAACGTTCTTACAGTTCAAAGGTGCTTCGAACAAAGGCATACGTGACACCTTAATTGGGCACAAAGCGACAATGAGGGAAAAATTGAAAGGCATTGAAGATTCAGAACCGGAACCAGACATGTTCTTCGCCTATAACAATGGTATTTCCGCTACAGCATCAGAAATTAAGTTGAATGATGAAGGAAACGCTATCACCCGAATCAAATCATGGCAGATTGTTAATGGTGGTCAGACCACTGCTGCCATCCATGCTGTAATGAGCATGAAAGACGTTGATGTCACTGAGTTGACTAAGGTCTATGTCGCCATGAAAATATCCGTGATCAAGGATAAAGACGAACTGCCATTAGTCGTACCACGAATCTCCAGATTCGCCAATACTCAGTCTGCTGTTAAGAAGTCTGACTTCAACATCAATGAGCAATTCCTTGTTGAACTTGAACAGCGTTCTCGTGAAGAATGGGTTATGAACTCTTGTGGCAAGCCGGTCTCAAAATGGTTCTTCGAGCGAACTCGTGGTCAGTATCTTGACAAGGCCAAGCGTGGCGGTACGAAGGCAGAAAAGGAGTTCTATGCTGAATACCCAAAGACACAGATGTTCGACAAGACCATGCTTTCGAAATTTATGATGGCATGGGACCAAAACCCTGCAAGTGTATGTAAGGGCGGAGAGAACAACTATGGTGTTTTCTTTACTCGTATGAAACAGCAGGGAGTACGTTTTGATACCACAAGATACCACAGAACCATAGCGAAAGCAATATTATTCAAGGCTGTTGATGCTTTATATGGAAAAGATGGATTGGCATTGCCTGGTTACAAGTCAAATATGGTGGCATATACTGTATCGTTGCTGTCTCACCTCTCAGGAAAAGCATTGAATTTGGACACTATTTGGAAAGAGCAATGTGTTATTTCGCCATCTGTTTACAATGAATTGACCATTGACATATATAGTGTATATGCCAAATTACTTGTTGGTGCCGAACATGTCACCTACAAAGTGAAGGAAAGTTATAACACTACAGAGGGTAAACGCAGGAACAGGTATGTCCCCAAGAGCATTCCCGATGAAGATATCAAGCTCGTCAAAGGAACTCTGCTATATCAGGTCCTTCAATACGTTAAGAAGATAGAGCCTATCATATATAGCCACATCTTCGATGTCAACGAAGGAGAGAATATCAATGAGTGGACTAAAAAGACTCAATGTTGGGACTCTCTTAAAATCAAAGCGACAAACCAAGGTACAAGTATTAATATTCCACAAAACCTATGTTCAGCGACAGGTGATATGGATATTGAGGTAACAGAAGGTCAACAGAAGTTTATAAATGAAGCAGCTGAGATTGATTCTGAAACATGGTTCAGTATTAATAGTTGGTCTAAAGACAATCCAGGAGAACTAACTCCTAAAGAGCAGGCATTCGTAGGTCAGGTTGCATGGAACATGAAACGTAACAAGCCTTTGACATATAAGCAGTCGAAATGGGCTTTGGAAATCCTTGATAAAGCAAAGGATGCAGGTTGGACAGAAAATGAATGAAGAGCTGATACGTGAGTCATATTTGGACCAGGAGGTTGATGTTGTCAAGCCGTTTGAAGGTCCTGCAATTCGCTTCTCTCATATAGAAGCGAACAATGATGGCTTGCGTCCATATCAGTCAGAAATGAAACAAGAGATCTACAACCTGTGGGATCACATAGACAATGTCATGCTCCAAATGCCCACGGGAACTGGTAAGACCATTGTTTTTACATCCATTGTTCGTGACATCCGCAAATGGTGTCAGCGAAATAGCAAGGAGTCCAAAATACTGATAATTGCCCACCGTAAAGAATTGATTGAACAAGCCAGCAACAAGCTAGGTAGCCTGTCTCATGGAATCATTCAAAGCGGTAAGCCACAGCAGTTATCACTTCCAATCCAGGTTGCATCTATCCAAACTTTCATGAGTCGCAGGAACTATGAAACTATGCGCCTACAACGCTTTGATTTCATAATTATTGACGAGGCACACCATTCAATGGCTCCTGGATATCAGAAGTTGTGGGACATGTTCCCAAAAAGTAAAAAACTTGGAGTTACAGCTACACCGTGGCGAATGAGTCACTCCGGTTTCACATCTTTGTTTGGGGACATTGTGCTTTCGCGCAGTATTGAGTGGTTTGTCAACAATGGCTACCTTTCAAACTACGACTATATCTCCATCGCGCGCAATTCCGAGATCCAACATGAGATTAACTCTATTGAGCGATATGGCGCTGACGGCGACTATTTAGAGGCAGAATTGAGCAATCTGTTTGATAAGGACAAGATTCGCGCCGAACTCTATAAGAGTTACAAGCAGTATGCCAAAGGCAAGAAGGGAATTATCTATGCCATCGATCGAAAACATGCAGCAAACATCACAGAGTTATACTCCGTTAATGGAGTAAAAGCATGCATGATTGACGGAACAACTCCTGCAGATGAACGTCAAGAGTTAATAGATTCTTTCAAGGGTGGTGCAATTGAGGTGATAGTTAATGTGAATATCTTCTCAGAAGGTTTTGACTGTCCTGATATCGAGTTCATACAATTGGCTCGTCCAACTAAATCGTTAGCATTATACTTACAACAAGTCGGTCGAGCCTTACGTATATCACCAAATAAAACCAGCTCCATCATCCTTGACAATGTTGGACTTTACAACCGTTTTGGTACTCCTATGGCTAATCGCCGCTGGCATTATCACTTCATTGGTCATGATGAGGGTGAAGGGTTCAATGACGGTTCTGGTATTACTCGCGATATTGTCTTCGACCCACAGGAACGTGAGCCTGATTATAGTGAGGGCAATGAGGCTATGGTTGTGGTAGAGCACACTACTGGTGGCAAGCAGGTGAGAACAGAAGATGCTAACAATGCTGTTGCACTGGGAGAATATAATATTTACCGCAAGAATGGACTCTATGGTGTATGTGATCACAATAACCGCACTTTAGTTCCTCCAGTATATGAGGACATGCATCCATATTGTGGCGGCTATATTCCGTTTAAGCAGAATGGAAAATGGGGCATAATGCTAAAAAACGGAACCATTAAAGTAAAACCGAAGTACTTTTATATCGGCCCATTCATAGAGGGAATAGCCGAAGTGCAAAATAGAGAGAATGACCTCATATATCATATTAACGACAAGTTAGAAAGAATTGAATAAGAATATACAGGAAACGCCTTTAGACTTAGAAGGATTAAGTTGGTCTTTACGGCAATTCTCTTCGCCAAACAAGACAGTACGCCTGGCCACAACATTTAGTGGAATAGGTGCTATAGAGTATGCATTTAAGCGTTTAAGAATAAAGCATGAAATAGTGTTTGCTGGCGATATTAATGACAAATGCAAAACATCTTATCTTGCAAACTATGCTATTACTAATGAATTATGGCATAGCGATATTCATCAGCTTGATGCAAGACCATATAGAAATCAAGTCGATTTATTGGTAGGCGGAGCTCCTTGTCAGGCGTTTTCCATCGTAGGCAATAGAAAGGGATTTGATGATACAAGAGGAACTCTATTTAGAGAATTTGCGCGCATTATAAAAGAATGTAATCCTAAAGTCTTCATTTTTGAAAATGTCCAGGGGCTTTATAATCACGACAATGGACAAACATGGGAAGTCATAAGCAACACCTTTAGGGATTATTGCGGATATCATATTTTCTTTAGAAGATTGAACAGCAAAAATTACGGTATTCCTCAGCACCGGGAAAGATTATATTGCGTAGGTTTTAGAAAACAAACCGATTTCCTTTTCCCAGCACCAATAGGATGTCCATATGTTATGTATGATTTCATGGAAGATTATCGAGGAGGCAATTATTACTTAAAAGAATATGACTGCAAGGTTTTGACCCCCAATAAAGGACGCAGTAAGAAGCTCGCTATGGGTGAAGTATTACCAGAATACAATGAGTTTGTCTTCAAGTGCTCAGATGTAGAAGATAAACATTATTTGTCCCAGTCTGTGTCTGACTACGTTTTGGCAGGGGGATCCAAAAGTTTTAAGACATCCACAAAAACCGACCTTGAGATAGCCAGACCGTTGCTCCAGTCTATGCACAAAATGCATAGAGCTGGAGTAGACAACTATGTTTCCTATAACAAAAGTAAAGGAATCAACGGCCTTAGAAGGCTCACTCCCAAGGAATGTCTTCGCTTAATGGGCTTTACTGACGAATTTAAAGAGGTCGTATCAAATACTTCATTATATATGCAAGCAGGAAATAGTATTGTAGTTGACGTTTTGATTGCTTTGCTAAAACAGATTGATATAACGAAATACGGAATTGATGAGAAATAAATACGAGATAATTCAAAATACTCCATATAACATAGATATGGAGAACGATTGGAGGAATATGGAATTCTCAAATCCATCCAAAGTTCTTCATGTTGGTACGTCTTTCAGTGGCATTGGAGCCATTGAACACGCACTCAAACAGTTGGGAGTTCACTATCAGATAGAATTTGCTGGTGACATAGACGATGATTGCAAGAAATCATATTTTGCCAATTACCAATTAGAAGAGGGAAATTGGCACTCGGACGTACATGACTTTGACGCATCAAAGTACAAAGGGAAAATAGACCTCTTTGTTGGAGGTGCGCCTTGCCAGGCCTTCTCGCTTAGAGGAAAACATGGAGGCTTCGAAGACACAAGAGGGACACTGTTTAGAGAATTCGCACGGATTGTAAAAGAGTGCGAGCCCAAAGTGTTTATCTTTGAAAATGTCAAAGGTATGTTAAGCCATGATAGAGGTAGAACGTGGCGCGTGATTAAAAATACTTTTGAAGATTATTGTGGATATAATGTATATTACCAAGTTCTCAATGGTAAGGATTATGGTATACCACAAAGTAGAGAGCGAATTTTCTGTATCGGATTTAAAGAAGAAACAGAATTCAAATATCCCGCACCAATTCCCCTAGAGAAAACGGTATACGACTTTTTACAAAATACATTTGAATCCAAATACCTATTGAAACAGAAGGGCGTGAACTTCATTACGAGAAGTATTAATTATCAAAAGAGTTATACTCAGGTGAATGGTGATATAATGCTTTGCCAAAAGCGTAATCAACAATTTAATTGGCATGGCGATTTTGTCTATCATCCTAAGTTAATGTCAGATCCTCTTACACCCGAAAGTGACGAGCATTTGTATAAAGTTTCTGATTATGAAGAAAACTATTATACAATAAAGCATCCTGAAAGATATGCCCTTGTCTCAGTATCTAACGAAAAGGCGTGTATGAAGAAGGTGTCTGTGAATGAAATTGATGTTAATTATGGACGATTCAGGAAATTCACGCCAAGGGAATGTCTGAGACTCATGGGATTTGATGATTCATTTAACATAGTAGTTTCAGATACTGAAGCCTATAAGCAAGCAGGTAATAGTATTATTGTGAATGTGCTTATTGCCATTCTCAAAGAAATGGATATTACGAAATATGCAGAATAACAACTTCCGATATATAAACGACTGGGCCGTTATCAGGCTTGCAGACAGCTTTGTTAAAATAAACAAAGCCGGTACGGGTAATGGAGAGGCCGCTTTATATCTCGCCAGTAAATTTGATCCTGACATATTCAGATTCTTTGAGTGCGAAGATTTTGATGCTCATTGTATCATGTTAAGAGATGATGTTTTAGACTATCTTCAGCAGGTAAAAATAGAATATGTCCATAACTGTCGACCCTACAGAAATGAAGTAAGTTTAAGAACATGGAATGAAAACTTTGCCGAAGTTAGTTCACTTCCTGAAGAGATGTTTTTTGATTTAACTCGGAAAAGGCAATTTGACAAACACGGAAGAGTTTATGCCCAAGAACTGACATATAAACGAGCAAAATCCTATTCGTTAACAAATGAACATAAAGCATATGTATATGATTTAATACGAAGGATTGCTATTCCCGAAGTCTCATTCTTAATGTTGACAAAAATAGAAGATGAAGGTCCTGTCGGATTTCACGCAAAGCTATATTACGACCCTAATTTTGAATAGATTATGGCAGATATAATATGTAGATGGCGAAACGGAACGCCAAAAAATGTAGTAGAGCTCGTAAACTCTTTACCTCATAAAAAAATGAGAATAGAAGAGTTCAGAAGTTTCATGGAATCAAAATGGACGGATTTCTTTACCGCTCCCTATCAATTAGCGTGTCAACTGGGATTGTATTGTGAAGCTGATGACGGCTACTATTATCCCAGGTTTGACCGTGATATTGATGAAGAAGAGGCTACTGCTTATCTTTACCACTGGCTGCCGAGGTATTATGTGCCAAATCCATACGTAGGGAAAGATGGCTTTAAAGATATAGTATGTCCGACTTTCGTACTCAAATCGTTATTCGACTACACTAAGGCAAACCCTGGTACAGATTATGCGACAGCCTATAAAGCTATCTTCAAAGAAGATGCTAAAAACAATGACGATATTGTACGAAACTATATCAACAGATACTCTCAGGTCATGGAAATGACCAAAGAGGGAGAATTAAAAATCAATGAAAACAAATCACAAGACATATTCGGCTTTATGAACAGAAACGATAAGAAAGCATTCTTTGACAATTTTGCATCAAAGGAAGTTGACCCAATGAAGATGTACCAAGAAGGTAATTTGGATCAAAGAAAGGCCATGTTCCGAAAATATTTGGAATCACTAGGTAAGGCAGAAAGTACTATCAAACAGTACATTCAGTACCATTTAATTTGTGAGCCTGTACTTAATGTTGTCAAAAGGGAATCCGGAAAAAACAATCTTTACGAAGTTGTTGACTTATTCCAAATAGAAAAGATCTATAAAGGGTGTAATGAATTGGAAGAAAACAAGACTCGAAATAATGTCTATACAGCATCAGTTACAAATTATAAAAACTTCATTGATTTTTTGGAAACAGACGAAGCCATTTCCTTATACAGCAATGCTATTCGTTCAGAACTATTTGATCAGCCTTTAGGGGGTAATTCCAATCCACGAGTTTGGATTTACGCTCCAGGCGAGCAAGCAAGACTTTGGGATGAATGTCAACAGCAAGGCTTGCTACGTCTTGGATGGGACGAATTAGGAGATTACCATCAGTTTGATTCTCGTCAATCCGTAATTGCAAAGATGAAGGAAGTCTATGATATTGACAACAAGAGCAATGATGCACTGGCCGTTTGGCAGTTCCTAAATGATATGCAAATTGGTGATATTGTATATGCCAAGAAGGGTACTTATCATATCATTGGTCGTGGCATAGTAGAAGGAAATTATAACTATGACGATAGCTTAGATGAATTCAAGAATACACGTCGCATTAAATGGACTGAAACTGGAAATTGGGAGGCTCCATTCCGTCTTCCTCAAAAGACTTTGACCCGTCTCTTTGCTGACGATCCAAATATAAGTCTGTTGGAAAAAACTATCGAAGGTACTCTGGAAGTGGAAATCCCAACGGAGCAATTTTCCATCAAAAAGATGATTGATTATATAAACGAAACGGGACTACTATACACCAATTCATTGGTAAAGCGTTTTGCCTTCTCATTGATGTCAAAACGATTTCTGATACTGAGCGGCTTGGCGGGTTCTGGTAAGACCCAATTAGCATTGGCCTTTGCCAGTGCACTGGTAAAAAACAAAGAGGAACAAATGTGCGTTGTGAGCGTTGGTGCGGACTGGACAAATCGCGAGCCGCTGTTGGGATTCCCCAATGCACTGCAACCAGGTAAGTACGTTAAGCCTGAGAGTGGTGTGCTTGACCTGCTGATAGAGGCAAATCGTGAGGAGAATGCTAACAAGCCGTTCTTCTTAATACTGGACGAGATGAACATGAGTTATGTTGAGCGTTACTTCGCAGATTTCCTTTCCGCTATGGAGAGTAAGGAGAAGATTAGTCTTTGGAGTACCGACGCAGAAGGAGAGGCTGGTGCAGAAATAGACGGTGTACCGCAACGCATTGACCTCCCCCAAAACTTGTTTATTATTGGAACTATCAACGTGGACGAGACAACATATATGTTCTCGCCCAAGGTGCTTGACCGAGCCAACGTAATAGAATTTAAAATCGCATCAGACGAAATGAGTCACTTCCTTCAGAGAATGCAGGAGATTGACCGAGACAGCATTATCAGCAAAGCTGCTGGAATGGGCGCAGATTTCGTAGCAAAGGCCTGTAAGAAGGAATTGGCCCAGGACGATGCTGCAGTGAAGACATTGCAAGACTTCTTCAACGAACTGAAGAATGTGAATGCAGAATTCGGTTACCGTTCAGCGACTGAGATTTTCCGCTTCATTTGTCAGGCGAAATCAAACGATGATGCGACACCGAAGATGTCTGTTGAGGAGGTTTTAGATGCTGCTATTGTCCAAAAGCTACTGCCAAAGTTACACGGCTCGCGTAAGAAGTTGGAGCCTGTGCTCACTCAACTGTGGAAGCTTTGCTTTACCGGCGCTGGCAAAGACTTAAACATTACCAAAGAGAATGTTGAGAAAGCGCAGTTTAAAGAGAGTGCTGACAAGATACGACGTATGTATGAGTCGGCAACAGCTAATGGATTTACCAGTTTTGCTGAAGCATAAACTATGCTGAAAGAGCGAGAACATCTTGAAATACCAGTTGCAGGGAAGATCAGCAATTTAAAACTGACAATTTACCCGCAGTCCTCGAAAGCAAAAGTCTTTGAGGAGAGTGAGCCTTATGCTGGAGAGTCAAGATATCAGTTGGTAGAAGGATGCACCTATACCTACGAGTTTATGAATTGTCGCTGCCAGTTCGAAAAGGAGAATGAAATTGTTCGATTCCATCGTAATAAGACGCATCATTCATCTGAGGGAACTCTGACTACAGGCATATATGTAGGCCATTTAACCTTGCAAGTAGTTAATGTGAACACAAAGGAACCTGTGGGTAGGGTTAGTTTGGAAATACAAAGCACTAAGTCAGAATACAGAAAGGATTATCGCTTGATGCTGGACGAGATAGCAGAATACTACACAGATTTGGTCCTGCAACAAGGCTCACCAGTGACTCAAAAGCTGGAAATAGATCAGTCATGTTCATCAAAAACACTGTACCAACGATTCTCGTTTGTACGTTCATTAATAGATAGTGAGGCTTTTTCTGAAGCAATTCACAAGATCATTTCCAATCCTGTCAGAAAATGGACGGAGGCCAACATTGAGCGTAAGATCATCGGTGTGAAGCGTCTCAGCCGTAAAAACATCCGTCAGATAACATCAAGCACAGACCGTGTTCAGCTACCAATAGGGATGCGAACTGGTATGCCTGAATGTCTGACAAGTGTACCGAGGAGAATTGAGGTAGAATATAAGCGTGACACTACGGACAACCAGGAAAACCAGTTCGTGAAATTCGTGCTGCGTACTTTCGTGAACTTCTGTTCCGACATTAAAGGCTATGCTAATGCTACTGAACAGTTAAAAGCGGAAGCAAATCAGACAATGGAACGCCTGTACGAGCACTTGGACAATCAGTTTTTCCGGCAAATCTCCCAACCAACTCATATGAACATGAACAGTCCGGTTCTCCAAAGGAAAGAGGGTTATCGTGAGGTGCTGCAGGCCTGGTTGTTGTTCGATCTTGCTGCGAAGCTGAACTGGACTGGTGGTGATGATGTTTATGACGCTGGTAAGAAAAATGTAGCAACATTGTATGAATACTGGCTATTCTTCAAGCTTTTGGAACTGGTGAGTGAATTCTTCAATTTAAAGCCGGAAGATAAGCGGAAATTGGTGCAAATTGACGCTGATGGTATAAATCTTAGTCTGAGACAAGGCAAAATGAGAATGGTAAGCGGTCAGCAAGAAACCTTCTCACGAATACTGAATGTTGCCTTCTATTACAACAGGACGTTTAATAGAGTTTCAGATGACAATGACCCTATCCATAAAGCGGGCAGCTGGACAATGACTATGCGTCCTGACTATACGCTTTCGCTGTGGCCTGGCCAAATTACTGAGCAGGATGCCGAACGGCAGGAACTGATTATTCATATCCATTTCGACGCCAAATACCGTTTGGATAAAGTCCTGCTGGAGGATAAGGATGCAGATAAAGACATCAGTGAAGAATTAGCAGAAGAAAAGGAAGAACAAGAGCAGAAGATATATAAGCGGGGCGACCTTCTAAAAATGCATGCTTATAAGGATGCCATCAGAAGAACAAGCGGTGCATACGTTCTCTATCCAGGTGAAGAAAATCGCGAGATGCGAGGCTTTCATGAAATAGTTCCAGGATTGGGAGCATTCAGTATTCGCCCTGGCCATTGGCAAGAAGACTCCATTTACTTGAAACACTTCCTGGCTGAAGTGAAGGCACACTTGATGGACCGCACATCTGATCGTGAAAAGTTATCTTACTATCAGTATGACGTCCATTTGGAGGCTAACAAATCGATGACTATGGAAAGTCTACCAGAAGCAGAAGGCGATAATCGCGACTTCTTACCAGATGAAACTACTGTGCTTATAGGGTATTATAAGAGTCAAGAGCATCTTGATTGGATAATGAAGAATTGGATGTACAATGGACGTGCGGGTGACCGAGGCGGTGCTATCGCTGTATCTAAGGAGATCGTGACCGCACGTTATATTCTGTTACAAAATGGCAAAGATGCCGCACTATACAAAATAAATGTAGGTGGTCCAAAGGTATTTGGGTATAAAGAAATGAAAGTCCGTGAATATCCGTTTAATCCTAAGGAAAAAAACGAAGATAAGATTTATCTAGTTTTCCGTCTGAATAAGAACGGAATTGAAAAAGAACTGCAGAAATACGAATGGCATCCGGAAGATATCAAAAAGCTTAAGCTGACTCGTTACGGTAAATTCGATGTTATAAGATTAACTGAGCTGGTGAAAATTGCAAGGATAAAATAGGTATGGACAAACTCACTGCGCAACAACGTCATAAAAATATGTCAGCTATCCACTCGAAGGACACGAAGCCGGAGATGATTGTGCGTCGTGGGTTATGGAAGAGAGGATTCCGTTATAGACTGAACCATAAACGGTTGCCTGGACATCCAGACTTGGTGCTGAGGAAATATAGAACGTGCATCTTTGTGAATGGATGCTTTTGGCATGGTCATCTTGTCGACATGTGGGCACTAGACAATTCTGAGTGCTGCAAGATTCCCAAGACAAACCGAGACTTTTGGGTAGCTAAAATTCGCCGGAACAAGGAACGCGACCGTGAAGAGCAGCGTACACTAGCCAGCATGGGCTGGCATTGCATCATTGTATGGGAGTGCGAATTGAAGCCATCGAAACGTGAGGAGACGTTGGACTCAATAGCCTTTACCCTGAACCATATCTGGCTTCAGGATCATGGGGCAAAAACGACTCTTTATCCGCAATTGGAAGAAGAAAATATGCAGATGCCGATGGCGGCAGAGAGTGAGGTGTGATGGACTAAAGCAACTGGAACAAAGTCGACAGCTTTATAGGGCTTACCCAATTGCGAACACACTGCGTTCGCAATTAAATTTCGTTGCTTTGTCGTGGTAGACCTGAAGACGTGATGATGACACACCACAGCATAAGGCAGTAAGCATTCGATAAACTACAGGTAGTAACACCTATATATTATAACAACAGCAGCTATAATTTCATATGTTGTAGCTGCTGTTGTATTTTTCTTGCACCTATATGTTGTACCTATATCATGTCGTCTTAGTCATGACAGATTCTGGATGTGTAAGCTTCCACTTATGTGGTAGCAGTTGTAATAGTTCCTCATATGATGCTTTTGTATGATATGGCATCTGGCTTATTACATTATTCAGATAGTCTCTCGGATTGACATCATGGTTTCTGCATGTTGCCAGCAGTGAGCAGACGACAGCCATGTTCTGTGCTGCCTCATGGTTGCCGCAAAAGAGGTAGTTCTTCCTGCCCAGCGTGACGGGACGTATTTCATTCTCGGCAAGATTGTTATCAAGCAGGAGTCGCCCGTCATCGAGATATCGCATCATGTTGTCCCATCTTGTATAAGCATAGGTGATGGCCTTGCCTATCAGTGAGCTCTCGCTGTACTTTACACCCTCAGTCTCCATCCACAGTTTCATGGCCTCCATGATAGGCTTGGACAGCTCCAGTCTCTTTGCCTTGCGTTCGTCAAAGGACATCCCGGCGTCATCGCACATATGCTCTATTTTGTAGAGGTGCTGTATCTCCTTCAATCCATGCTCTGCCATCGGGCGGTTCTCATCGAGTGCCTGCTCTAGATGGCGGCGTATATGCACCATGCAGTTAACCAGGAGCACGTCGGGATTTGTCTTGAAGGCCGTCTCATAGCCCGCAAAACCGTCACATTGTAGATAGCCCTTAAAGTTGTATCTATTTGCCAGCGACTCTATCACCGCACCCGCCCTGGAGCCCTGGTCGTAATGGAAGAGCACCAGACGCTCCATCACTGCCCGCACCATCCAGAGATATTCCTTCGCAGCCTTGTGGGTCTCCTTGTTGATGACCGGAGTCGTCGTCTCGTCTGCCTGTACATAGTCCGCTTTCATGACTTCTGACTTGAGTACCTCATAGAGAGGTTTGAGAAGCTCCATCGTCTGCTTGAACCAGCCGTCCACAGTGCTTTCTGTCAGCCCCTTCATGCCAAGGTGGCTGTACTGTTTGATCTGACGATAGTAAGGCATATGGTACTCATATTTCTGCAGCAGGATCTCTGCAAGCAGGCTGGCTCCTGCGATTCCCTTGTAGATAGGCAGCAGGGGCATGGGAGCAATCAGCACACCGCTCTTTCCTTTGGGAGTCGTGGAGATGTTATCCTTCAACCCCCACTTCTCGCGGATAATCTCCTTGATATAAAGCTGGCCAGGCTTGTGCTCCACGATACGTGTCACCTCCTGGCCAATCTTCTTATAGAGATTCGTGTCGAGATTATCCGGTGTAAGGATTACCTGTTCCAGTACAGGAAGGTCCTCCATCATGATACGGTTCTTCTTCTCCTGACGGCGTTCTTCCTTGGTCTTGACGATCTTCTCTACAGCTTCGTCATGAGCATCTGCTATCTGCTGCGCATTCTCAGGAAGCATGCCTGCGAAAAGATCCGGATAGTTGGGATCGATGATGGGGAGTTTCTCGGACTTGCGACCAAAGAGCTGACGGTTAAGCCATGCAATCTGGGCAGTCAATTCTTTGATACGGGATTGCAGAGATTCGTTCTGCTCAGTCAGTTTCTTGATGGTCTCAGCCTGGGATGCATTTACCTGCTGCAGAGGCTGCAGCATCATTTCCATCTGTGAAAGCATCTCTTCCTGAGTCATTTCTTGTACCTTATAAATATAGTGCAAAGGTACAAAGAATATCTGAGAAGAAAGAATATTTTGTGCTATAAATAGCTAATAATCAGTAATATATGTATAATGGATTTTTACCTATACCACATACTCTCTTCGTTGTGCACGAAGGCGCCTGAGTCGCTGGTCTGGAGACTCTTGTATGCCCTCCACCATTACTACAAGATCCCGCCACTCCATTTGATAGCTCTGCGTATTTTCGTCATATTCTGGCAGTTTGAAGCGTCCGGCTTCTAACCGCTTGACATACATCACCATACCCCCGTCCTCGGCATGAAGCAGCTTCATCAGCTTACGACTTGAGCCGATGAAGATGAATACGTCACCATTACGCACATCACTTCTCATCTTCTCATGCACCACGCCGCAGAGAGAGCTGATGCCTTTGCGCATGTCAGTCCTCCCAGGGCATAGGTAGTAGCGCATCGTATCATTCAGGCAGAACATGGGTGGAAAGGCTCTTGTTTAACAATTCCAGAAGTACGCCTTCCGTACCGCTACCAAAGTGGGCACGAAGACCGTTGGGGAATAAGAGAGTCGCACCAGAAGGTACAGCACTGGAAAACACAGGATCTGCATGTTGGGTGAAACTGATGGGGGCGAGTTCCGGCTTTGGGGAATCATTCTCCTTCAGTTTCTTACGCCAGTAGTTATAAGTATTATAGTTGATGCCTACATGTTGTAGATACTTTTTGACTGACATGCCACTCTGTTGCAAGTCCAATTGTAAATCTTTAAACTCTTCTATTGTCATGATACAATAACAGTTGTAGTTATGCGCACTATTGCGGATGCAAAGGTACAACGAAACTACAACTGCTACAACGTGTATTTCTACGAATGCTTACCATCTAATTACCTGATAAACAATAAAATATTAAGAAAATGTAGGAATGTATAGAGGAATTCAAAAATCTGAACGAGAATAGTTACAATAGATTTGGCTAACAACAAAACAACGTAAGCATACAATAACAGTTGTAGTTATGTGCACTATTGCGGGTGCAAAGGTACCGCTCGGCTCTGCCGCTTGGCCTGTCCAATAACGAAACTACAACTGCTACAACGTGTATTTCTATGAATGCTTACAAAAAGCCGATGCACTTCACTTTGCATCGGCCTTTAAAACCTATCGCTGGGGTCTGGCCCAGTGATAGGTAGTCGAATTTCATCACCTCCACCTTGAGCACTTCATAGAGTGGCTTCAGTAATTCTATTGTCTGTTTGAACCAGCCGTCCACAGTGCTTTCAGTAAGGCCCTTCATGCCAAGGTGATTGTACTGCTTGATCTGACGATAGTAAGGCATGTGGTACGCACGTCACTTTTTCATCTTCTCATGCACCACGCCGCAGAGAGAACTGATGCCCTTACGCAATTGATGCCTACATGTTGTAGATACATTTTGACTGACATGCCACTCTGTTGCAAGTCCAATTGTAAATCTTTAAACTCTTCTATTGTCATGATACAATAACAGTTGTAGTTGTGTGCACAATTGCGGATGCAAAGGTACCGCTCGGCTCTGCCGCTTGGCTTGTCCAAGAACGAAACTACAACTGCTACAACGTGTATTTCTACGAATGCTTACCAAGCACCTACGCTAAGGTATATGACCGCGGTGGGGGCGCAGCACCTATCAGTGGGGCCTGGCCCGGTGATAGGTTTGAACGAGCCTTTGGAGGAGGCTGCGGAGGCGGAGGGCGGTTTTGAAGAGGAAGCGGCCTACCCTGCTTTTGGAAAGGTAATGGACCGTCGTCAGGAGCCAAAGCGCAGAGCGGAGTTGGCCGGTGGAGTAAAAGCCAAGCTGGTTAGCGGAACCTATCGCTGGGGCCTGGCCCGGTGATAGGTTTTTCCCCATTAAGACGCAAAGAGGTATAAGCGAAACGCCCATACCCCTTTAACGATCTCTTTAACCAACCATATATCCTTGCTTCCTTAGTTCCGATAGTCCCGCTGCAATCTCCTCTATTCGTACTGCACCTCCCCACATCCTATAGACGTAAAGAGGCGTTATACAGCCGAAATCCATAGAACCGGATCTTGCCTCGTCCACCAGGAATTCTCGTAACCTACGAGTTATGCTATTGGTTTCCATATTACTTTAGTATATCCACATCCGCCAACGGCTCAAACTTACCGTCTTTGACCTCCATAATTACGCTGCCCGACTCCAACGAGCGTATAGTGTGCCATTGGCCTGCGGGAATGTTCAGGGCGACCGTCTGGCCGTTGGGGGTCAACTCAATGGCCTCTGTACATGTCCGCTCTAGTTCATCATAATACTCCTCCACTACACGTCCCCTCAGGCACACTACCGTTTCGGAGCTCTTCTGATGCCTATGAATTGGAACGTCAGAGCCAGGCTCTATGGCATTGAGCATTCTTTGAGAAGTATCATTCTCATCATTTCTCAAATCCAGGTTCATCCTCAACCTCGGTGATGCCTTCGCCTTTGCGGTCAATTCATTTAATAAGCCTTGCGTAATCTTCATGCCAATCCTATTAGTAAGCCCTCAACACCGCTTCGAATGCCTCAGCATAGTTCACGCCCCATTGACTCCCACGTACAGCAGCCAAACCGGAAATATACTCTGCAGAGCGCGGATGGGGATAAGGGCGCATCACACCTCGATACATGCCCAAAGCTTTAATTTTAGCATCTACGCCATCCTTGCCCACCTCTACGTAACAGTTGGGCACAAAGTCCTGCATGGCATTATTGATTTTCCATTCCGTACATGAAGGGACCTCCATATACCAGAACTCCTTTACGCGCTTCACCTCTGGCCTACGCTGGAATAGACGGATAGCTTCCTGACAAGCCATGCTGGTTTGTAGATGGTCGTTGTTCGTATCCGCAGGATGGTGTGTAATGATGATATCCGGCTCGCTCTCCTTGATGGCAGCCTCAATGTGCTGCACCAGCTTCAGGTGCGACACCGTGTTCATCTCTATGTTCGGGAACGACCCTTCATACTTCTGCGATATCCCCAGATAGTCCGACGAGGCATTCAGATCATCGTCCAGCTCCTTATCCTCCGGACGAAATGCACGCGCCTTCGCCTCCGTACTCATGATGCATACATCCACTATGTCGCCCTTCTTTGTCCACTTATATATCGAATCTCCTGCTCCCAGCACCTCGTCATCCGGATGTGCCACTACTATTAAATACTTCATATATTCTTTCTTGTTTAATTAATTTCTTATTGTTTTTGCCGATGAATCCACGCCTAACTATAACAATTTACAACAAATCTTCTATGTTAGGTTCTTCAGGCTTCTTGTTCTGCCACTCATCAGCTATGCTCTTCCAGTCAATTTTGCGCTCCTTTGCACCAGTCCAAACATCCCAGTAGTCGGGGTCATCCGACTGCGGACGCTGTGCTTCTGGCAATGTACGCATCTTCACCATTACAGGTAATTCCGAAGCCCAACCGAGCAATACTGCATACTGTGAAGGCAATGAAGGCATCTCGCGCAATATTCCCCGCATATTGTCAGGAAGCAGGCGATGAACTAACTCTTGGTCTCGGTCATTGGATATTCTGTGAAGAAGGAAAGAA
>JAEEGJ010010070.1_pt1 | contig 24851 bp, 19 predicted proteins | sample 8958761 | NCBI WGS metagenome assembly JAEEGJ01 (sample SAMN16246546, study PRJNA631951) | gut metagenome | biome: gut microbiome; feature: rumen; material: RS-attached | host: Bos | place: Iran: Karaj | collected 2018-10 | reverse complement strand
AAGCTCGTTTCACTTTTGTGACCCGTTCGGGGCTCGAACCCGAGACCCCAACATTAAAAGTGTTGTGCTCTACCAACTGAGCTAACGAGTCCTCCGTTTTGGGATTGCAAAGGTATTGCTTTCTTCTGAATTCTCCAAATTTATTTCAACTTTTTTCCGGTAATTTTCTCAATTGCCTCGAAACTGCCCAGATCGCTCCACATCCAGTGGCCCGGAATCATGTGCACGTCGTCGGATTTCTCCATCACGGCGTAGTCGATCGAGATCTTCTCGCAGGTGGGGAAGAGGCGCGCGAGCTCGGCAGGCTCGGCGGGCGTGAAGAGGGCGGGCGCCAGCTCGTCCATCACGCCGCAGATCTGCGGGGCGTAGCGGCGCAGCTCCGCCTCGATGGTGGCGACGTTCCAGACGAAGATGCCGGCGTTCCAGAAGTAGCCGCCTTCGTCCAGGTAGGCCTGGGCGACTTCCAGCGAAGGCTTCTCCTTGAAGGAGGCGACCTTTACGACGCCGTCCGCGGCGCCCGGGGCGTGGATGTAGCCGTAGCCGGTGTGCGGATAGGTCGGGTTGATGCCCACGCACACGATGGCCGGCCGCGTGGCGGTGAAGTCCAGCGCCGTGCGCATCGTGGCGGCGAACGCGTCGTAGTCGGGGACGTAGGCGTCGGACGGCGTCACGACGATGTTGGCCTGCGGGTCCTCGTGGCGGATCTTCCAGCAGGCGTAGGCGATGCAGGGTGCCGTGTTGCGCGGCTCCGGCTCGGCGAGGATGTGCGCCTCGGGGATGTCGGGCAGCTGTTCACGGATGAAAGGGACATAGCGGGCGGAAGTGACCACCCAGAACTGTGCGTGCGCGTCCGTGCGCAGGAAACGCTCGTAGGTCAGCTGGATCAGGGTCTTGCCGCAGTCCAGCAGGTCCAGGAACTGTTTGGGGCGCTCCGGGGTGCTGACGGGATAAAGCCGGCTGCCGACGCCTCCGGCCATGATGACGATGTGGTTGTCAGCCATAGTGTATTATAGTAGTTCGGAAAGCTGCTTGTAGAATTGCTTGCTGACCGGGATGGACGGGACCTCGGGGTGGAGGAGCTCCGCCGTGATCATGCCTTCTTTGTTCTTGCTCAACAACTTGACATACTTCGGATTGACGAAGTAGGAGCGGTGGCAGCGCACGAGCCCGTGCTGGGCGACCGTGTTCTCCACGCTCTTCATCGAGGCGCGCAGCATGAAATCCTTGACGCGGTCCGTGTCCATGTAGCGGATGATGACGTAGTTGGCGTCGGCCTGGATGCTGATGACCGCGGCCGGGTCGATCGTGAGCTTGAGGCGCTTGTGCTCGTCGTAGAACTTGACGAGGGTGTCGGCGGGTTCGGCCTTGAGGTCGGCGTTCTTGTTGAGGATGATCTGCACCAGGGTCAGGAACAGGTAGGGGTAGACCAGGATCAGGTAGGAGAACTTGAAGCAGTGCGACAGGACGGCGAAATAGGTGTATGCACCATTATAGAACAGGGCCGTGTAGAGGGCCATGAAGAACGAGAAGACGAACACTTCGCCGAAGCACCAGATGGCGTAGTGCCACCAGCGGAAGGGGATGTGCTTGTAGAGCACGCTGAAGATGAGGCGGGTGAGGGCGAGGATGGCCATCAGGATGGTCGCGAGCATCACGAAGTGGAATCCGAACGACATCCCGCCGACCTGGTAGTATTCCTGCAAGCTGAAAGGGTTGTACAGGAAGCAGAATCCGACAAAGAAGGCCGGAATCAGCACAACATAAAGGAGTTGCTCCTTGTAGGTCTTTCCGATGCGCAGTCGAGTGTTCATAAGCCTGGTCTTTCGTTTTAAACGTTTCCGTGGGACGGGGACGAAATCCCCGGACCCGGATTTTCGTCCCAAAGTTATTCCCTTTTTTCCGCAAAACAAGGTTTTCGTCACTTTTTTTGCCCGCCGGTTTCCTTTGTTTGCCCGCCCCGCGGACCTGTTTTATCTTTGCGCGGTTTTTTTCGGGAGCGGGACTTCGCACTTCGGGGGAGTTTCGCCCCTGTGCGGGCGATTTCACCCATCCGTGTCCGAATTTGACCACATAACGGCCGAAACAGGAAGTCGTTGCCGATTTTTAAGATAACTTCGCAGCCGGTTTTTCAGGACTGTATTATCTTAAACCTAAAAAGAAGGAAAATTTTTATGATCAAGATCGACAACTTCATCAAACTCTTCGAAGGCGCCGTCCGCGAAAGTTGGGAGCGTCCTGCGCTGAGCGACTTCCGCAAGTCCACGATCAGCTATCGCGAGCTCGCGGAAAAGATCGAGACGCTTGACCTGATTTGGAAAAAAGCCGGCCTCAAGCCTGGCGACAAGATCGCCATCAACTGCAAGAGCAGCGCGATGGGCGTGACCGTCTTCATGGCGGCTGTCAGCAAGGGCTATGTGGCCGTACATCTCTATAATGCATTCACCCCGGCCGATACAGAGCGCCTGGTCAATCATTCCGACAGCAAGATCCTCTACACCGAGAAGCGCACCTTCGACGCGATGGACTTCGGGCAGATGCCCGAAGTGCTCTGCGTCATCGACTCCGCCACCGGCAATGTCCTCGCCAGCCGCAACGGCGCGGGCGAGTTGTACGCTGCCGGCGCGCAGTTGCTCGCCGCGGCGTATCCCGCCGGGATGCGGCCGGCCGACTTCAAGGTGATCGATCCCGACCTCGACGAGGTGTGCGCCATCCTCTATACCTCCGGCTCCACCGGCAACCCGAAGGGCGTGATGCTGACCTACCGCAACTACACGGCCAACGTCCAGGGCATCCGCCCGGGCTTCCCGTTCTATAAAGGTGAGGACTACCTCAGCCTCCTGCCGCACGCCCACAGCTTCGGCTTGACCTGCGACGTGGTCATCCCGATGACGATGGGTATGCACGTGACCGTGCTCGGCGTCCCGCCGATCCCGATGAACGTGCACGAAGCGCTCCAGGAAGTCAAGCCGCGCATCTTCTTCGGCGTGCCGCTGATTTTCGTCAAGTTCGCCGAGTACATCCTCGGCGCCGAGATCCGCAGCGCCGAAGGCAAGGCGAAACTGGACGACTACGAGAACAATGCAGACTACTGCAAGATGCTGCACGACAAGCTGATGGCCGCGATGGGCGGCCGCGTCGAGGTGTTCTGCACCGGCGGCTCCGCCATCCCGTCCGAGGTCGAGTCCCTGCTGGTCTACAAGCTCAAGGTGCCGTTCATGACCGGCTACGGCCTGACCGAGCTCGGCCCCATCGCCTCTTATGGCCGGGTGGGCAAATACATCCCCAAGTCCTGCGGCGAATGGCTGCCCGAGATCCTGGAATACCGCATCGACTCTCCGGACCAGCAGAACATCGCCGGCGAGCTGTCCGTGCGCGGCGACGTCGTCTTCAAGGGCTACTACAAGAATCCCGAGGCCACGGCGGCCGTGCTCAGCGAGGACGGCTGGTTCCGGACCGGCGACATCGGCACCATCGACGCCAACGGCAACATCTTCCTGCTGGGCCGCTGCAAGAACATGATCCTCACGGAGAACGGCCAGAACGTCTATCCGGAAGAGATCGAAGTCGTGCTCAACGAGCTGCCCTACGTGGCCGAATCCATCGTCCTGCAGCGCGAGCACCGCATCGCGGCGCTCATCGTCCCCAACCTGGACGCCCTCGACAAGGCCGGCATCGGCGCCGACGGCCTCGATGCCATCATGAAACAGAATATCGTATGCCTCAACGGCAAGCTGCCCGCCTACTCGGCGATCAACGACTACGAGCTCCGCTTCGAGCCGTTCGCCAAGACCCCGAAGGGCAGCATCCGCCGCTTTATGTATAAATAATGGAAGAGAGAAGAGTAGTTATTACCGGAACCGGCGTCATCTCGCCGGTCGGAAACGGCACTGAAGCGTTCTGGTCCGCCCTCAAGGCGGGCCGGTGCGGGATCAGCGCCTATCCTGAAGCCAAGGAATGGAACCTGCCGGTCAGCGTGGCCGGCGTGGTCCGCGATTTCGATGCGACCGCCTATGGCATTACGCTCAAGGAGACCAAGCGCAACGACCGCTTCTGCCTGTTCGCGCAGGCGGCGGCCGAGCAGGCGATGCAGGAGAGCGGCCTCCAGGCCGGCACCAACATCGCCCCGGAGCGCCTCGGCATCTATGTCGGCACGGGCATCGGCGGCATGAACACCTTCGCCGAGCAGACGAAAGTCATGCTTGAGGAAGGCGCCGACCGCATCTCCCCGCTGTTCATTCCCAAGATGATCGGCAACATCGCCGCCGGCAACATCGCCATCCGCTACGGCGCACAGGGCGCCAACCTCACCGCCGTGGCCGCGTGCGCTTCGAGCACGCAGTCGGTCGGCGAGGCGTTCCGCGCCGTCAAGTTCGGCTTTGCCGACGCCATCCTCACGGGCGGCACCGAAGCCGTCCTCCATCCGCTCGCTTTCGGCGGCTTCGTCAGCGCCCACGCCCTGACGCTCGCCGACGACCCGACGCGCGCCTCGCTGCCGTTCAGCATCGACCGCGCCGGCTTCGTGATGGCGGAAGGCGCCGCGATGCTGGTCCTGGAAGAATACAACCACGCGGTCGCGCGCGGCGCGAAGATCATCGCCGAGGTGACGGGCTACGGCAACTACTGCGACGCGCACCACGCCACGGCCCCGCGCCCGGACGGCCTGCCCGCTTCGTGGGCCATCCGCGACGCCCTGGCCCAGTCCGGCTACCGCGAGGGCGAAGACCTCTATATCAATGCCCACGGCACGGGCACGCACCTCAACGACAAGACGGAGACGGCGGCCATCAAGCTCGCCCTCGGCGAGGCGGACGCCCGCCGTGCCAGCATCAGCTCCACCAAGTCGATGACCGGCCACATGATCGGCGCCGCCGGCGCGGTGGAGATCCTCGCTTCGGCCCTGGCCCTGCGCGACGGCATCATCCCGCCGACCATCGGCCTGGTCAACCCGGATCCCGAGTGCGACCTGGACTACACGCCGCTCAAGGCGAAGGAGCGTCCGGTCCGCGTGGCGGTGTCCAACTCCCTGGGCTTCGGCGGCCACGACGCCTCCGTCGCCCTGCGCAAATACGAGTAAAACCCAAACCTACTGATAATGAATCGAGAAGAAATCAAACAACTGCTCCCGCACCGCGAGCCGATGCTGCTCGTGGACTGGACGGAAGGCAATGCCGAAGGCATCCGCGCCACCTACCACGTGACGGGCGAAGAATTCTTCGTCCAGGGTCATTTCCCGGGCTTCCCGGTGGTCCCCGGCGTCATTCTCTGTGAGATCATGGCCCAGTCCTGCACCCTCATCCTGGGCGAGCAGCTCAAGGGCCACACCCCCTTCTACGCCGGCCTCGACAAGGTCCGCTTCAAGCACATGGTGCGTCCCGGCGACACGATCGAGATCACGGCCAAGCCGATCTCCGTCCGCGGCTCCCTGTACGTCATCGGCGCACAGGCCACGGTCGACGGGCACCTTGCCGTCAAGGGCGAGCTTTCATTCTTCCTGATGGAAAACAAAGATCTGAAGAAGTAAGATGGAACTGCTGAAAGGAAAGAAAGGCATCATCACCGGTGCCCTCAATGACAAGTCCATCGCCTGGAAGGTGGCCGAGCGGGCCATCGCCGAAGGCGCGGACATCGTCCTCACGAATACGGCCCTGTCGCTGCGGATGGGTTCCCTGCAGGAATTCGCCGACGCGCATGGCTGCAAGCTGATTGCCGCTGATGCCACGAGCCTCGAAGATCTCGGCGCGCTCGTGGACGGCGCTATGGAACACTTCGGCGGTCCCTTCGACTTCGTGCTGCATTCCATCGGAATGTCGCCGAACGTGCGCAAGGGCCGTCCTTACGAGTCGTTGGACTATGGCTTCCTGAGCAAGACCCTCGACATCTCCGCCCTGTCCTTCCACAAACTGCTGCACACCCTCTACGAGAAGGATGCGCTCAAGGAGTGGGGCTCCGTGGTGGCGCTGACCTACATTGCGGCCGAGCGCACCTTCGCGGGCTACAACGACATGGCGGACGCCAAGGCGCTCCTCCAGTCGATCGCCCGCAGCTTCGGCATGATCTACGGTGCGTCGAAGCACGTGCGCATCAACACCGTGTCCCAGTCGCCCACCGCGACGACCGCGGGGCAGGGGATCGCCGGCATGGAGGACATGCTCAAGTACGCCGACCGGATGTCGCCGCTGGGCAACGCCACGGCCGACGACTGTGCCGATTACATCGTGACGCTCTTCTCGGACTACACCCGCAAGGTCACGATGCAGAACCTTTACCACGACGGCGGATTCTCGTCCGTCGGCCTGACTGCCGCAGAGGTCGCCACCTTCCCGAAGGAGTAGCTTCCCGGCAGCACTGAAGAGCGATCCCCGACCGTGAGGCCGGGGATCATTGTTTTACATCAGGAAGCGCGAGACGTCCTCGCCGCGCGCCTGCATTTCGCGGATCTGCGTGGAGGAGATGTCCACGATGGGCGCGTCGATCAGGCGGATGTGGTAGAAGCGGTCCAGGTCCTCGAGGCTGACCGCGCCGGGGGCCGCGCCCTGCGAGGCGTCCAGCACGTAGGGGACCGGGAAATGGCGGCATTCCTCGAGGAGCATTTCGCGCATGCGCTCCATGTCGTAGCCCTTGCGGGGATAGACGGCCACGCCGTATTCGTTGAGGATGCGGGCGGCGTCGCGCCAGCGGTGGATGTTCTCCAGGTTGTCCGCGCCGATCACGAGCGTGAAATCGTTCTCCGGCTCGCGCTTCTTGAGCGCGTCCAGGGTGCGGATCGTGTAGGTGGGGGCGGGCATCTCCAGCTCGATGTTGTCCACCCAGACGTGCAGCTCGGGATGGCGCCGGACGGCCGCGATGGCGTCTTCGTAGCGCCGCTGCGCGGAAAGGGCCTTGGACGGGTCTTTCAGCGGGTTCTGCGGCGAGATGACCAGGTAGACCCAGTCGAACTCGCGCGTGGCTGTGAGCCGCTCCATGATGGCCTGGTGGCCGATGTGGAGCGGGTCGAACGAGCCGGAGTAGACAGCTATCCGCATAGGAAGGCGTCTACGAGGGCCTCCGCCTCGGCGAAGGTCTCCTCCAGTCTGTCGTTGACCAGGTCGCGGTCGAATTTGCCGGCGGCGAACGCCAGCTCCGAGGCGGCCTTGTCCAGCCGCTCGCGGATGGCCTCTTCGCTGTCGGTGCCGCGGCCGCGCAGGCGCTTCTCCAGCACCTCCATGCTGGGCGGGACGATCAGCACGGAGAGGGCGGCGTCGCCGAAATACTTCTTGAGATTGACACCGCCTTTGACGTCCACGTCGAAGACGATTACATGGCCTTTCTGCCAGATACGCTCGACTTCGCTCTTGAGCGTGCCGTAGAAGCGGTCGTGGTAGACTTCCTCATATTCGACGAAGGCGTCCTGCGCGATGAGCTCGCGGAAGCGCTCCGCGTCGATGAAGTAGTATTCGACACCATCCTGCTCCTGGCCGCGCGGGGAGCGTGAAGTGGCCGAGATGGAGAATTCGAACTGGGGGTACAGACCCAGCAAGTGATTCACGACGGTGCTCTTGCCGGCACCGGAAGGAGCAGAGAATATGATGACTTTACCTAACATTTATGATGTCTATTATGAGGACTTTTCCGCAAAAATAGTTATTTTTGCACGATTTAAAGATTCGTTAGTCACAAATTAAATATCTTATGAAGGTTTCATTCAAAGAACTGGGCCTGGTGAACACCCGCGAGATGTTCGCCAAAGCCGTCAAGGGTGGCTATGCCATCCCTGCTTTCAACTTCAACAACATGGAGCAGCTCCAGGCCATCATCCAGGCCGCTGCCGAGACCAAGTCTCCGGTGATCCTGCAGGTGTCCAAGGGCGCCCGCGCCTACGCCAACCAGACCCTCCTCCGCTACATGGCGCAGGGTGCTGTGGAGTATGCCAAGGAGCTGGGCTGGAAGAAGCCCCAGATCGTCCTTCACCTGGACCACGGCGACAGCTACGAGACCTGCAAGAGCTGCGTTGACTTCGGCTTCTCTTCCGTCATGATCGACGCTTCCTCCCTCCCTTACGAGGAGAATGTCAAGCTGACCCGCAAGGTGGTCAACTACGCCCACAAGTTTGACGTGACCGTCGAGGCCGAGCTCGGCGTGCTCGCCGGTGTCGAGGACGAGGTTTCCTCCGCCGTTTCCCACTACACCAAGCCGGAAGAGGTGATCGACTTCGTCAAGAAGACCAAGTGCGACTCCCTCGCCATCTCCATCGGTACCTCCCACGGTGCCTACAAGTTCACTCCTGAGCAGTGCACCCGCGACCCGAAGACCGGCCGCCTCATCCCGCCGCCCCTCGCATTCGACGTGCTGAAGGCCATCGAGAAGAAGCTCCCCGGCTTCCCGATCGTTCTCCACGGTTCTTCTTCCGTCCCGCAGGAGTATGTCGACATGTGCAACCAGTACGGTGGCAAGCTCCCCAACGCCGTCGGTATTCCTGAGGAGCAGCTCCGCAAGGCCGCCAAGAGCGCTGTCTGCAAGATCAACATCGACTCCGACAGCCGTCTGGCCATGACCGGCGCCGTCCGCAAGTACCTCGCCGAGAACCCGAGCCACTTCGATCCCCGCCAGTACCTCAAGCCGGCCCGCGAGGAGATGAAGAAGATGTACATCCACAAGATCGTGAATGTCCTCGGCTCCAACGGCAAGGCCCGCTAAGCCGCGAACTTCCGCTGAATAGATTTCGGGGTGCAGAACTTGAGATTCTGCACCCCGAACTCGTTTCTGGTCCCCGCCGGGGTGCAGAAAGCCCACTTTTGCACCCCGACCTACGGGAACAGTTCCCTCACGACCCGGTCATCAAGTCTGAGAATGCGCCGGATCTGTCCGTTGCTGGCGTTCCAGGACTGCTTCATCTGGACGGCCACCTGAATCTTGTCGTTTCCCGTGAGCTCGGCAGGCTTGGTCACGCCGAAACGGGTGCGGCACAGGGCGCACACGGCGTCGAACAGCTCGTTGTCGGTCAGGAACACTTCGTCGCCAAGTCTTTTGGCGACCTCGCCATAGGCTTCGCGCCCACGCGAAAGAAGGTTGAAATATTGGTGGGCGTCCTGAAAGAAAGATTCCCCCTCCCGGATGCAGGCGAAGGAAGGAATGTGGAACGCCCCGTCTTTGACCTGATAGCCGTCGGGCAACTCGCAGATCCTGCTGTGCGTGATTTTCCGCTTGGTCCGGTAAGGCAGATCGGCATAATTGACGCCACCGCCCCAGGCTGCCGGATTGAAATAGTACATGCCGGAACTCCAGGGATAAGAGAAAGGGGTGTGCTGCGGGCAGGCGACGTATCCGTTGCGGTTGACATAGACAATCTCCGTGCGCAGCGCCTTCAGGTTCTCGATCGGGAGGAGCTTGGGGGTGAGCCCGCTCAGGTCGGATGCACCCAGAAAGCCCTTCAGGATCTTCCGGCGGCGGTCGAAGTAGCGGAGACAAGCTTCTTCCGTACCTCCCAGGATATCATGAAGATGGTTTGACATCACGGCAAGGGCCAGAACCCTGACATCTTCCTCCAGCGCGAGCGCGCAGGAACTGACTCCGAGACCATAGTCCTCTTCCCGTTTGAAAAGGATTTCCTGGTTGGTCCCCGGCGTGCAGAGATGCCAGAACGGACCGCTAGAATGGAATTGGTATTCCAGTTGATCTTCCCGCCGGAAGCCTGCGACGGCGATTTTATCTTGAACAGCACTCATGTCGCAAAGCTACAGGGAAACAGCCGTTTAACTGGCGGAATAAACGTTTATTATTTCCGGAAGCAGCGGAATGGCGCTCCAGCACGCGTCGCGTGCCCGTTCCTGCCGGACGGGCCGCTGGAAAAAAGATATATTTTCCCGCAAAACGGCGGGAAAATATATCTTTTTTACGGTTCGGGGTGCAGATCACTGGCCCCAGTCGGGGTGCAGGGAGCCCGATTTTGCACCCCGGGGTTGGCTCTGGGCCCTGTCGGGGTGCAGGGAGCCCGATTTTGCACCCCGAGGTTGGCTCTCGCCCCAGTCGGGGTGCAGGAAGCCCGATTTTGCACCCGCGAAGCCGTTTTTTTGCTATATTAGGGTGCTAAAACTGATTCTGATGAAACGATTCCTCCTTGTGTTGGCGACCATGGCGACCATGGCGGGGCTGGCGGGCAGCGCCCACGCCCAAGCCCCCGCCCGTGCCCGCGCCGCCGAAGACTGGCAGAACCCTGCCGTGAATGAGCGTGGCCGCGTGCCGATGCGCGCCACCTTCACCACCGACAGCCCGCGCATCCCGCTCGACGGCATCTGGAAGTTCCGCTGGTATGAGAGCCCGGACGCGCGTTCGCGCGACTTCTTCCGGCTCGGGCTGGACGACGCCGACTGGGGGACGATGCCCGTGCCCGGGATGTGGGAGCTCAACGGCTACGGCGACCCGCTCTATGTCAACATCCAGTATGCCTGGGACGGACACTACAAGAACAACCCGCCCGTCGTGCCCACGGAGCGCAACTATGTCGGGCAGTACCGCCGCAGTTTCGCGATTCCTGCCGACTGGGCGGGCCGCGACATCTTCCTGGCCATCGGCTCCGCCACGTCCAACGTGCGTGTGTGGGTGAATGGCAGGGAAGTGGGCTACAGCGAGGACAGCAAGCTGGAGGCGCGTTTCGACATCACGAAATTCGTCAAGCCCGGCGAGGACGCGCTCATAGCGCTGGAGATCTTCCGCTGGTGCGACGGCACCTACCTGGAGTGCCAGGACTTCTGGCGCTACGCGGGCATCGCGCGGGAATGCTACCTGGAGGCGCGGCCCCGGGCGCGCATCGAGGACATCCGCGTGCGCGGCGGGGCGGACGGCACATTCGAGGCGACCGTCCGGCTGAGCGGGAATGTCAGGACCGTGGACCTGAATGTCATCGGCCCCAAGGGTGAGCTGCTGCTCGCCGCGGATGGGGTCAAAGTGGAGAAGGGCGTGGCACACTTCTCCGACGTCTTCGAACCGGAAATCTTCGACCTGTCGCTCTGGAGCGCTGAGGAACCGACCCTCTACAAGCTCTTTGTCCGGGCCTGCACCAAGTCCGGCATCACCGACTGCGCGGAGACTTCATTCGGTTTCCGGACGGTGGAGATCAAGGGCCGGCAGCTGCTGGTCAACGGCCAGCCCGTCCTCATCAAGGGCGCCGACCGCCACGAGATGTCCGCCACGGGCGGCTACGTGGTCACGGAAGCCGAGATGCTGGAGGATATCCGCATCATGAAGGAGCTCAACATCAACACGGTCCGCACCAGCCACTATCCCAACGACCCGCGCTGGCTGGACCTCTGCGACCGCTACGGCCTCTACGTGATCGACGAGGCTGACATCGAGTCGCACGGCATGGGCTACGGCCCGGAGACCCTCGGCGACAATCCCATCTACAAGCAGTCCCACCTGGAGCGCGTGCAGCGCATGGCGCAGCGCGACGTCAACCACCCGTCCGTGATCATCTGGAGCCTGGGCAACGAAGCCGGCAACGGACAGAACTTCTACGCCGCCTACGACTGGCTGAAGGCGTGGGACAAGAGCCGCCCCATCCAGTACGAGCGCGCCGGCGAGGAATACAACACCGACATCATCTGCTATATGTACATGTCCTGCGCGGACCTTGTCAAATACGCTGAAAATCCGGCCATTACACGGCCGCTCATCATGTGCGAGTACGCCCACGCGATGGGCAACTCGATGGGCGGGTTCGAGGACTACCTCGACCTTTTCCGGAAATATCCGGAGCTGCAGGGCGGCTGCATCTGGGACTTCGTGGACCAGGCGGTGCGCTGGCCTTCGGAGAAGTCGCGCACCGGCTACATCTACGCCTTCGGCGGCGACTTCAACGACTACGACCCGTCGGACAACGCGTTCAACTGCAACGGCATCATCGCCGCCGACCGCTCCTGGCATCCGCACGCCTGGGAGGTGCGCCACGGCTACCGCTCCATCCTGACCTCCGCGTCGCCGGAGCAGGCGCTGGACGGGCGCGTGGACGTGTATAACGAGAATTTCTTCATCGACCTGAGCCGCTACATGCTGCGCTGGGAGGTGATCGCCGACGGCGTGCCCGTGCTGGCGGGCCAGCAGGATGCGCCCGCGGCCGGGCCGCAGCAGACGGCCACGGCCGACCTGGGCTTCCGCCGCGCCGCCCTGGACGCCATCCCGGGCGAGCTGTACCTCAATGTGAGCTACGTCCTGCGCCGCGCCGACGGCATCCTGCCGGCCGGCACGGAGGTCGCCCACGACCAGCTCCTGCTTCGCGAAGCGCCGTACCGGCTGACGGCGGCCGACTTGCACGGGCGCCGCTGGGCGGCCGATTTCGACCCGGAGACGGGCGCGCTCTGCTCCTACAGGCTGGAAGGCAAGGAGCTGCTCGCCGCGCCGCTGATGCCCTGCTTCGGCCGCGCCGTGACGGAGAACGACCTCGGCGCCTGGCTGCAGCGGCGGATGGGCGCGTGGCTCTATCCGGAGTTCCGCGTCAAGTCGCTCGTGCGCGGGGCTGACTGCGTCGAGGTGGAATATGAAGTCGGCGGCGGCCTGGCCACGGTGGTGATGCGCTATTCGCTCGGCGCCGACGGCAGCATCTCCGTCTCCGAACGGATGACGGAGGTGCGCGACCGGGCGCCGGAGCTGTTCCGCTTCGGCGTGGAGTTCGCGATGCCGGGCACGTTCAATACGCTGGAATTCTACGGCGAAGGGCCGTTCGAGAACTATGTCGACCGTCAGGGCGCCTCGCAGGTGGGCGTCTGGAAGCAGTCGGTCGCGGACCAGTACCATTTCGGCTACGCCCGGCCGCAGGAGTCCGGCACGCACGTCGGCATGCGCTGGATGCGCCTGACCGACGCCGCCGGCTGCGGCTTCGAGATCGCCGCGCCGGAGCGCTTCTCCGCCTCCGCGCTGCCCTTCGGCCGCCGCGCCCTCGACCTGTCGGTCTCCGGCGGCAGCCGCGCCAAGGGCGGCGACCAGCGCCACTCGCTGGAGCTGGTGGAGGACGGGCTGACGCACGTCAACCTGGACCTCGTGCAGATGGGCCTGGGCTGCGAGAACTCCTGGGGCGCGCTCCCGCTTCCGCAGTACCGCCTTCCGGCGGAGCCGCGTTCGTTCAGCTTCACGCTGAAGCCGCTGCTATAGCATCTTCTTGCGCTTGAAAATGATCCAGATGGAGATCACGAGCATCACCATCACGCCGGCGATCGCGATCCACGCCCACCACTTCTGCGCGAAGGGGAGGGTGACGTTCATGCCGTAGAAGCTCGCCAGGAGCGTGGCCGGCATCAGGAGCAACGACACGAAGGTAAAAATCTTCATGATGTTGTTCTGGTCGAGGTTGATGATGCCGAGGACGGTGTCCTGCAGGTATTCGAGACGTTCGAAATTGAAGTTCGTGTGGTTGATCAGCGACGCGATGTCCTGGAGGATGATGCCCAGGTCTTCGCGCACCTCCGCGTCGCGGGGGCAGAGCTTGCTCTTGAGGATGTTGGAGATGAGGCGCTGCTTGTCCACGACGTTCTCGCGGATGGTCATCGCGTTCTCCTGCAACTGGTTGATGTCGAGGAGGAAGTCCTCGTTGATGTCTTCTTTCTGGTTGATGCGCTTGCTGAACTGCGACACCTCCTTGGAGATGAGCTCCACGATGTCGGCGTCCAGGTCCACGCGCTTGTCCATGATCTCCACGAAGGTGGTGAACCCGTCGGGGAACTCGTCGGGCAGGGCCTGGATCTTGAGCTGGAGCTGATCCAGCGAACGCAGGGGAATCTCGCGCACCGTCGTCAGCACCGACCCGGACAGGATGAAGGACACGGGATCCATCAACATCCCGTCGCCCGAAGGGGAAAGAAAGTTGGTGTTGGCGAAAATGGTACCGTTCTCTTCGTAGAATCGGGAGGAGCTTTCGATCTCCTCCGCTTCGGCCCGGCTCTGGATCTCGGTGCCGAGGAACGCTTCGACCGCCCTCTTCTGCTCTCCTGTCGGTTGCAGGAGGTCTATCCAGAGGACTTTTTCTTTGCCGATAGCAGCAAACTCCGTTTCGGACTGGCTGACAATGATTTCATTGCCACGTCTGTAGAAAATCTTGATCATCTCTTCCTTCCATGTTGGTCCCGGCGCACTTGTCGGAAGGGGGTTAAACTTACGGGATAGCTTGCATTACGGAGAAGCAAGCCTGCAAAAGTAGAAAGAATAATTGATATTTGAATGTTTAATTCCTATTTTTGTGGCCATTTTTCATCAAAAAATGGCAATTCTTGAAGCAATCCTTCTCGCGGTGTCGCTGTGCGCGGACTGCCTGGCCGTTTCGCTCTGCTCGGGCGTGACCCTGCAGAGCGTCCGTTGGCGCCCTGTGCTCGGCGTGGCGCTGGCTTTCGCCGTGATCCAGACCGGCCTGCTGCTGGCCGGCTGGGCCTTCGGCCACCTGTTCGTCGGCCTGGTTGAGAAGATCTCCCACCTCCTCGCTTTCCTGCTGCTGCTCTACGTCGGCGGCTCGATGCTCTTCGAAGGCATCCGCGGCGCGGAGGAGATCCGCGACCTCAGCAGCTGGCGCAACATCCTGATCGGCGGCGTCGCCACGAGCATCGACGCGCTCGCCCTGGGCGCGGCGCAGTCGCTGGAAGGCGTGGCCTGGCCGGCCCTCCTGCCGCTGGTGGCGGCCGTTTTCGCGGTCACGGCCTTGACCGTGACGGTCGGCCTGCGCGGCGGCCGCGCCATCGGCGTGCGCTTCGGCCGCTGGGCCGAGATCGGCGGCGGCCTCGTGCTGCTCGCCATCGGCGTGAGCGTGCTGCTGTAATCCTTTTTTTCCGACAGATAAAAAAGGCGCCCGCATTGCTGCGGACGCCGACAGGATAGTTTTATGCGTGATTATTGGATCGCGTCGTAGTAGGGGAGGTCACCGTTGGTGAAGATCCAGTTGTCGCCCTCCTCGAAGCCTTCGTGCTGTTTGAGCAGGCCTTCCTGGAGCGTGATCTGGCTCATCGGGACCATCCAGAAGCCGTGCGTCTTGGCATAGCGCTGGGAGAACGAACGGCCCGGCATCTCGCGGTAGCCGCCCGGGACGATGTTGCCCTTGAACTCGATATAGCCGCCGTCCTGGTTCTGCTGGATGATGTCGCCGGCCGTGTCGGGATACCAGCGGCGGAGGTCGTCGAAGCGGATGCCCTCGAAGGCGAACTCATAGCGGCGCTCCTTCTGGAGTTTCTCGAAAGAGTAGGCGGCGTACGGCTCCAGACCGGCGCGGGCGCGCAGGCGGTTCATGCCGTCCACGGTGCCCTTCAGCTCGTCGAGCATCAGGAGCACGTCCGCGAAGCGGATGTAGATGGCGTCGTTCTTGTTGCCGCTCTTGCTGTTGCTGATGGCGCTGTTGATGGCATGGAAGAAGTTCTTGAACATGCTGGTCTTGGTGCCGTCGGTGTAGCAGGCGGTCATGACGTACTTCTTGGGATAGAAGAGGGTGCGCTCGACTTCCTTGTTGTTGTCACCCTTGAAGTTGGGGAGCTCCACGTAGCCGTCCTTGAACCAGGGATAAGCCTTGTCGATGGAAGCCTGGTTGGCGGCGAGGAAGGAGCCGTAGAAGCGCTTGTCGGCCGGGCCGTAGTCCGGATCCTCGTACCATTCCTTGACCATGATCGGGTTGACGGAAGCGTTGCCGTTGGACTCGGCGGAGTAAGGATAGATGTCCTTGTTGGTCGACTTGGCGGCGTTGCGCATGCCGAGCCACTCGCCGAGGCGGTTGTAAGCCTGCTGGCCGCTCGGGGTGTTGAACGGGAAGTGGACGCCCCAGACGGTCTCCTTGCTGTGGTTGCCCACCCAGTGGAGGTTCTCACGGCTGACGTAGGTGTCGAAGTCGGCGCCATAGGCGAAGCCGCTGGAATACTCGTTGGTGTAGCCCCAGATCTCGCGCGGGTCGTTCTCCAGGTCGAACTTGGAGACGCTGGTGTTGGCGCAGTCCTCGAGGTAGCTGATCACCTGGGCCTTGGTGATGCCGGCCATGGAATCCTTCTTGTAGAAGCCCGTGTAGAACAGCCACACGCGGCCCAGAAGCGCCTCTGCGGCATACTTCGTGGCACGGCCGGCCTGGTTGTCCTCGCGGGAGTAACCGTACTTCGCCGGGATGAGGTTGATGGCGGCGAGGAGGTCGTCGGCAATGGCCTGGTAGATCTCGTCGACGGTGGCGTTGGGCGTGTTCTCCACTTCGAACTTGAGCGTCAGCGGGAACGTCTCGTGGCGGTCGGCCATGATCCAGAGGAAGAAGGCGCGCATGAAGTGGGCCTGACCCAGGTACCAGTTCTTGTTGTCGCCCTTGAAGAGGTTGTCGTCCATCGCCTCGATGGACTCGAGGGCGTAGTTGCAGCGGTGGATACCCTTATAATAGCTGCCCCAGGTGGAGTTGTTCTCGTCGCCGGAGATCTCGAGCAGACGGTCGGCGGCCGAAGTCTCGGTGGAGGACTCGGAACCGTGTCCGTAGAGGTCGTCGCTGGCGATCATGTGCCGGAACAGGGTGATGCGGAAGATACTGCCGGTGTAGAAGGTGAACATCGAATAGTAGGCCGAGTTCACGAGCTGCTCCGCATCCTTCTCGGTCTGCGGGAAGGAGGAGGTGTCCGCCTTCTGGTAGTTCGTCGTATTGAGCAGGTCGTCGATCTTGTCGCAGGAGAAGACCATCAGACATGCGGCCAAAGTAAGTAATATCTTTTTCATATTCTTTCGGGATTAGAATTTGATGCTGACGCCAGCCATGTAAACCTTGGGGGAAGGATAGTAACCGGTGTCGATGCCGGAGGACCAGCTGTAGTTCATGGCGCCCGTACCGACCTCGGGATCCATACCGTCATATCCGGTGATGGTGATGAGGTTCTGTCCGGTCACGAAGATGCGGAACGACTGGAACGGGAGCTTCTTGAAGGCCTTCTTGAGGTCATATCCGAGGGTGATGTTGCGGATCTTGACGTAGTCGGCGTTCTGGGCCCAGATGTCGCTGTTGTAGCCGTTGCACTTGAAGTTGTTGTGCGAACCGTCGGAGAAGCGCGGGAACTTGTTGGTGCTGCCTTCGCCCGTCCACAGACGGTTGACGAAGTTGTTGGTGAAGCCTTCCAGATCCTGGAGGGCGAACTGGCGGTAGCTCTGCATCACCTGCTGGCCGAAAGCGCCGGAACCGTTGATGCTGAAGTCGATGCCCTTCCACTGCAGGCTGAGGTTGAAGCCCATCGTGAAGTCCGGGTGCGGGTTACCGATCTCGACGCAGTCGAGCTCGTCGTACTTGCCGTCGCCGTTCTGGTCGATCCAGATCACGTCGCCCGGCTGGGCCTGTTCGTAACCGTTCATGAAGGAATAGCCCTTGGCCTTGTACTCGTCGATCTGGGCCTGGTTCTGGAAGATGCCCTCGCTGGCGATACCGATGAAGTAACCGATCGGCTTGCCCGGCTCGGCACGGAAACCGTCTCCGTTGCGGACGTTCTCGGTGAGGATCTTCGCGTCACCGTGGATGATACCGTCGCTGCTGTTGATGTAGAGGACGGTGTTCTTGTTGTAGGAACCGTTGATGCCGACGCTGTAGCGGAGGTCGCCGATGTTGTCGTTCCAGGTGAAGCTGAGCTCGACGCCGGAGTTGCGGACGGCACCGCCGTTGATGGAGGAGGCGTTGGCACCCTGGATAAGCATCACCGGCGGGGTGACCAGCCAGTCCTTGGTGTCCTTGATGTACCAGTCGAAGATGACGCCCAGGCGGCTCTTGAAGAAGCGGGAATCGAAGCCGATGGCGGTCTGCTCGGAAGTCTCCCAGGTGAGGTCGGGACGGGCGTAGTTGTCAGGATAGGCAGCCACGACAGGCGTCGTCTGGTCGTAGGAGAAGTTGTAGAAACCACCCAGCGTGATCGTACTGTTGTACTGGAAGTTGTCGATGCGGCAGTTGCCGTTCTGTCCCCAGCTTCCGCGGATCTTGAAGTAGTTGAGCCAGCTCTTGGTGCCGCGCATCCAGGGTTCGGAGGAAATGATCCAGCCGGCGGAAATGGACGGGAAGTAACCCCATCTGTAACCCTTGGCGAAGTTGCAGGAACCGTCGGCGCGGAGGATGGCCGTCACCATATATTTGTCTTTGTAGCTGTAGTTCACACGGCCGAAGGCGGAGACGATGTCGTTGTAGGGGACCGTGTTGCTGCCGCCCATGCTGGCGTGCTCGTCGCTCGTGACAGCGCCTTCGACGGAGCCGAGGTTGGCGGAGTTCCAGGTGCCGAACTTGGTGGAAGAACGGGTGCCGTTGACGCTCATGCCCCAGCCCGTACCTTCGATGGAAGTACCGAGGAGCGCCTCGACGGTGTGGTCGCTGGCGAAGGTCTTCTTGTAGTTGGCAGTGAGTTCCCAGGTCCAGCTTGACCGGACCGTCGCGCTCTGCGTCACGCTGTCGTAGTCCTTGTAGTTCGTGGAAGAGAGCTGATATTCAGGCGTGTACTCACGCTTGTACTCGGTGTAGGCGCGGAAGCCGAAGGCGGTGCGGAGTTTGAGCTCCTTGATCGGGCTGACTTCCAGGTAGACGTTGCCCTGGACGCGGGCGTTCTTGCCCTGCTTCTCGTCCAGGTCTCTCTGCTGGATGAGGTTGACTTCGTCGTCCTTGACGAACCAGTTGTCGCGCAGCTGCTTGTCGTAGGTGTAGACCGAGCCGTCCAGGTCGTAGGCCGGGAGGAGCGGGGTCTTGATGAGCATGTTGTGGACGTCGCTGCCACGGCCGGTGACGGTCATGCCGCGGGAGCTCGTGAGGGAGAAGGTCACGTTCTCGCCGACCTTGATGATGTCGCGGTCGTTCTTGCGAAGGATGGTGAAGTCCGTGTTGGCACGGGCGGTCGTCCTGTCATAGAAGGTGGGCTTGGGATAGCCCAGGGTGCCTTCCTGATAGGCCTTGGAGAAGCTGAAAGAGTATCTGACGGAGTCGCTGCCGCCGCTCACGCCCACCACCACGTTGTTGGTCGGGGCGTTCTGGTTGATGGAGGAGTTGAACCAGTCGGTACCGTTCCACAGGCCTTTCTCGATCCACTGCTTCTGCACGGGCATCAGCGCGTCGAGGTCGTAGTAGTGCTGGCCCTCGCGGATGGTGCCCTTGGCGATGTACTCGCGGTCGAGGAGGTCGAGGTACTCGGATGCGGAGACGACCTTGACGCCGTTGGTGTTCGGCTGCTGGAAGCCCATGTAGGCGTCGAAGGTGACGGTCGCCTTCTTCTCGCCCATCTTGCCCTGGCGGGTGGTCACGAGGACGACGCCGTTGGCGGCGCGGGCGCCGTAGATGGCGGCGGACGCGGCGTCCTTCAGGATGTCGATGGACTCGATGTCAGCGGGGCTGAGGTCCTCGAGATGGCCGCCGGCCACACCGTCGATGACGATGAGCGGGCTGGCGGACCCGGTGGTACCCAGACCGCGGACGGTGATGGAGTATTCGGCACCCGGCAGACCGCTGGACTGCACGATGTTGACGCCCGGGACGGAGCTGTAGAGGGCGCCGAGGGCGTTGGTGGTGTTCTGCTTCTGGATGTCGTCACCGGAGATGTTGATCGTCGAGCCGGTCAGGAGTTTCTTCTTCTGGGTACCGTAGCCGACGACGACGGTCTCTTCAAGGAATTCGGCGTCCTCCTTGAGGACAATGTTGAAAACGCTCTCCTCACCCACAGGGATGGTCTGGGCGCTGTAACCGATGCAGGAAACGGTGATGCTCGAACCTGCGGGGACGCTGAGGACGAACTTTCCGTCCGCGTCCGTGACAGTTCCGATGGAATTGTTCCCGACGACCAGGACCGAAGCGCCGATGACGGGGAGCTTGGTGTCGTCGACAACCGTTCCGCTGATGGAACGGTTCTGGCCGTAGGCCGCCGTTCCGATCAGGAACATGGCGGCCGACAGGACGGCAGTCGCCATTCTCAGGAATAGATTGCTTGTCATAAATCTGTGATTGGTTGATAATGTTGGTTATAAAAAATGGTTTCCAATTTTTTCAAATTCCTCACGTAGCGTACGTATTGCAACAAATGTATGAAAAAAGGGGTGGGTAGTTTTTCAATCTTTTTTCAAAAGCGTCCAATCTGGATGAAATGATTTGATAATCATTCAGACCGAAAATAAAAGGCCCTGCGGGGGTTTCCGCAGGGCCTTTCGTTTTCCGTTCAATTTCTTTTCTCTCTGGCGCGTCCGGGGGCTCCGGACTTTCGTTTTCGGGGAGAAAGCCTTTGATTTCGGTTCAGTCGTGATTATGGCTTGAAGGGCTGGCGCCCGACCAGCGAGCGGCCGAGCGTGAGGGCGTCGGCGTATTCGAGGTCGTCGCCGAAGCCGAGGCCGCGGGCGAGGGTGGAGACCTTCACGCCCTTGTCCTCGATCTGCCGGTAGATGTAGAGTGCCGTGGTCTCTCCTTCCACGTCGCCGCTCAGCGCGAGGATGATCTCGATGTCGCCGGCGGGCAGGTCGCCGCCGCCCGGCAGGTCGGCCGTGGCGGCGTCCTCCTCGTGCATCCGGGCGATGCGCTCCACCAGTTCGCGGATGTGCAGGTCGGACGGGCCGACGCCGTCGATGGGGGAGATGATGCCGCCCAGGACGTGATACACGCCGCGGTACTGGCCCGTGGCCTCGATGCTCATCACGTCGCGCACGCTCTCCACTACGCAGATCGTGCGCGCGTCGCGCGAGCGGTCGGCGCAGATTGAGCAGGTGTCGGCGTCCGCGATCATCTGGCAGATGTGGCAGTAGTGCACGTCGTCGGCCAGGCGGTTGATGGCGGACGCGAAGCGGTGGATGCTGTCGGCGGGCTGGCCCAGCAGGTGCAGGGCGAGGCGCAGGGCGCTGCGCGAGCCCACGCCCGGCAGCGAGCCGATGGCCTCGACAGCCTCCTGGAGGACTTGGGAAGGATATTTGTCGGTCGAATACATTTTTTGCAAAACTGGTATGCAAAGGTAGTGAAAATCAGAATTATTTGCTAACTTTGCGGGCCCGTTTTCCGGCCATGCCGGTCGTGCGGGATGTAAATATTGTTTAACTACTAGTTTGTTTTTTATTTCACAACATGGAAGAAATTAAGAATGAAGTAAAAGAAACCAAGGCTCCTGCTACCCGGATCAACGCATCCGTGAAGCCGGAGGACTTCAACTGGGAAGCCTTCGAGGGCGGTGATGTCTACGGCAACGCCGACAAGAAGTCCATCGAAGAGGCCTACACCGCCACGCTCTCCAAGGTCGTCGAGAACGAGGTCGTCGAGGGCGAGGTGACCGCCGTCACCAAGCGCGAGGTCGTCGTCACCATCGGTGGCAAGAGCGAGGGCGTCATCCCTGTGTCCGAGTTCCGCTACGATCCCGACATCAAGGTCGGCGACAAGGTGGAAGTCTATGTCGAGTCCGCTGAGGACAAGAAAGGCCAGCTGGTGCTTTCCCACCGCAAGGCCCGCACCCTCAAGTCTTGGGATAGAGTCAACGAAGCTTTCGAGAACGACGAGATCGTCAAGGGCTTCGTCAAGACCCGCACGAAGGGCGGTATGATCGTCGACGTGTTCGGCATCGAGGCCTTCCTGCCGGGCAGCCAGATCGACATCAAGCCGATCCGCGACTACGACCAGTTCGTCAACCAGAACATCGACTGCAAGATCGTCAAGATCAACCAGGAGTTCCGCAACGTCGTCGTTTCCCACAAGGCGCTCCTCGAGGCCGAGCAGGAAGCCAAGCGCGCCGAGCTCATCAGCAAGCTGGAGAAGGGCCAGATCCTCGAAGGCGTGGTCAAGAACATCACCAACTACGGCGTGTTCGTGGACCTCGGCGGCGTGGACGGTCTCATCCACATCACCGATCTCTCCTGGGGTCGTGTCAACCACCCCGAGGAGGTCGTCTCCCTGGACGAGAAGATCAAGGTCGTCGTCCTGGACTTCAACGAGCAGCAGAAGCGCATCGCGCTCGGTCTGAAGCAGCTCACCCCGCACCCTTGGGACAACCTCGACGCCAACATCAAGGAAGGCGACAAGGTCAAGGGCAAGGTCATCCTCATCGCCGACTACGGTGCGTTCATCGAGATCGAGCCGGGCGTCGAGGGTCTGGTCCACGTGTCCGAAATGTCCTGGTCCCCGCGCCTGCACTCCGCCCAGGAGTTCCTCAAGGTCGGTGACGAGGTGGAGGCCCAGGTGCTTTCCATCGACCGCGAAGCCCGCAAGATTTCCCTCGGTCTGAAGCAGCTCATGCCGAACCCTTGGGAGAGCATCCGCGAGAAATACCCTGTCGGCAGCAAGCAGAAGGCTACGGTCCGCAACATCACCAACTTCGGTGTGTTCGCCGAGCTCGAGGACGGTGTCGAGGGTCTCGTGCACATCAGCGACCTGAGCTGGAACAAGATCAAGCACCCGTCCGAGGTGGTCGCCGCCGGCGACGTGATCGACGTCCAGATTCTCGACTTCGACGAGCAGAACCACAAGCTCAGCCTCGGCCACAAGCAGCTTATCCCGAACCCTTGGGATGAGATCGAGGCCAAGTTCCCGGTCGGTTCCACCGTCGAGGGCACCATCGCCTCCACGACTGACAAGGGTGCCAACATCACCCTCGAGGGCGACGCCGAGGGCTTCGCGTTCAACCGCGAGCTCGTCAAGGAAGACGGCAAGCAGGCCGTCACCGGCGAGACCCTGCCGTTCAAGGTGATCGAGCTCCGTCGCTCCACCCGCCGCATCCTCCTCAGCCACCTGCGCACCTACCAGGAGGTCAAGGAGCGTGCCGCCGCCAGCGAGGCCGAGAACACCAAGAAGGCCGTCAAGAAGGTCAACTCCAATGTCGAGAAGACCACCCTTGGCGACATCGACGCTCTTGCAGCTCTGAAGGAGAAACTCGAGAAAGGCGAGTAATTCCAGATGATCTTTACACTCACGATAATGGGCACGGCTTCGGCCATGCCCATTTCTGATAGGAATCCAAGCGCCCAGATGCTTGCCGTGCACGGGCGCTTGTTCCTTTTGGATTGCGGGGAGGGCACGCAGCAGCAGATGCGGCGCGCCCACCTTGCATTTCTGAAGGTAGAGGCCATCTTCATCTCCCATATCCACGGCGACCATCTTTTCGGCCTTTTCGGCCTGCTCAACACGATGACGATGTACGGCCGCACGGCCCCGTTGCACATCTACGGCCCGCGCGCCCTCGGCTCGGTGATCAATTTCTACAAGAGCTTCTTCGGCGAGCACGAGAGCTACGACATCCTGTTCACCCCGGTGGACTGCAAGGAGCCGCAGGTGATCCACACCTCCAAGTGGGTGACCGTCAGCGCCTTCCCGCTGGAGCACAAGATCGAGTGCTACGGCTACCGCTTCGACGAGATCGTCACGGAGCGCCATTGGCAGGAGAATCCTGCCTACCATCCCAAATCCTACGCGTATTGCTCCGACACCGCTCCCTTCCCGCAGCTCGCGGAATGGGTGCGCGGGGTGGACCTCCTCTACCACGAGGCGACCTATCCGCACGAGATGGCCGACAAGGCCGCCGACCGCGGACATTCGACCACGGTCCAGGCCGCGGAGTGCGCCCGCGCGGCGGAAGTCGCCCGCCTCGTGATCGGGCATTATTCTTCCCGCATCTCGGACTTCGACGCGCTGGTGCAGGAATGCCGGGACGTCTTCCCGGAGACCACCGCCGCCCAGGACGGCGATGTGTTCGAAATTTAGTATCTTTGCTCCGATGAAACGGATCCTCTTTCTTCTCGTCGCGGCCTGGCTGTCCCTCGGGGCCGGCAAGAACCCGCGGCTGGCATACATCGAGCAGTATTCCGCCCTGGCGGTGATGGAAATGCAGCGCACCGGCGTGCCGGCGAGCATCACGCTCGCGCAGGGCATGCTGGAGTCCGGCGCCGGCACGTCCCCGCTCGCCACCAAGGCGCACAACCACTTCGGCATGAAGTGCCACAGCGACTGGAAGGGGGAGAAGTTCTTCTACGACGACGAGACGCCGGACGAATGTTTCCGCGTCTATCCCACCGTCGAGGATTCGTTCCGCGCCCATTCCGATTTCCTGCGCGGACGCGAACGGTATCATTTCCTCTTCGAGCTCGATCCCACCGACTACAAGGGCTGGGCGCGCGGCCTGCGCCGCGCCGGCTACGCCACGGATCCGGGCTACGCCACCAAGCTGATCAACCTCATCGAAGATTTCCAGCTCTACCGCTACGACACGATGACCGAGGATGATTTCCAGGTCCCGGAAGCGGTCGAGGAAGCACCTGCCGCGGAGACGGCTGTCGCCGAAGCGGAAGAATTCCCCGTCCAGGCTGCGCCCGTCCGGGAAACGGTCGAGGCCGTCGTCCGGGAGCACATCGTCCGCCAGGAGCCTGACGACTGGCCCGTGGACGAGACGGTCCAGCTCCCCGAATTCAAGGAGAGCGTCTCGCTCTCGCTGGCCCGCCCGGTCTATCAGATGAACGGCGTGCGCTTCGTGCGCGTCATCGAGGGCGAGACCTGGGCCTCCATCGCGGCGGACAACCACCTGTCCCTCAAGCAGATCCTCAGCTTCAACGACCTGGACAACCCGACCCCGCTCCACTCCGGGATGATGGTCTATCTGGCCCGCAAGAAGGCCGAGGCCGAGCCCGGCTACGGTCTCTACAAAGTCGAAGAGGACGGCCTCACCCTGTGGGACATCTCCCAGATGTTCGGCATCCAGCTCAAGAAACTCCGTCTCTACAACAGCTTCCGCGTCGGTGCCCCCCTCCGCCCCGGCGACACCGTCATCCTTCGCAAGCTTTAACCGCCGCCCCGGTGGTAGCATAATACAGCCCGGCAGATTTCTCTGTCGGGCTGGTTCTTTGGGTAAAAACGTATAATGTTGTTCGGGATTACTTGACGGTGATTTCCTGGACCGGGGCCTTGGGGAGGAGGACCGGGTGGACGGGCC
>JAEEGJ010010069.1_pt1 | contig 24852 bp, 18 predicted proteins | sample 8958761 | NCBI WGS metagenome assembly JAEEGJ01 (sample SAMN16246546, study PRJNA631951) | gut metagenome | biome: gut microbiome; feature: rumen; material: RS-attached | host: Bos | place: Iran: Karaj | collected 2018-10 | reverse complement strand
TACAACGAAGCCATACGTAAGATCAAGCGATATATGGAAGACGAGGAGAACCTCTCCAAGGCTTCACAGAAAATCGTGAAAAACAAACACATAGCAGAAGAGGAGGCAGAACATGGTAACTGAAATGACGAAATATGATTTCATCCTCATGAGCGGCGATGCCGATGCCTTCTTAGAGAAGCTGCAAACGGTGGGCGTGGTGGACATTACCCGCTCGCTGAAGCCCATTGACGAGAAGTCGGAGAAACTGTCGGCCCGTGCCGAAATCTATCGGAAGTCGCTTGCAGCATTGAAGGAGATTGAGAAGGCCGACGACGCAGGTCAAAAGCCGACCGATTTCGCCGTGGAGGTGATGGAAACGGTGCGCGAGAAGGAAGCCATCGAAGCCCAGTTGCCCCAACTTCGCAAGGATGCTGACGAGTTGGTGCCTTGGGGTCAGTTTGATGCCAAGAGCTTCGACCGCCTCAAGGAAACGGGCTTGAAACTCCACTTCTACAAGGCGAAGGCCATCGACCCCGCATGGAAGGAACAGTATGCATTAAGCGAGATTTCCAACCTCGGCGGATACAACTATTTCGTGGTCGTTTCCGATTCCGACGACTTCGATTTCCCGCTAAAAGAACTGCCTGCTCCCGACCGCGACTATGCCGCCATCGAGCAGCAGATTGCCGACTTGGAGGCGCAGGTGAAACAGAAAGAACATCGCTTGGCCCAATTGAAATGGCACGAACCCATGCTGCAAGCCGAGTTGGACAAGACCCTGTCGAAGCTTGACCTGCATTTGGCCAATGCCGCAGGCGAGAAAGCCGCCGAGGACTATATCACCGTCTTTGAGGGCTTTGCTCCCGCGGTGAACGAGCCCGCCTTGCGCGACATGCTCGACAAGGAGCAAGTCTTCTACATTGAGGACAAGGCCAAAGTCGATGACAATCCACCTATCAAGCTGAAAAACAACAAGTTCGTTTCGATGTTTGAGTTGCTGACCGACATGTACGGTCGGCCCAAATACGACGAATTCGACCCGACCGTGTTCATCTCCATCTTCTTCATGTTGTTCTTCGCCTTCTGCATGGGCGACATGGGCTACGGCTTGGTGCTCATTGGTGCCAGCCTTGCCTTGAAGAAGGTATTGGGCAACATTGCCCCCTTGGGCATCACTTTGGGCATTGCCACTACGGTGGTGGGATTCCTGTTCCACACCTTCTTCTCTGTCGATATGCTCACTTGGAGCTGGCTTCCCGAAGGAGTGAAGCGCATCATGCTGCCTTCGCAGATAGCAGGCTATGACGGCACAATGGTACTGGCGTTGCTCGTCGGTATCGTCCACATCTGCCTCGCCATGATTGTCAAGACTTACCAAAGTACCAAGGTGAAAGGCTTTGCCAACTCCTTAGGCACTTGGGGCTGGACGTTGCTCATCGTGGGCGGTGTTATCGTGGGCGGCCTCGCATTGATGGGTGTGATGGACAAGGCACTGACGAAGTGGGTTATCATCGTCATTGGCTGTCTGTCGGCTTTGGGCATCTTCTTCCTCAACGACCTGCATCGCAATCCCTTGCTCAACTTCGGTTCGGGCTTGTGGGAGACCTATAACACAGCCACGGGCCTGCTCGGTGACGTGTTGAGTTATCTGCGTCTGTACGCCTTGGGTCTGGCTGGTGCCAAACTCGGCGAGGCTTTCAACGCCATCGGTGTGCAAGCTTTGGGTGACGGAGGTGCTGGCTGGATTGCCTTCATCCTTATCGTGGTGATTGGTCACACGCTGAATGTCGCCATGTGTGTCTTGGGTGCCTTTGTGCATCCTCTGCGACTCAACTTCCTCGAGTTCTTCAAAAACTCCGGTTATGAAGGAACGGGCAGGAGATATAAACCCTTACAACAATGAATGGCCCTTCGACAAGCTCAGGGACCTGCGAAAGAAAAGGTCATTGAGCTTGTCGAAATGCCGACCATAATAGAATCAACAATTCAACAATTCAACAAATAAACAATCAAAATCATGTTAGCAACAATTTTAGGTTATCTCGGTTTAGGCCTCGTGTTGGCCTTGGCAGGTATCGGAAGTTCAATCGGCACTTCGACGGCGGGCAACGCTGCCGAGGGCGGTCTCAAGAAACGTCCCGAAGCATCGGGCAATTTCATGGTGCTGTCGGCACTGCCGGCCACGCAGGGTATCTATGGCTTCGTGGCATTCTTCATGCTGCTGAGCAAGATGCAGGCCGCTCCTGAAAACGGTCTCGTCATCTTCGGTGTGGGCCTTTGCGTGGGCTTGGTCTGCATGATTTCGGCCATCCGTCAAGGACAGGTTTGTGCCAACGGTATCGTCGGCGTGAGCCAAGGTCATGACGTGTTCACCAACACGCTGATCTATGCCGCTCTTCCTGAGTTCTACGCTATCTTGGGCCTTGTCGGCGCACTGATGGTGTAAACTGTAAAACAAACGGAAATTCTTTGTAGAGACGTGCCATGGCGCGTCTCTACGTTTTTACCACTTCCAGAGGTTGGCTCCTATGGTCCATTCGATGTAGTCGATCTTGGCGGCATGTACCTTCATTCCAACACCCGCGAAAAAAGTCTTGCTTTTTCCGAAATGGTAGTGGAACGAAAGCCGCTCGTAATACTTTTGGTAATGCAAGGGGAGGTATTCGGCGGGCTGCCAAATGTAATAGCCGAAGGAGAGGTGTCCGATGAAGTTGCCATAGCAAAGCTCGCCCGCAATGTAGGGTGCCAGGCTCAGGGTAAGATATGGATGGAACTCGTCAAGCGCGCCATGTGCCTCATATATGACTTTGTTCTCGCCTGTGTACATGAAGTCAATGCCGCCGCCGTAACGGAAACAAGGATGAAACGCTCTCGAATAGCCAATTTCGAAGGTGTTGCCTAGACAATAATGACCTAGCATAGTATTCGACTCGCGCACGCCGATGCCGTCCAATACATAGATGAGATTGTATTTCTCGAAAGGATAGTCTCGGTCACGATTCTCATTCGCACGGCCTTTTGGGAAATACCGGAAACCCGTTTGTGCACCCAAAATGTTGATGCCTTTGTTGGGTACCTTGAGGGCACCGTTGGAGGCGTGTGAGAACACGGCACGGACATAGAGGTCGAATTGCTCATTGAGTTTGAATACGGGGCCGAAGTCGAGGTTAAGGTGCACCGTAACGGGCGAACTCACGAGACGGTTGTGGCCTTTGGGCCAATAAGCCATGCCGATGCCCCAGGTATAGTCGAACTGAAACCTTGGCCTCTTGATGATATGGCCGTTGCAATAGCCGAACACGGCGTAGCTGTTGCCTAAATCGATGATTTTTTGGCTTTCTTCGTCGAAATAGTCCTTCATTGTGTGGTGCTCAAAGCGAAAGTCGATGCCGACAAGTGGATAGTTGAAGAACTTCTCCCAAGCCTTCGAGCCGTCGGTCTGCCAGCCGAGGCGGATGTCGGCGCCATAAACGGGATAGTCGGCATAGATGGGTAGGGGTAGGTGGTGGGCATAACGGAAGCCGGGCTCAAGATAGAGGCCTTGTGCCGACAATAGTGGTGCGGCGAAGGCAAAAAGTGCTATGAGCCACCATTTTTTCATGGAAGTATGGGTTTACAGGTCGTTTTTCATTTTTTCAATCATACGCCGTTCCTTCTTGGTTGGACGACCCGCACCGCGGTCGCGCCACTCGGCTTTGTAGGCGTGCATGAACTCGATGCGCTCGTATTCCTCCTTGGGCGTGAGGTCGTTGTAGACTTCAGGCACCTGTTTAGGTGGGACGCGGTTCTTGACCACGGTCTTCACTTCCACCACTTTGTGCAATTGTTCAATCTGCACTTGGATGACATCGCCCACTTTCACCTCACGCGAGGGCTTGACGGGGTTGTCGTCCACTTTCACCTTGCCGCCCTTGATGGCATCGGCAGCCAACGAGCGTGTTTTGAAGAGGCGCGCTGCCCACAGCCATTTGTCCATGCGGACGATGTTTTCTTCGTTGTTCATTTTTTTTGACTTCGGGACTTTGGGACTTCGGGACGCGGGACTATCCATGTCTCGTAGTCCCGCAGTCTCGTAGTCTCGTGTCAAGATACTACTTCTCCTTGAAAATCAACTGAATCGGCACACCGTTGAAGTCCCAAGTTTCGCGCAACTGGTTCTCCAAGAAGCGCTTGTAGGATTCCTTCACGTCCTTGGGCAGGTTGCAGAAGAAGACGAACTGGGGCGTGCGGCCTTTCAGTTGGGTGATGTACTTGATGCGCAGGAAACGTCCGCGCGAAGCCGTTTGCAGCGGCACGGAGTTGATGATTTCCAGCATCTTGTCGTTCAGTTCGCGCACGGGGATGCGGCGTTCGCGGTTCTCGTAGACCTTGTGTGCAGTCTCCAACACTTTATAGATGCGTTGCTTGTTGATGGCCGAGGTGAAAATGATGGGGTAGTCGGTGAAGGGTGCGGTGCGTTCGCGGATGAATCTTTCGTATTCCAAGTGTGTGTTGGAGTCCTTTTCGACCAGATCCCACTTGTTGACGACCATCACCAAGCCTTTTTTGTTGCGCTCGATGAGGCGAAGGATGTTCATGTCCTGGGCTTCGAAGCCGTTCTGTGCGTCGAGCATGAGGATGGCCACGTCGCAGTCCTCAATGGCGCGGACGGAGCGCAACACGGAGTAAAACTCGATGTCTTCTTCCACCTTGCTTTTCTTGCGCAATCCCGCGGTGTCGACAAGCATGAACTCCATACCGAAGGCGTTGTAGCGCGTGTAGTTGCTGTCGCGGGTGGTGCCGGCGATGTCAGTCACAATGTGGCGGTCGGTTCCGAGGAAGGCATTGATTAAGGACGACTTACCTACGTTGGGTCTTCCCACCACGGTGAAACGGGGCAGGTCGGTATTGAAATCGGTGGTGTCGGAGGGCAAAAGCTCGCAAATCTTGTCCAACAACTCACCTGTCCCTGTGCCTGTCATGGCGGAGATGGGCCAAGGCTCGTCCAAACCCAAGGCATAGAACTCACCCATCAGGGCTTCCTTGTTCGGTTCGTCTATCTTGTTGACGGTCAGGAGGACGGGCTTCTTCTGCTGACGCAGGATTTGGGCTACGTCTTCGTCCAAGACATGCAGTCCGTCGCGTCCATCGACCAAAAAGACGATGACATCGGCCTCGTCGATGGCTAAATCCACCTGCTTGCGGATTTCTTCTTCAAAGATGTCGTCCGACCCTACCACATAGCCGCCGGTGTCGATGACGGTGAATTCCTTTCCATTCCAATCACTTTTGCCATAGTGCCGGTCACGCGTCACGCCGCTGTTTTCTTCCACGATGGCCATGCGCTGCTTCAGCAGGCGGTTGAACAAAGTCGATTTTCCCACATTGGGTCTCCCCACTATTGCTACAATGTTTGACATAATGCTTTGAGTTTGAAATCGGCTGCAAAGGTAGGGATTTGAGAGCAATTATAGAGGTTTGCGAAAGATTTTTGTCAAATTGTATCACTATTCAATTTATTTGTATTACTTTTGCAGTATAATTAACAACAATAATAAGACATTATGGAAACTACGATTCAAAGAAAGCAGACCTCTTTCCGCCTGAGAACCGACTTGCTGGATTTCATGAAAAAAGATGCCGAAAGAGAAAACAGGACGCTCAACAATTTCTTGGAAAGCCTTTTGCTGAACTATTATTACAATGAGCCCAATGAGGTCACCAAGGCTGCAATAGAAGAAGCAATGTCGGGGCATAACAGGAATAAGGTCTACACTGATGTTGACGAGATGTTTAACGATATTCTCAACGAAGAATGAAGACGCTGCAGCCCACTACGCAATACCGAAAGGATTTGAAGCGGTATAAGCATCAGCCAAAAAAGCTGGAAGATTTGAAAACCTTACTTAAGCTCATAAAAAACGAACAGCCTATCCCTGCCGAGTATCTGCCCCATCCGCTTCATGGACAATATAAAGGCTGCATTGAATGTCATATTCAGGATGATTTTTTGCTGATATGGTTCGACCCCAAGAGCAATATCATTGAATTAGTTAGATTAGGCTCTCATTCGGAATTGTTCGGGAAACACAAGTAATTTTTACGCCTCGTATCCAAACCGCTTCAATTCCGCCTCGTTGTCCCTCCAGTCCTTGTCGACCTTCACAAACAGTTCCAAGAAGATTTTCTTTCCCGTAAACTCTTCAATGTCGGCGCGTGCTTGGATGCCGAGTTTCTTGATGGCGCTGCCAGCTTTGCCGATGATGATGGCTTTTTGCGACTCGCGGGCTACGTATATGATACTACGGATGCGGATGTGTTTCTCGGTCTCTTCGTAGCTTTCCACCTCAACCTGAACGGAGTAGGGAATTTCCTGCTGGTAGTTGAGCAGGATTTTCTCGCGGATAATTTCCGTAATGAAGAAGCGCATGGAACGGTCGGTGAGTTCGTCCTTAGGGAAGTAGGGCGGACATTCGGGCAGTTTCTCCAAGATTTGCTTAAAGATGAACTCCACGTTGGCATTGTATTGCGCTGAAAGCGGAAAAACGGTGGCATTGGGCAAAGTTTCCCGCCATTGGTTCACGGCCTGCTCGACTTGCTCCTGCGAGGAAAGATCGATTTTGTTGATGAGGACGAAAACGGGTATCTCGGTGGTTTTCAGTCGCTCGACGGTCTTTTCCTCGACCTTTTTGTCGGTGATGTCGACCACAAAAAGGATGAGGTCGGCATCGATGAGGGCCACGTTGACGAACTGGTTCATCACCTCGTGCATCTTATAGGCGGGATCTTTGATGATGCCGGGTGTGTCGGAGAAGACGATTTGGAAGTCGTCACCGTTCACGATGCCGAGGATGCGGTGGCGTGTAGTTTGTGCCTTCGAGGTGATGATGGAGATTTTCTCGCCAACCAACTGATTCATTAGGGTTGACTTGCCCACGTTCGGGCGACCTATAATGTTGACATAGCCTGCTTTATGTGTCATAGCAAAATTTTTTCTTTGATTTTGACCTTGCAAAGAAACAAAATTATTATCTTTGCAGCCGATTTCGGGAACGAAATTTTTTGTTTTCCGAGGTTTTGACACGATGCGGGGTAGAGCAGAGGCAGCTCGTCGGGCTCATAACCCGGAGGTCGGAGGTTCGAATCCTCCCCCCGCTACAAAAACCAAAACGAGCAGGACGATAGTCCTGCTTTTTTTGTGGTCGACCCTGACGGAATGCTTGCATTTAGGCAGGGTCGACCATAGAAAAAGGCGGCGAAGCCGAGCTCGTTTTGGTTTTGTAAAGCCCTCTATTTTAGGATCGCGGCTGAAAGGAGCAATCCTTTTCTCCATAAACCAAAAACGGATGGCCATCGACCATCCGTTTTTGGTTGTTGTAGAGACGTTACCGTCTCTACTATCATAGGTCATCGCATTTTTCCAAAACGCCTCCAATTTCGCCAGTAAACTCTACAGGAATCTGAATTCCGGTATAATTGAGCAGACAGTCTGAAAAGTTACCCTCCAACGAAAGAACATTTTCGTCGAGCGTGCCATTCAGTTGGATGGTGGCGGTAAGTTGAAGGTTGGAGTTGCTGATTTCCAAGGGGAAAGAGTCGAAAACGATGCTGTTGTCTTCATAGCTTCCCGTTATGTCGAAACTCGTTCCCTGGTAGACGAAAACGGCCGTCACTTGGTTGTCTTCCAATGTAGTGATGGTCATCTCGGCCTGGGTGCTGTCGTTGACGGGAAAACTGAGCGCCAAAGCGGAAACAGAGCCGTCTATCTTGAGGAATCCGCTATAGAATCCGTCGAATAATGCCGGGTCGGGATCTGGGTCTGGATCCGGCTCGGAAGGTGCAACGCTCGTGAAATGAAGCGTGACGGTCGCCGTTTGTCTATTGGCTCTAAGGGTGGCTTCCAAAGTGAGACGGCCTACATAAGTGAAGATACATTCCTCAGTTTTCGTAACCGAAGTCACGCCATTGAGATCGAGGAAATTATAAATGATTTCCTCTCCATTCTCTCCAGTGATGGTAATCAAAAGCGAACTCAGGTTCTCGCCTTTGCAGTCGAAATTGAATTTGATATCGGTGCCCGTTTCCACTTCCATACCCTCGGTGATGTTTGGCTCAGAGCTGAGGGTCAAGGTGGGAGGGAGGGTTTCTTTCTTGCATCCAGTCATCAGCATGAAGCCGATGAGGACAAGTGATAGGAATGATAACTTTCTCATTTTGAAATGTTTGATTTATTCTTCAAGCAATTTGTTCAGGTTGGCGCTGATGGTGCCCTTGGCGGTGAATGGGACGGGGAGGGGCTGCTCCAAGATGGTGATGTTGCCGTTGCCCGTGAAGGTGCCGTTCAAGACGAAGATGGCGCCGACCAAGGTGCCGTTCATGTCAATGGTGAGTTTGACGGTCGAGCCTTCTATCTTTTGCTCGATTTGGACGGGTTCGAAATCGACTTTGTCGTCCGTGATGGTGCCGATAACGGTGTAGGTCTCGTCCTGGTCTTTAGGTGTGTAGGTCATGACGAGCTTGTTGTCGGCGTTACCTGCTGTGAGGCTGACGGCCATCGGCATGGTGTTCTCCATGTCTTGGTTCAGACTCATGCCGCCCATACTGATCGAAACGGTGCCTTTTAGCAATGCACTACCTTCGTAGCTACCGATGAATTTCTCATAGGGTTTTTCTTTCTTGCAGGCTGCAAAAAGCACTGTGATGCAGCACATTGCGATAATCAAAGTTTTTTTCATGATGATGTGAGTTTAAGTTGATTATGTGTTCTTTTGATGTTTTGACAAGCGATTTTAGGCCACAAAAATAAGGCCAAATCCTTTAGGATAACGCTTTTTGTTTGGAAAAAGTGTATTTTTGGCCTTCAAAAATCAGCTTATGAAGAACAAACGGATGCTGTTGGTGGTGGCTATCGTCCTTGTTTTGGGCTTGGTTGCGCTGTATGTTTTTGGCCCAGTCGGAGGATCGATGCCGTTATGGATGTCGGTGCTGCCGCCCTTGGTGGCCATTGTGATGGCTTTATTGATCAAAGAGGTGATTTCGTCGTTGTTTGTTGGCATCTTGACAGGCACATTCCTCATGGCGCTGTATGCGGGACAAGGTCCTGCCGAGGCTTTGGGTGGCGGCTTGTTGCGCGTTGTCGACACTTATGTTGTCGGCTCGTTGAACGACTTCGACCATATACAAATTGTCGTCTTCACACTGTTGATTGGCGGCATGGTGCGCATCATCACAGCCAACGGCGGGATGCAAGGTGTGGTGAATTGGCTGTCGCGACATGCGAAAGGACCGCGCTCGGGGCAACTGATGACCTTCCTCATGGATCTTTGTGTCTTCTTCGACGACTATTCCAATACGCTTGTGGTGGGTAACACCATGCGCCCCATTGCCGACAAGCTGAGGGTTTCCCGTGAGAAATTGGCCTACATCGTCGATTCCACCTCTGCGCCCGTGGTGGCTGTGGCTTTCGTCACCACTTGGATTGGCGCCGAGCTGAGTTACATTCAGGACGGCATCAACGTGATTGGTCTCGACATGTCGGCTTATTCCGTGTTTTTCAAGTCGTTGGCCTATAGTTTCTATCCTATTCTCACTCTCGGCTTCGTGTTGATGGTTATTATCAGTGGGCGCGATTTTGGCCCCATGTTGAAGGCGGAGCGCAAAGCCAGAATGGCAAGCGTTTCCGAAGCGCAAACAAATAGAAATGAATCGAAATCCGCTCATATCATGGATGCTTTGTTTCCCCTTTTGGTGCTGATTTTCGGGACGATTGTCGGACTGGTTTTCACGGGTTACGATGCCGCAGTGTGGCATGACAAAGGTGTGGGCTTTTTCTCCAAGCTTTCTGCCACCATCGGCGCGGCCAACTCCTATCAGGCCTTGCTGTGGTCTTCGCTGCTTTCGTTGCTGACGGCCATTGTGGTGACTTTGCTGCGCGGCACGTTGGCGTTCGGCAAGGTGATGGAGGAGATGGTGGAAGGCTTCAAGACAATGTTCAATGCCGTGCTGATTCTCACGATGGCATGGTCTATTGCATTGATAACAAAGGATATGCACACGGCTGAGTTTGTCTCACAACTGTTGCTGAAGTGGTCGTTGTCGCCGATGCTGGTCCCTGCGCTGACTTTCGTTTTGGCCGCTTTGATTGGCTTTTCAACGGGTACTTCATGGGGCACGATGGCTATCCTTTATCCGCTGATTCTGCCTTCGTCGTGGCTGTTGTGCCAAGAGCAAGGACTATCCATTGAGGCCACGATGCCGCTGTTTTACAATGTGGTGGCTTCCGTTTTGGCGGGTGCCGTCATGGGCGACCACTGCTCCCCGATTTCCGACACCACTATCATGAGTTCCTTGGCCAGCCAGTGCAACCATCTGCAACACGTCAGCACGCAAATGCCCTACGCTTTGACGGTGGGCGGCGTGGCCCTGCTTATAGGTGTTCTGCCTACGGCCTTGGGTCTGCCGTCTTGGATGGCCTTTTTGATGGGTTTTGTTGCTTTAGCTCTGATAGTGAAGTTGGTGGGGAAGAAGGTTTGATGGTATATGATTGTAGAGACGCGCTAAGGCACGTCTCTACAAATCGCATTCACAAATAGTAGAGACGGTGCATGCACCGTCTCTACATATAATAATCATCTGACAACCAGCTTTCTATAGCAAGTTCCCTTGCCCTCCACGGTGATGCGCAGCGTGTAGACACCGGCAACATCAGGGGCGGTAATGGTTTGTGCTGCCGTTGTGCGCACTGACTCTACCACGCCGAGGGTGTTGATGATCTCGATTTGCATTTCGCCGATTTCATCCTTCGTCGAAACGAGACTGAAGAGCTGTCCTTTCGCCACGGGGTTCGGGTAGACGTTCAGGTCATTGGCCCATTCGTCAATGCCAGTCATGCCACGGAAACGGATGACGTATGGCTCCATCACACTACCCACAATGGCGTTGTTGCTGAAGTTGATTTGTTCGTTCGCACCATGGATTTCCTCGCCAGTTTGCGTGTCGTAGAGGCTGAAGGTGAGGGTTTCCACTTCTTCGCCTGCAACGGTCAGGAAGGCGATGTGGCGGCTCAGCGGCTCGATGTGCATCAAACGCACGCTGCCACGGCACTCGCCGTTGGCAAAGGCGGCCAGTTCGTAGCTGTCGCTTTGGAGTTCCTCATTGTCGAGTTCAACCACGGCGGTGACGGTCATGTTGTCGGGATAGGCGTGCATGTCAGGCACCCAGTAGTTGTTTTCAGAGGTGATGTTCTCGGCAAGGAGTTCGCCCTTTGCACTGGTGGGATACACGAGCGTAAAGTTACCACTGTTGTTTGACTTGTACAGCAGTCCCATGCCAGGAGTGATGGTCGACAAGGTGCCCATCCAACCCATGCCATCGTAGTAGTTGGCGTATCCGTCTTGTCCTTTTACCTGATCACCGCTGGTTGGCGTGATGTTTGAGAAGGCTGAGGCGACGCTCATGCCTGTGCTGACGGGATAGCCAATCCAGTTCCAGCCGGAGCCGATGGTGATGGGATGCGCCGCTGAGGTGGTTTCAATGCCAACCATTTCTACTACACAAGCGGCATTGGCCTTAATCTTGTAGGACGACTCGTTGTTGATGTTCGAGAGCATTCCCATCCAGCCCATGCCTTCGTAATAGTTCACATACTGCTGTTGTGACTTGATTTGGATGCCGTTCGTGCCGAGGCCATTTTCAAGGATTTGCAGACCATCAATGCCTGTCTGCTCGATATAAGTGGAATACCAGTTCCAACCAGAGGTAAAGTTGCTTGTCTGAGTGAGATTACTCGGCTCGAAGTTGGCAATGAATTCGATTTCACCGCTGCTAGATGACAAACCAGGCAAGAAGTTGTCGTTCATCGTGAAGGTGTAAGTGGAGCTGGTGGATAAAACCTCACCCCATACGGTCCAGTTGACAAAATTGTAGCCCATGTTAGGTGTGGCGATGATGGTGACCTGATCGCCGTAATGGACAGTGCCATTGCCAACAATTTCGGCTTGGCCGCCTTCGTCAGGATTGATGGTGAACCATGGGTAGTATTCGATTTGTTCGAAGTGGGCCACAAAATTGGCGTTTTCTAAGACGGTGAAGCTGTACTCGGGCTCGTAATACTCGCCGACCATCACGCCGTTTTGCGTCCAATAGACGAATTCGTAGCCTGGGTTGGCGGTGGCGGTCAAGGTGCAGGTTTGGCCGTAAGCATAGGTGCCGCCACCGGTGACGGTGCCGCCATCCACGGGATTGGCCGAGACTGTGATCTGGCGTGGCGCATGACTGAAGTGCGCCACATACTCTGTTTCATCGCCGCCGTTAGCCGTTTGGTCGTTCACGGTGAAGGTGTAGGTTGGGCTAGTGGAGACATCAATGTAGCCTCCATAACCCCATTTGGCCCATTTGACGAATTGGTAGCCCTCGTTGGGCGTGGCCGTCAAGGTGACTTGGTCGCCGTAGTGGTAGGAGCCTTCGCCTGTCATTTCGCCGCCTTCTTCAGGATCTGCGGTGGTGTAGATGTAATAGTCGATTTGCTCGAAGTGGGCCACGAAATTGGCGTTTTCTAAGACGGTGAAGGTGTATTCGGGCTCATAATACTCTCCGACCATCACGCCGTTTTGTGTCCAATAGACGAACTCGTAGCCTGGGTTGGCGGTGGCGGTCAAGGTGCAAGTTTGGCCATAAGCGTAGGTGCCGCCACCGGTGACGGTGCCGCCATTCACGGGATTGGCTGAGACTGTGATTTGGCGTGGTCCCTGACTGAAGTGCGCCACATACTCTGTCTCGTCGCCACCGTAGGCCGTTTGGTCGTTCACGGTGAAGGTGTAGGTGGCGTTGGTGCTCACTACCACGTTCTCAAACGTCCAATTGATGAATTGGTAGCCTTCGTTGGGTGTGGCCGTCAAGGTGACTTGGTCGCCGTAGTGGTAGGTGCCTTCGCCTGTCATTTCGCCGCCCTCTTCAGGATCGGCCGTGGTGTAGATATAATAGTCGATTTGCTCGAAGTGGGCCACGTAATTGGCGGATTCGGTCACGGTGAAGCTGTAGGTGGGTTCATAGTATTCTCCGACCATCACGCCGTCTTTCGTCCAGTAGGCACATTCGTAGCCTGGGTTGGCCGTGGCCGTCAGAGTGCAGGTGTGGCCATAGTAGTAAAGGCCTTGGCCGGCGACGGTGCCGCCTTCGACTGGGTCAGCCACAGCATTAATAATGAAAGTTTCGTTCGACTTGGTTAAGCAATTGGACCAGAAGGTTTCGACACTTATGGCATCAAGAATCTCGACACCATATTTATAGTCGCCCTCTGTGAGGTTGGCCCAGGTTTGGTCAATGTATTGGTTGCCCGTTACATTGTCGGCAATCATTGTGACTTCGCTGCCGTCGCAGTTGGCGCGATAGACGCTGTAGGCGGTGTTGTCGGTTCGAGTGCCTGAAGCCTTCATGATGATATTGGGGCGGTTGGCGCTGGTGTACATGGTATTGGCCACTGTGACATCGTAAGCAGCGCTATCCTGATAAAGATAAGTCATAGCGTTGAAGCCCACGTTGCCAGCTTGCCAGTTCACTGTGCTGTTCCATGCACCGTTGTTGCGTTGGCAGAAAATCAACACATTACTGCTGCCGTCCCAAGCGAAGTTACCTTGGTTGAACACGAACTCATTCCAACCGATTTCAGGAGTCATGGCACCCGTGTAGACGAGGGTCATTCCGCCCACAGTGTGTGAGGTGGTGGTCAGTTCTTCGTCGCTCACGTTGGCCATCCAGATGCTGATGCCCTGCTGCTCGTAACCAGGAGCATTGGTGGCATACCAGCTCAAGCTGGACATAGGAGCAGTGGTCACACCAGCAGCCTCAAGCTCGCTAGCGAGGAAGAGGTTCTCCGAAATGGAATAGTTGTAAAGGGTGTAGAAGGGGAAGTAACCAGTCGTGCTGGTGCCTGTGCCAATTTGTACTTCAAATCCATCGGCAATCGGTTCTGTGCCCCAAGACACCTTGACGGATGAACTATAGGGGTTGGTGGCATCTGGATAATACTCAGCAACAACTTGCAGCGTCGGGGGCGCGACAGCTTCGAAGTGGGCAACATACTCTGTCTCGTCGCCGCCGTTAGCCGTTTGGTTGTTCACGGTGAAGGTGTAGGTTGGGCTGGTGGAGATGTCGATGTAGCCTCCGTAGCCCCATTTTGTCCATTTGACGAATTGGTAGCCTGGGTTGGCCGTGGCCGTCAGAGTGACCTGGTCGCCGTAGTGGTAGGTGCCTTCGCCAGTCAATTGTCCGCCTTCTTCAGGTTCTGCCGTGGTGTAGATGTAATAGTCGATTTGCTCGAAGTGGGCCACGAAATTGGCGGGTTCGGTTACGGTGAAGCTGTACTCTGGCTCGTAATACTCTCCGACCATTACGCCGTTTCTCGTCCAGTAGACAAATTCATAGCCCAGATTGGCCGTGGCTGTCAGGGTGCAGGTTTGACCATAGGTGAAGCTGCCGCCACCGCTCACGGTACCGCCTTCTGTGGGGTTGGACGTGGTGATGATGGCGTAGTATTCGACATCATTCGTCTTTTCGATGCAGTTCGACCATGTGATGTCGCTGCCGCTGCCTCCAAGCTCGTAGATTCCGATAAGGTTCGGGCTTTGCTGGATGTCGCCAAAGAAGGCCATTATGCCGTTGTATTCAGCAACATGGCAACCGCCGGAGGTACCAGTGGCACCAGGAGTGTTATTGAAGTCGAACACAGAACCGACGATGCTGTTGGCAGCGATGTCATAGTCCCAAACCAGGTTGGTACCGTTGTCGAAACAGTACACATGCTCGACATTGTTTTCATCCTTGTAGTAAGCGAGGTCCGAAGCACTGTTTGGCTCAGGACCGGTTGTGACGATGGCACCCGTGCGGTCGATGAGGGTCAAGTTGCCGCTCCAGTTACCGATGACCCAGAAGCCGTCACGCTGAGGATCGTAGGTGATGCCACGCATGGCACCGTAGGCACTGGTGAAGGTATTGACCAAGGTATGGTTGTTCAGATCAACACAATAAATCGTGCTGCTGTTGGCAACGCCGTAGACATATTGTCCGTCGAAGGTCATGCCGCGGAGCGTACCGCAACCGCTGATGTTGAAGCCTTCAACCATGTTGCCGTCCATGTCGTACTTGTAGAAGTTGTTGGCAGCGGCGCTGTAGCCCCAGTTGGAGGTGTAGATGTACTGACCATCGGTGACCACACCGTATTGGCCACCTTCGGCAGCATAGAAGGTCGTCAACAAATCCCACATTTCTCGGTTGCTCGCCTCGTTGCCGACAGGATGTCCGGCATTAGCGTTCGGGCAAAGCTCGATGCCCATAGCCTCGGCAGCCTCTTGGCTCAGCGGCTGGACTTGTGTGTTGACGTTCACAGGCTCGGCCCACTGGATTTCGCTTGCATTGCCTCTGACGTCCACAACGCTGACACCATATTTGTAGTTGCCCGAAGCCAGTCCCGACCATGCGGCATCGATGTACTCGTTGCCAGTCACATTGTTGGCGATAAGCGTTTGCTGGCTTCCATTGCAGTTGGCGCGATAGATGCTGTAAGTGGAGCGGTCGCGGTTGCCATTGGTCAGTTCGATGTCATCTACAACCAGATAGAATTGGTCGGAGCAATTATAGTGGCGGATGGCGATGTAACCTGTTCCGACGAAATTGCTCAAGTCGACGGAATACTGAACCCAGGTGCTCTGGGCGCGGTTACCGCTACGGGTGAACTCGGTTGTGGCTCCCGCGTCTCTGGCTGTTATCGTCCAGCTCTGTACTTCTTGGAAGTCACTTGGATAGGTGTTGCTAGCCAACGAGACGAACACACCGAAATGCTCGGCGGGATAGTTGTTGTCTTGGGCACATGCCCAGAAGCTGAAAGTGCTGCCATTAGTGATGTTCACTTGCTCAGAAATCAGGTAGTTGTCGGGATAGATTACCCCATAATTATTATCGTAGCTCTCTGAAATCACACAATCTAAGGAACCATTATGGCCGTATCCTGTGCCTAATCTTGTACTACCCAATCGCCAGCCGTAGCCCGTTGGATTGCCGTTGTCAATCGTGGTGAATGGGTTCATGTTGCTGTTTTCGAAGTCGTAGCTGAACTCACTTCCTTCTCCGCCTTCACTCCAATGCACCCTCACATACTGGCTGTTCGGGTCGTTGGCATCAGGATAATATTCTGCAATGACTTGCAATGTTGGTGTAGGTGGAGTAGGTGGCGTGACTCCGACAAAGTTGGCCACGTAATTGGCATTTTCCGTCACCGTGAAGGTGTAATTCGGATCAGCGGATACCGTTGTGCCATTCTGTGTCCAGTAGGTAAAATTGTAGCCCGTGTTGGCCGTGGCCGTTAGGGTGCAGGTGGTACCTGAGGCGTAGCTGCCTGCGCCGTTCACCGTGCCACCGTTGGTTGGGTTGGCCGAAGCTGAAATGGTGTAATAAGTCGGCGTGGAGCCGCCACAGTTTACGTCAAACTCATACGAGAAGTTGCTACTAAGGTTGGAACCTTCGTAAATTATATCGCCATTCTCATAGCTGATTGAGAAAGAACATTCGTCGGTCCAATTGCCTGTTGTCCAACTTAATACTATATGGCTTCCATTAACAACATTGCGCGTAAAAGTTGCACTTGATCCATTGTCGAACGTGAGTTCTTCATTGTTGAGGCAGCCAGAACTGTAACTCACTACCAACGCGTTGCCGTTCCAGCCGTCGCCATAGGAGTCATACAGAGTGAAGACGAGAGTACAAGTTGCACCGCTTGTCTGATAGAAGTTGGCCACCAAGTTTCTGCTTTCCAAAACGGTGAAGGAATAGGTGGGCTCAGTGGAGACGACCACTCCTCCTTCAGTCCATGAGCAGAACGTATATCCATTGGAGGGCGTGGCCGTCAGAGTGCAACTGCTACCGCATCCGTAAGAACCTGTTCCAGAAATTGTGCCACCGTTGTTCGGGCTTGCTGTGGCAGTTACCTGATAGGTGGTGCCAGAGGTGCAGCTCGGATAGATGTCGAAAATGGCACCGTTGTACCCACTATAATCATGTGAGCCTGGTGTCAATGCATCGAGGGCAAAATAGGTATCTTGATAATTGCCATACCAGCCCCAGTTGAAGTGCAATTGGTTACTGGAATTATAACCGTCGCAAACAAAAGCATGACCTGAACTATTGTCAGGGTTCCTTCCTCTATATAATATTGGGCGGCCGTTGTTGAGGTCTGCTTTCAACTTGTTGATCCATTGGCTATCAGTATAATCTGACCGACTGTCATAATGCAAATCCGGAGAATAGTTGAAATAGGTACTCAAGGCGTTAGCTGCTAAGTTGGTAACTGCGCCAGAACTATTAGGCCCATAATCCATATTAACCGAAACGCCGCAATGCCACAATAACTTGGCCACGGCGTTGTTTTGCGCTGCGGTTGACGAAGGGTTCAAAAAATTGGGCATGTTATTCCAATCATAAGTGGTGTTGCCAAAATTGACAGTTTGGGGTTGAGAGGGATAATTGGACGGGGTATAGGAATGCGATCCGCTACCTGTTTGGGGATAGTGCCAATAACACATGATTTGACCCATAGCCGTTGCCACACAACCCGTTATCGCGTGACCGTTGGGCCCGTTGGAATCGGTTGGGCAGCAGATGTTGTATTGGTAACCATTATAACCTTGTCCCCATTCAGTAGTCAGGAGGGGAGTCACCGCCGTAGTAGAACGGTCGTCTTTGAGGAGACCAGTGGCCTGCACGAGTTCCCATTGGTGGACTACAGTGTCTAAGACGGGCAAACGGCTTTCAATGCCGTATTCAATCTGCTCTACAAAACCCATTAGATACCCCTCCATTGCAGGCGGGAGATTGTCTTCTTCAAAATGTCCTGTCTCGGAATAGCCGAGGATAGGCGTAGCGCAGTTGTCAGCAGCAACGATGACCCAACCGTCCGACATGTTGAACACGTGGAAGGCGGCGGTGCCGTTGCTGGTGCGGTAGGTAGTGACTAACTGTAGATCTTGGTCGGAGGCCACTCTAATAGCCGTGTTCGTTTTGATGAACTTAGCTCCGACTTGACGGGCAGTTCTCACGTCAATGGGATTAGCTTTCGTGGCAAAACTGATGGCCAGCAAGAGTATCAGCATTGGGATAAATCTCGCGCTTCGCGATACACTCTTTGCGGCATTGCCACCCTGGATGATTTGTAAAAAGTTGATTTTCATAACGATAAATATTAGATTTTTAATAATGTATTGTTTTTCGTTGGTGTGTAGTTTTTGGTGAATATTATGAGACAAAAATAATAATTAAAGTATATTGAAAAAACTTTTGCTGCTTTTTTTCGACAGGATTGTTATGATTTGCACCTCTGTCCTTCATACTGTTGCACCTCATCGTATTTGTATTCCAGCTTGATGCCCACTTGCTTGAACATCTCCTCGGTCTCGGCAGCGTCGTGGTAGCGGCGTTCGCACACCACGCGCACGATGCCGCAGTTGATGATGAGCATGGCGCAGGTACGGCAGGGGGTCATACGGCAATATAAGGTGCTGCCGTCCAAGGCGATACCGCGTCGGGCGGCCTGACAGATGGCGTTCTGCTCGGCGTGGACGGTGCGCACGCAGTGCTGGGTGACGCTGCCATCTTCATGGATGACCTTGCGGAACAAGTGCCCCACATCGTCGCAGTGCGGCAATCCACGTGGCGAGCCGACATAACCCGTGACCAAAATCTGCTTGTCTTTCACGATGACGCAGCCGCTACGCCCCCGGTTGCAGGTGGCGCGCTCGCTGACGGTGTCGGCAAGGTTGAGGAAATAGTCGTCCCACGAAGGGCGCACGTGTAGTTGAGTCAAAACCTTTTCCACTTGCTGGTGCAGTTGGGGCACGGTGCCGTCGTTCATGAACACGAAATCTGCCTCCTTGATGCAGGCACCGAGGTTCTGCTTGTTGGGGTCGGTGGCGGTCATTTCACGCTCCTCATTGGCCACAAAGGTCTCGAAGTCAATGTGGTCGGTCTCTGAGCCGCGCAGGTAGATGCGGTCATAGCGGATTTTTCTGTCAGCATCGACGGCGAAGAGGTAGAACTCTCCTTTCTGTCGCAACGAAGCAATTTCGCCCGGGGTGCGTACGCTCTCGATGACGGCGTTTTTGCCTTCGGCTTTGGCGCGTTCAAAGAGTTGGTCGGTGATATAGCTTGGGCAATGCTCAGCGCGCAGGGCGTTGCCGATTTGGGTGAGCGTGTCGCGATTCACCTCAAGGCCGCGGCGTTGGCATTCTTCTGTGATGTATGCCCGCACCGAGTAATGCACGAAGCCCTTCTCCTTGACGAGATAGTCGACGATGGTGCCTTTGCCTGCACCGAGGGTACCTGTTATTCCTATGATTATCATATCAGTTGTTAGTTTGCAGTTATCAATTGTTCAGTTAAAGCAGGTTGTTGAGCCTGTCGAAATCGAAGATTCAGCGTAGCTAAGCACCGTCACAAAATCGTTAGGCCCTTCGACAAGTTCAGGGATCTTAGTTTTTAGCTTGTTCCTTAATTTGCACTACCCATTTCGTGACATCGGCGGGTTGAAATTGTGCCATTTTTTCCAGCATTTCATTTGCGTCACCGCTGACAATCAGGTTGTTGGCGTGTTCTTGACGTACAAAACCCTCCTTGGCCATGTGGTCGATGAACTGCACCAACCCGTCGTAGTAACCGTTCACGTTGAAAAGCGCGACAGGTTTGTCGAAGACGCGCAACTGGCTGAGCACGAAGGCCTCAAAGAACTCGTCCATCGTGCCGATGCCACCTGGCATGGCGATGAAACCATCGGCCATATCCTCAAGGATTTTCTTGCGTTCCGACATCGTCTCAACTACAATCAGTTCACTGATTTCAGGGTGGCCAACACGCATATCCAACAGGTGTTGCGTGATGGTGCCCGTCACCTTGCAACCGCGCTCCATCATCACGTCAGCGATGATTTTCATCAGGCCCACACTGCCGCCGCCGTAAAGCAACTCGCAGCCACGGTCGGCCAAAACGCGGCCCAATTCAGCGGCTTTTTCCCGGTAAGTCGGGTCGAAGCCCATGCTGCTGCCGCAAAAAATACAGATTTTCTTCATCGGTGGAAATTTTTGCAAAGGTAAGATTTTTTATTTTTGCCGCGCAAATAAATTGCTGCTGGCCTATGGCTTCTGGCTTCTGGCCACTTGTTGGTAATCATTGAGCTTCCTTTTCTCGGTAGAAGTTGCCAGTGGCCAACAGCCAATAGCCAGCAGCCAAATTTTGAATCTTTGAATATTAAATTTTGAATCCCTGAATCTATGACTAGAAACATCGGAATATTAGGCGCGATGGCCCAAGAAATCGACGAGGTGAAGGCTCTACTGACGGAAAAGACCATCGTGAAAATTGCGAACCGAGAATTCGTCGTGGGTAAAATCAATAACGTGCGTTGTGTGGTGGCCTTCTCTAAATGGGGCAAGGTTGCCGCCACGATTACCGCTGCTTTACTAATTCAAGAGTTTGCTGTTACGGATTTGATTTTCATTGGCACAGCGGGTGCCTTGGCTGATGGTCTGAAGGTCGGCGACATCGTTATCTCCAAACGCCTCGTGCAGCATGATTTGGACGCACGTCCCATCATCTCACGTTTCGAACTGCCCTTGCTCAATCGAGTATATGTGGACAGCGATCCCGATTTGACTGCTTTGGCTGGACGCGCCGTTAGCAATCTCATTAATAAAGGTGTGGAAAGCATGGTGGGCGAGGAGGCCGTAAAGGAGTTCAACCTCAATCCAACCCTCTATTTCGGCGACATTGCCAGCGGCGACCAGTTCGTCAATAGTATTGAGAAACGTGATGAAATCCTAAGTCTTCTGCCCGATGTGTTATGCGTCGAGATGGAAGGCGCAGCAGTGGCGCAAGCTTGTTTGGAGTTCAATACGCCTTTCACTGTCATTCGGACTATCAGCGACACCGCCGACCACAACGCCCACGTGGATTTCGGACGTTTCATTATCGAGGTGGCGAATGCTTATTCTAGGGCAATCATCAACGAGATTATGCTGTTGGTATAATCCAGTAAGCCCTGCATGTCATTCCTGTGGGGGTATGTGTGATGGCATGGAATCTATGCAGGGCGGTTCAAAGAATGATAATCATATTGACGGCTCACTCTCTATAGATTCCAGCTCCCCACATGCCTTCCTGGGAATGACATAGAGCGTGAGCCTGCTTTAGTCATTCACTTCCAACTCTAACCTTATTATCTCCCAAAACATCCCCATTCCCACTTCCAGAATATCATCTGGGAAATCAAACATCGGGTCGTGAAGGGCAGGTTGTTCTATACCTGAACCTAAACCGAAGAAGCCTATCGGACAGACACTTCCAAACCTTCCAAAGTCTTCCGACCAGCGGAAAGGCTCATCCAAGTGACCGAGGCTCAATTCAAGATTTTTTGCGGCTTGTGTTATGGTTTTCACGCAGTTGGGGTCACTGTTGGTGGCAGCAAAGGCTTCGTGTTCGGAAAAATTGAAGTCGAAAAGGTAGTCTTTGGCCTTGGCGCGACAAAGATCGATGATTTGGGTGGCCATCAGTTGGAGGTTGCGGTCGTCGTAGCTGCGCAAAGTGAGCCAAATCTCAGCATGACCAGGGGCAACTCCAAAGGTTTCTTCACCCAAAATGGCGTGCGTAATGACGAAGGTGGTGAGCGGCTTCACGGCTTTCAGCTGCTCGCGTTTCTTTTCGAGGTTATGGATGAGCACGGCCAGCAACTCCGAAGGGCTGTGCCCCGTTTCGGGCTGCGAGGCGTGTGCGGTACGACCATCAAAAACCAGTTTCAGTCCAAAGGAAGCCGCAGCAAAACAGCCTTCTTTAACCATGATTTTGCCTTTCTCGAAGCCAGGAAGATTATGCAGTCCATAGGCTACATCAGGCTTGATTTGCTCGAATTGCGGGTCGTTGAGGATGGCTTGTGCGCCTTGTCCAGTTTCTTCGGCAGGCTGAAAAAGCAGGACCACCTCACCTTGTTCGGGGCGTTGCTCGCCGAGCCATTGGGCCAATCCGCAGAGGATGGTGGCGTGGCCGTCGTGGCCGCATTTGTGTGAAACGCCTTGGTTCTGAGAACGATAAGGCAAGTCGTTCGGTTCAGGAATGTGCAAGGCATCGATGTCGCCACGAATGAGGATACGCTTGCCAGGCTTGGCACCTTTATAAATGGCCGCCAAGCCGTAGCCGCCGATTTTCTCGATGATTTGGTCAGGTTGGGTTTGTTTCACCCATTCGTTTAAAATCATGTTGGTCAAGGCTTCTTGTCCCGAAAGTTCGGGGTGGGCGTGGAGGATATGGCGGAGTTCTATGAGGTTTTGCATGGTTCGAAATTTGGCACAAAACTACGGAAAATTGCAGTGCGTTTCGGATTTAGTCTTATCTTTGCCCGCAAAATTATTGAATTGATGTCAACGGTACTCTATCCCCTAAAATTCAAGCCCATTTTTAAAGATAAGATTTGGGGCGGACGAAAAATCAAGGAAGTGCTTGGCATGGACTATGGCCCGTTGCCGAATTGCGGCGAGGTATGGCTACTCTCAGGTGTCTGGGACGAGCAGAGCGAAATCGCCAACGGCGACTTTGAGGGCGACGAGATCAACGACCTCGTGGAGACTTTCATGGGTGACATGGTGGGTGAAAGCGTGTTCGACAAATATGGCGAGCAGTTTCCGCTGTTGCTGAAAATCATCGATGCCAACGATTGGCTCTCGGTGCAGGTGCACCCTGATGATGAGCTGGCCGAGAAACGCGGCTTGGGCAACGGAAAAACCGAAATGTGGTACGTCATGCAGGCCGACAAGGATGCCGAACTTGTCATGGGCTTCAATCGTGAAATGACGCGCATGGATTATGTAAAAACTTTGGAAACCAATACTTTGCAAGAGGTCTTGAACCATGAGCAGGTGGAGGCAAACGATGTCTTCTTTATTCCGGCAGGCCGCGTTCATGCGCTTGGACCAGGCATCATGGTGGCTGAAATCCAGCAGACCAGCGACACCACCTACCGCATCTATGATTGGGATCGCATCGATGTGGCGGGTATGCGCCGCGAACTGCACATCCCGCAGTCGGTGGAGGCCATTGACGGGACGATGCCCGAAAGTTACAGAATAGAGGTGCCAGATGTGATGAACAAAACTGTTCCTGTTGTTGATTGTCAGTATTTTGTGACCAATTTGCTCCAGCTTCAGGGTGAGATGGAAAAGGATTACAAAAACCTCGATTCTTTTGTCATTTTGCTTTGTACAAACGGAAATTTTACGCTGAAATGGGAAAATGGCGCGGTTTTTGTTAATCAAGGCGAGTGCGTCTTGATTCCGAACCTTATTAATAAAGTGACCATCAGGGCGGAACAGTACTGCAAATTGCTTGAGGTTTATTGCCAAATCGATGAGGAATGAGGAGTGCAAAATGATGAACTTTGAAATTTTAAATCTTTGAATATTAAATCTTTAAATCACAAATTGAAATGAAAAAGCTAATGACACTTTTGCTGATGGCCTTGGTTTTCACGGGCCTTCATGCGCAATCGAAGACAGATTTGCCGAACGTGACCATCAAGAACTTGGACGGCAAGGATGTGAACATCGCGAAACTCACGAACAACGGCAACCCCATCGTTCTTACCTTCTGGGCTACATGGTGCGGTCCATGCATCAAGGAACACAACGCCTTGAACGACGTTTATGAAGATTGGCAGGACGAAACTGGCGTGAAGATTTATTCCGTCTCCATCGACGACTCGCGCTCGACAGCCAAAGTGAAACCCGTCGTGGAAGGCAAGGGCTGGGATTTCGACATCCTGCTTGACGTGAACGGAGACCTGAAACGTGCCATGAACGTGAGCAATCCTCCGCACACTTTCCTTTTTGACGGCAACGGCAAGCTCGTTTATCAGCACACAGGTTACATCGAGGGCGGTGAAGACGAACTTTACGAGGAAATCCTAAAAATCGCAAAGAAGAAAAAGTAAATCAATAGGTTATGCGAAAACACATACTATTTTTGCTCGCACTCGCTTTGACGGTCAGTTTCAAGGGGAGTGCTCAGTCGTTTCTTGAAAACAGCCAAGTGAGCGGCAGTTTCCAGACCGACGCGCAGTATTACATGCTCGACAAGGGCATCGACATCACAGATCTTTACGGTAAGAAGTTTGGTATCAACGGCTTCGGAAAGATTAACTACACCAACGGCAACTTCTCAGCGGGTATACGTTTCGAGGCGTTTCTACCTGAAATGAATGGTTTCCGCAGCGAGCTGAATGGCGTGGGTGTGGCCAATTTCTTTGCTACCTATGACAATGGCTTCATCGGCATGACCGTGGGCGACATCTACGACCAATTTGGTAGCGGTCTCGTGTTTCGCACCTACGAGGAATGGTCCCTGGGCATGGACAATGCCTTGCGTGGTGCTCGTGTGGTGCTGCGTCCTGTCAAAGGCGTGACATTGAAAGGCGTGTATGGCCGCCAACGTTTCTACTGGGCTCCTTATTTGGAGCGTGACTTTTCTATCGATGACTATCGTGGCATCGTGCGTGGTGTGGACGGCGAATGGGATTTGAACCAAAGCATTCCCGCCTTGAACGACTCCAAATTCAGGATGAGCATCGGTGGTAGTTTCGTCAGCAAGAAGCAATATGACATGAGCCTGTTCTACTATATTCCCGAAAATGTGGGTGCTGCTGCCGGTCGCCTCAACTTGGGCTATGGCAACTGGGCTTTCAGCACAGAATATGCCTACAAAATCAACGACCCTTCGGCTATCAACAACTTCATCTACAGAGAAGGTCAGGCTTTAATGGCTTGGCTGAGCTATTCGCAGAAGGGCTTTGGTGCTGTGCTTCCGGTGAAACGC
>JAEEGJ010010068.1_pt1 | contig 24854 bp, 21 predicted proteins | sample 8958761 | NCBI WGS metagenome assembly JAEEGJ01 (sample SAMN16246546, study PRJNA631951) | gut metagenome | biome: gut microbiome; feature: rumen; material: RS-attached | host: Bos | place: Iran: Karaj | collected 2018-10 | reverse complement strand
ACTTTCGACGGTCCTTCGATATAAGCGCCCACGTCTTTGCTCATCACGCTACGGATTACGTTGAGCGCTCCGGCGGGATAGTCGTACAGATTGCCGAAGTCGTCGGGGATGGTGAGCACGAAGAGCATGCCTTTCGAGTAGGTGTTGCGCAGCAAAATGGGATAGCCCGACACGCCGCCCGTGAGCGGACGACCTGCGCTGACTACCTCCCACGAGTCGTTGGTGAAGTATTTCACCTGCGGGATGATGAACTCGCGTTCTGCCTTGCCGTCGCGTCCGAAGTCGCTGACGATGGCTTTCAGGTCGGCGCAATACAGTTCGGTGACGTCGGCTAGCTGGTCTTTGATGGCTTTCAGCAGTCCGGTGGTCACGATGACGTCGCCGCCCTGTTTCAGCTGGCGCTTTATTTTCTCCACAATCTGCGGGTCTTTGGCGGCCTGCTGGGTGAGCAGTATCTGCTGCTGTCCGTCTTTCCATTTCGGGTGCATGTCCATGGGCAGACCAATCATGCCGAGGTAGTTCTGCAGGAAGTCTTCGCCCGACGAGTGGAAGGGCTTATACGAAACCAGTCCTACGGGATTTCCCAGCAGTCCCATCAGTTTGTCGGTCTGGTGGAGCGTCTGGTCGGCAAAGCGCGCCATGGTGGTGGGCGTCACCGATTTTCCGTTTTTGGTGAAGGGAGCCACCATCTCGTCGTAGCGGAAGCTGTTGCCCCCGACGTCTTGCCAGGGAGCGCGCATGTTGGGCGTGATTTTCACTTCGGCCAGCTGCATGTAGTTCCACAGAATGATTTCGGGCGTCTTCGACAGCATGGTCAGGTGCAGCTGCTCGGCATAGCGGTCCATGCTCATGTGTATGCCGCCGGCATCCACCCATCCGCCGCCGTTGCGCCCGGGTGCGATATTGTCGAAGAAGCGCATGATATTGTAGCTCAGATAGTTCTGCAGATGCTGTGCCGAGGCCGGGTCGCGCGTCTCGGTGCCTGTCCAAATGCCGTCGAAATAGGCCGGTTCTTCTTCCAGGTTGAATCCCAGTCCATGGAAATGGTCGTACCAGTTAGGATATTTTACGATGACCTTCACCTTGGGATTTACTTTCTTGGCGGGATTCACCACCAGTTCCTTTCCGGCATCGGCCATCAGTCGGAGCCGGTATTCCGTCCAGCTTTTGTTTCCTTTGGCGGCAATCTCGTCGTCGTTTTTTAGGTCGATGAAGAAGAAGTCGTCAAGAATGAAGTCATCGAACAGCCGTGCGGTGAATTCCGCCACTTGCTTCACCTGCTGGCGGTCTTTCTCGCGAGCGTAGCTGTAAGTCTCGAAATCGGAGGGTTCCGACTGCGTGTAGGTGATGCCGCCGCCCACTTCAAGACCCTTTCCCTGGAAGAACTTCTTCACCTTGTTGATGGTCTTTTCGGGAACGGTAAAGGCGTCGCGGTGGGTTTCGATGTAGATTTTGTCGAGGTCCACCTGGCTGCTCACGGTTTCCCAAGTGGATTTCAGGAACTTGTCGTCGTCCATCCGTGCCACGTCCTGTGCCCGGATGTAGGTGGAAACCTTGAAGTTCTGATACTTTCCTGCCTGGATGGCCGTTACTGTCAACATGGCTGCCGCCAGAAGAATCTGCCTGAAGTGTAGCATGGCGAATACTTTTTTTAATGGTTGTGTAATAGACATTATATTAATAAGTTAGTAATATGCCTGATAGTCCTGCATCGCAATCCGGCTGCGTCTGAAACTTTGTCAGCCGCAAAATTAGTCAAAAAAACAACATCTTGGTTTCTCTTCCCCGAATAATCCGCTTGTCGATAGTCTTTTTTAACTTTTCTCCTCAGAAGCGGTAGTTGTTAAGATGGAGAAGAAATTTTCGTAATTTACATTTATAGCCGTAGAAAACCATTGCAGCGTGGACAAAAATACGTCATTCCGCATACAGATTTCCGTCAAATCGGAATTTAATGCGTGTCGGGGTTGCTGTATAACCGAAATTTTGTGTATATTTGTGCCAGCTAAAAACAAACCTGAATATGAAAAGACAGTTTATCTTGATTTGTATGCTATGCACTGGCGCCCTGTCGTCGGTAGCACAGCAAGTGAACGACAACAACACACCGTTGCATCTGATGAAGCCTGTTTACGAGACTAGCTATGGCGTGCCTACGGCAGAAAACGTGAAACAGACCATGGACTGCGTGCTGCGCTACATCGATGCAGAGACGCCGGCCACGCTGGTAGATAAGAAGACAGGCCGCGAGTGGTCGTATGGCGACAAAGCGGCAGCCCTGAAGAACGTCAATGCCGACATGCAGCTCAAGCAGGGCGGTTTCCGACTGACCAGCTACGAGTGGGGCGTCACCTATTCCGGCGTCCTGGCTGCCTACGAAGTGACGGGCGATGCGGCCTATCGCGACTATGTGGCAAAGCGCCACGGTCTGCTGGCCGAAATCTATCCGTATTATCAGAAACTGTTTGCTGCCGGCAAGACAATCGACGGCAATATCCGCCGCGTCATCGACCCTCATGCCCTCGACGATGCCGGTGCCGTGTGCTGCTCGATGATCAAGGCCTCGCTCTCGGGCGTGGGAAAGGCTGCCAGTCTGCGACCGCTCATCGATAACTACGCCAGCTATATCGTTAACAAAGAGTATCGGCTTGCCGATGGCACTTTCGCGCGCCTGCGTCCGCAGAAGAACACGGTGTGGCTCGACGATATGTTCATGGGCATTCCCACGGTGGCCTATATGGGCAAGCTGACGGGCGACACGAAATACTACGACGAGGCAGCCCGCCAGGTGAGCGGTTTTGCCAGTCGTATGTGGGTGCCCGAGAAGAACCTCTTCCGCCACGGATGGGTAGAGGCCATGCTGCCACATCCCGCTTTCTTCTGGGGCAGGGCTAACGGATGGGCTATCCTGACGCTGTGCGAGGTGCTCGACGTGCTGCCCGAAACCCATCCCCAGCGCCAGCAGTTGCTCGACCTGCTCGGCAAGCATGCCGCCGGACTTTCTGCCTTGCAGCATCATTCCGGTTTCTGGCATCAGTTGCTCGACCGCAACGACACCTATCTCGAAGCCTCGGCCACGGCCATCTACACCTATTGTCTGGCCCATGCCGTCAACAAGGGCTGGATTGATGCAAAGGCCTACGGCCCCGTGGCATTCATGGGATGGCATGCCGTACAGTCGGCCGTCAACGCGAAAGGTCAGGTCGAGAAGGTGTGCGTGGGTACCGGCATGGGATTCGATCCCGCCTTCTATGCCCATCGCCCCGTCCATGTGATGGCTGCCCACGGCTATGGTCCGGTCATCTGGGCAGGTGCCGAAATCATCCGCCTGCTGCAGAATCAGCATCCCAAGATGAACGACTCAGCCGTGCAGTTCTACGATGAGGAGGTGCCCACCAATCAGCCCATCTTCAACTACGACGGAAAAATAAGATTCTAGATTAACAAACAGCTACAAACATGAGAAAACTAATCACTATTTGCCTCACGGCACTTATTGCCATGCCCGTGTGGGCACAGATGGGACGCCGCTTCCCTTCAGAACGTAAAGTCATCAGAGACCCCAAGACTGGTGTGGAACTGGTGTTCCTCACCAGCAAGAGCGGCACGGGTGATTCAAAAATCTATCAGACCCACAACCAGTGGACATCCGACGGGAAGTGGGTGGTCTTCCGTTCCGACCGCGTGAAGGGCGAGGCCATGGCCGTCAACGAAGAGACGGGCACTATCGTACAAATCACCGAGGGAGGTTTCTCGGGCATGCTCTGCGTGGCCCGCAAGTCGATGAATCTCTACCACATGCGTGAGGCCAAGGACAAGAAAGGCAACCGCACGGGAATGGAGGTCGTGGAAGTGAATCTGGAGCGCCTCTTTGCCGACTCCGAGGCTGGCAAACTGAAGAAAAAGACGGCCTACGAGCGCATTTGCGGCACCATACCCATCGAAATGTGCAGCGAGGGCGACATGGCACTCGACGGCAGCGAGGAGTTTGTCTATTTCCGGCTCGACAAGGAGTTTGCGCGCAAATATCCCATCGCCGAGCAGATAGCTCCCAACTTCGGACCTCGCAACATGGGTGCAGGTCCCGGCGGCATCGGTAAGATGGACCTTGCGACAGGCAAGGCCGAACCCGTGGTGGCCGTTCATTTCAAGGTGGGCCATATTCAGGGCAACCCCTGGCATCCGGGTGAGGTCATCTTCTGCTGGGAAACGGGCGGAAAGGCTCCGCAGCGCACATGGATGGTGAATGCCGACGGCACCAATCTCAGACCTATCTACCGCGAGACCGAGCACGACTGGGTGACGCATGAGGCCGTGATCAGCGCCGACGAACTCGTGATAGCCATCATCGGCCATCGTCCCATCAACAAGGGAGAGCAGAAAAAGATTGACGGACTGGAGTCGTTTGCCACCTCCAACGACTGGGGACCTTCGGGAACCAAGGAGTATGCCACGGGTATTGCCGTGGTGAACATGCGCACCCGCGAAATGACACTCGAGGGCCAGGTGCCCGGTGATAACTTCTGGCATGTGGCCGGATCACAGGACGGCCATTGGGTGGCAGGCGATGACTTCGCCCGCGAACTATGGGTTATTGACCGTCATACCGGAGAGCGCATCCTGCTTACGGCCGGCCATAAGACCACCGCCCGCGACCATGTGCATCCCACCTTCAAGCCCGACGGCACCGAGATTGAGATACAGTCGGCCATGCTTTCCGAAGACGGCCGCTCGATGAACATCTGCATTGTCCGTATGCCCCAGCATCTGATCGACCGCTATAAGAAATAAGAACATGATGAAACAGAATCCCATTATCCGGAAAGACAAGAAACGCACCTCACGCGTACTGTTCATATCGTTGGCCGTATTTATGGCCGTAGTTGTGGGACTCAGCTCCTGCATTCAGAATGGGAAACAGCAGACTGCCGTGAAAGGTCCCCATCTGGAGAAGCGAGGCGACGTCACGCAACTCATCGTCAAGGGGAAACCCTGGCTGGTGCTGGGCTGCGAATTGGGCAACTCCACCTCATCGAGCCGCAGTTATCTGGCCCCCTATTGGCAGCAGCTCAAGGAGAGCGGCGTCAACACGGTGCTGGCCGTCGTTTCGTGGGAACAGACGGAGCCCGAAGAGGGACGATTCGACTTCACCGTCGTTGATAACCTGCTGGAGGATGCCCGTCAGAACGGCATGAAACTGGCCCTGCTCTGGTTCGGTTCCTGGAAAAACGGCATCACCAGTTATACTCCGTTGTGGGTGAAAAAAGACACGAAGCGCTTCCCGCTGGCACAGACGCCCGAGGGCCAGTTGCTTCCCATACTGACTACTTTAGGAGATGAGACCTGCAAGGCCGACGCCAAAGCCTTTGCCGCCATGATGCGCCACCTGAAGGAAGTGGATGAACTCCACCAGACCGTCATCATGATACAGATGGAAAACGAGGTGGGACTCCACGGCCATCCCCGTGATTACTGTCCACTGGCAGAAAAGGCATTCCAAGGACAGGTGCCCAAAGAACTGACCGAATGGCTAACGGCCCATCGCGACCAGCTGCTCCCCGAGACGCTGAGTGCCTGGCAGGCCAGTGGCTGTAAGACTTCGGGCACATGGGAAGAGGTGTTCGGCAGCAACGACCGCGCCGCTGAAATCTTCATGGCCTGGCACTATGCCGCCTACATGGACCGCATCACGGCCGCAGGAAAGGCAGAATACGACCTGCCCACCTTCGTCAACGCATGGATTGTGCAGCCCGAAGACACACGTCCCGGCAACTACCCCTCAGGCGGACCTCAGGCACAGAACCACGACATCTGGCGTTCCGCAGCACCCCATATCGATATCCTTTCGCCCGACATCTACCTGAACGACTTCCCCCGGCAGCTGTCGCTCTATGCCCGTTCCGGCAATCCCGTCTTCATTCCCGAATCAAGGTCAGGACAGAATGGTGCCGCCAATGCCGCCTATGCCATCGGAGCCAAGGGCGCCATCGGCTATTCCCCGTTCGGTTTCGAGCGTAACTGTTCAGATGAGTCTAACGCCACCTTCCGCAGTTTCTATCAGAAGGCAGGCCGCATGGCTCCCCATATTCTCGCAGCACAGGCCGAAGGGCGCATCGGTGCCGCATGGCTGAAAGGCTCTGAACCCCTGCGGGTGAAAGATACTATCCGTCTTGATAATGTGCTCGTGGTGTGCGAACTTGTTTCCAGCGGCATGCGCAACGGCGGAGCCCCGCAACTGACGGGAGGCACCTACGACCCCGAGGCCATCGGCTATGTGATAGCCATCCGCCAGAAAGAAGGCTACCTCTTCCTCGGTTCCAACACCCGCGTGACCTTCCTGCCTGCCGACGGCAAGGGAACCATCGGACTGGGCCGCGTCATCGAGGGCGACTTCGATGCACAGGGGAAATGGGTGGACGGCCGCTGGCTCAACGGCGACGAGATACAGCTGCGCTACGATCTGCTCTATGCCGTAAAAGAGGGCTATTCGGGGCAGGGCCTCAATTTCGGGCGTCCCGAACCTTCGTTCCTGAAAGTAGAACTTTTCAACTATTAATCGCATGAAACATTTCCTGATATCGTTGTTGGCCGCCTTGGCAGCCACATGCCCCACTATGGCCGCAGAGCCTGAGATTGCCGTCAGCGAACCCGGCTTCCGTGTGTTCCAGTTCCCGCGTACAGCCATCCCCCGTATCGACGGCGATTTCAGCGACTGGGATATCGTGCCCGAAAGCTATGCCGTGAGCATCGACTCCATGTGGGACGATACCCGCAAGCATCCCGCCATCGACCGCTCCACACTCGACATCAAGGTGAAGGTGGGCTGGGTAAGCGGCCTCAACCGCCTCTACTTCCTCTACGAAGCCTACGACGACTATTGGGATTTCGACCAGTTGGGACTCCATAACGACACCTACGAGATTGTGGTGGATGCCGACCTCTCGGGCGGTCCTCATATCGATGAGTTGCGGCCGTGTCCTGACGTCAAGTCGCGCATCGATGCCTTCTTCGAGTTCCAGAACATCCATGCCCAGAACTATCACATCATGACACCGCCCACCGAAGGCAAGTCGTGGACCATGGTGTGGGGACCACAGCAATGGCTGAAATACCTGCCCTATGCCAACTATGCCTACGACTACAAGTTCAGTCACGGACAGAGCGGGCGGCTGCGCATGGAGTTCTATATCACGCCCTTCGACTATGCCAGCCCCGAAGGACCATCCAAATCTGTCGAGAGCCGCCTCTACGAGAACAAGAAGATAGGACTCTGCTGGGCTGTCATCGACTACGACGGGCAGAAGGAGAACAACGGATTCTGGAATCTTTCGCGCCACCACAAGATGTACGGCAATGCTTCCATGCAGCGTCTCTTTACCCTGATGCCGCTCGAACCGCAGTTCCGCAAGCCCGTGGAATGCGACTGGACGTTTACCGTGGTGCCCGATACGCGCATCGTTAATTTCCGCGACAACAGTTACGGCAACATCACCCGCTGGCATTGGGACTTCGGCGACGGTACCACCTCCGACGAGCAGAACCCCGTTCACACTTATGCTCGCGACTTCGCCCACTATGTGGTGACGCTCACCGTGGAAGGCCCCGCCGGCACCGCCCGCTGCTGCAAGGTGTGGGAGGTCAGCGTGCGCGACACGAAGCACCCCTCGAACACGCCCTACGATTAGGGATTCAAGTTACAGAAATTTGGCATAGGGCCCAGAATTGATGTAAAGAATATTCTGAATTTTCGGTGGTAAAATTCGCGTTTTACTCAGGATTTTTTAATGCGAAGGAATGTCCCGGATGCGCGCATGTAATCAGCGAGTAGTGGGCGTGACATTTTTAAACGCGAAAGCGGGGAACCTCATTGCTGAGATTCCCCGCGAGTCCTTTTTCAAGGCATATGTAGAGTTTAATCGTAAGGGGTCTATCTGCGTCCGCTGTGACCAGCACCGTTGCGGTTGGTGTGCTGTGCCATCTGACGGTTGGGTGTGCCGTGCCCTCTGTCGTTTCCGATGCTTGCATGGCCGTTGGTGTGCCAGCTGCGGTTGTCGTTGCGTACAGCGGGATGCGGGTTCCCTCCCATAGGCTTGTTGCTGTGAACAGCGGGCTTGTTGTGCACCACCGGAGTGTTGTGATGTACAGCGGGCTTTGGCACGTGGCGGTCAGCATAGAAGTGAACTGCCTTGTGGTTGTTGCCGCCTCTGTAGGTCACGAACACTTTTGGATGTGCGTTGAAGAAGTGACCTCTGTCGTAGCGAGTGTACACGTTGAACATCCAGCCGTCTGCTCTCCATGCCACTGGGCGATAGAAGTAGGCCAGGGTGATGTACTTGTCGTACTGCCAGGCGTTCAGCACGAAGCGGAGGTCAGCGTTGCGGCGATCCCACCAGATGCCAAACACGTCGGCGTGGCCGTTGATGCTCATCAGGTAGTCGAGATTGATCTCGTAGACTGCCTCATACTGTGCAGCGGTAAGGTTCAGTTCGTAAGCCATCTTGTCGCTCAGGAAGAGAGCCTCGTGCTTTGCTGCGTTGTAGCTCATTGCGGTGGCCGAGACGGTCATGACCATCATCACTGCCAGAATCATCATCTTCTTCATATCCTTATCTCCTATTCGTTACGTTAGACATTTTGTTTCTTTTTCTCGATGCAAAGATCAGAAAGATTCGTGGCATTTCAAAAGGATTATTCCTAAACTGAGCGGGTATTTTTCCTATTCTTGTGTAGGGAAAACTCCCCCCGCTGTGTTTCGCCCGGATATGAATATATAAAGATGTGTATTCCTTTTTTTCTGAATGGTTGCTTGTTTATTCAGCATTTTTTTGCTAAATTTGTAGCCGTAATACGAAGAAACACATACTATGAAGAAAGTCTATAAAGCACATATCCTATTTACGAAGGAGAAGTGCCGTTTCGAGGTTTTGGAAAACGGCTATGTGGCCGTGGATGCCGACGGGCGCGTGATAGAAGTGACGGCAGAAAGGCCGCAGGCGGGCTACGAGGATGCAGAGTTCGTGGATTTCGGTAACTGTCTGCTCATTCCCGCCATGAACGACATGCATGTGCATGCGCCCCAGGTGCATAATCAGGGCGTGGCCATGGACCTGGAACTGCTGCCTTGGCTGCAGAACTACACTTTCCCGGAGGAGGCAAAGTATGCCGACATACATTATGCCGAGCGCATGTATCGCCGTTTCCTGCATACACAATGGCTTTTCGGCACCATGCGCAGCTGCGTTTTCGGTACCGTCCACACCGAGAGTACCCGACTGCTGATGAAACTGTACCAGGAGGCCGGCATGGGCGCATGGGTAGGCAAGGTGGCCATGAACCGCAACTGTCCCGACAATCTCTCGGAAGAGGTGGAGGTAGCCGTAGAGGGCAACGAACGACTGATAGCCGAGTTCAACCAGCCCGATGCACTGGTGCGTCCCATCATCACCCCGCGTTTCGTCCCGTCGTGTACGCCGGAGTTGCTGAAGGCCTGTGGCGAACTGGCCGGTAAATACCAGCTGCCTGTTCAGTCGCATTTGTCGGAGAACACGTCGGAGATTGCCTGGGTTCAGGAATTGGAAAAGGAGAGCACCTGCTATGGCGATGCCTATAACCGCTACGGGCTTTTCGGGCAGACGCCCACCATTATGGCACATTGCGTGTGGACATCGGGCGAGGAACTGGAAATGATGAAGCGCAACGGCGTCATGGTGGCCCATTGTCCTACGTCCAACTTCAACCTGTCGTCGGGTATGGCGCCCGTGCGTAACTTCCTCGATGAAGAGTTGCGTGTGGGACTGGGCAGCGACATCAGCGGCGGTCACGACCTGAACATGTTCCGCATGCTGACCTATGCCATTCAGGTCAGCAAGATGCATTACCAGCTTGACCATGACAGGAGATTCCTCACCCTCTCGGAAGTATTCTGGATAGCCACCAAGTCGGCCGGCAGTTTCTTCGGGAAGGTGGGCAGTTTCGAGCCCGGCTACGATTTCGATGCATTGGTCATCGACGATGAAGTGCTGCACCCCGATGAATATTCGCTGCTGCACCGTCTGGAGCGATACATCTATGTGGGCGACGACCGTCAGATAGCGCATCGCTTCTGCCGTGGAAAGGAAATTAAGGAACCAAAGATGTAGTTGACAGTAAGTGCTCCTTTTCCCACCTACGGGCTACCTAAAAAGAAAGAAGTGTGCTGTATCCAATTGATATTCAGCACACTTCTTTCTTTTGCTTGTACCCAGACCCGGGGTCGAACCGGGACGCCTTGCGGCATTGGTGTTTGAGACCAACGCGTCTACCAATTCCGCCATCTGGGCAATTTGCAGGGTTGCATCTCTTCGGAAAAATGCGGTGCAAAGGTAATATAAAAAAATGAAAAAGCAAACTTTTCAACCAAAAAATTTGGACAAGCGGAAAAAACTTCCTATCTTTGCAGCGGATAATGAAAAATACGAGCACGGAGTTCCGACGTTGAGAGAGATGTCGGAATTCTTCGTTTTTTCTGCGTTTAATTGCAAGCCCCGGATTCCGGATCTCGGGCTTAGGCATGGAAAACCAACTTTAAGTAAATAACTAAAAATAAAATAAATAGAAGAATTATGGCTTATATGTCACAAGAAGGCTACGACAAGCTCGTGGCCGAACTGAAGAGATTGGAGAGCATTGAGCGCCCGAAGGCTTCGGCTGCCATTGCTGAGGCTCGCGACAAGGGCGACTTGAGCGAGAATGCGGAGTATGACGCTGCCAAGGAGGCACAGGCCAAACTGGAGAGCAAGATTGCCGCAATGAAGACCACGCTGGCCGAGGCAAAGATTATCGACACCAGCCGACTGAGCAGCGACAGTGTGCAGATTCTGTCGAAGGTGGAGATGACCAACCTGGCCAACAAGGCACGCATGACCTACACCATCGTGAGCGAGAGCGAGGCTAACCTGCGCGAGGGTAAGATTGCCATCACTACACCCATTGCCCAGGGTCTGCTGAACCACAAGGTGGGCGACGAGGTGGAGATTAAGATTCCGCGTGGCGTCATCAAACTGCGCATTGAGAATATCACCTATTAATAATATTGTTTCACCCAAATACTGAAACCATGGATATTTTTTCAAAGATTGCTGCAGGAGAAATTCCCAGCTATAAGTGTGCAGAAAACGAGGAGTTCTATGCTTTCCTCGACATTAATCCACTGGTGAAAGGTCATACGCTTGTGATTCCGCGCCGCGAAGTGGACTATTTCTTCGACATGGACGACGAGGAACTGGCCCGCTACCAGCAGTTTGCCAAGCGGGTGGCCGTGGCCATCAAGAAGGCATTCCCCTGCCGCAAGGTTGCTCAGGTGGTGTTAGGTCTGGAAGTGGCCCATGCCCATATCCACCTCATTCCCATGCAGACCGAGGCCGATGCCGACTTCCGCCGCGAAAAGCTGAAGCTGAGCGAGGCGGAGTTCACGGAGATTGCCGAAAAGATTCGTGAGGCTTTCGTCTAAATAAATTCTTCACCAAACCGGATGTGCACCTCGTTGATATATTTCCTGACGAGTGCACTGGAGTCTTCTTTGTGGCAGATGAGGAGCACATTGTCCTTTTCTGCCACAATGTAGTTTTCCAGCCCGTTGATGATTCCCACGTGGTCGGAGGGCAGCTTGATGATGTTGCCGTGACTGTCGTCGAGCAGCACTTTGGAATCGATAACCACATTGTCGCCAGGTCCCTTGGCCTGGCTTTCGTAGATGGAATGCCACATGCCGAGGTCGGCCCATCCGAAGTCGCATTTCATCACATGCACGTTTTCATTCTTTTCCAGAATACCGTAGTCGATGGACAGGTTGGGGTAGGCCGGAAAATTCTCCCTGACGAATTCCTGTTCGTAGGCCAGACTGTAGGGCGTGCTGTCGTTGTCGATTTTGCGCAGCACAAAGGGCAGCACGGCCTGCATGCAGCGGATGAGGTACTTCACGTTTGAGAGGAAGATACCCGTGTTCCACAAGAATTCGCCGCTCTCCATGAACATCTTGGCAAAGTCGCGGTCGGGCTTCTCGGTGAACGATTTCACTTTCCACACATCGGGAGCGTCTTTCTCTTCGCCAATCTGTATATAGCCATAGCCCGGTTCGGGGCGCGTGGGTTTTACGCCCATCGTGAGCAGATAGTCGTTTTGCTCTACCAGTTCCAGTCCGGCCTTCATGTTCTCTTGGAACACGTCTTCCTTGAACACAGCTTGGTCGCTGGGCACCACAATCACGTTGGCATTCTTGTTGGTGTGGTAAATGCGGTAGCTAGCCCACGCCACGCTGGGTGCGGTATTCCTGAAGATGGGTTCAGCGAGAATATTCTGCCGGGGAAGCTCGGGCAGTTGCTCAGCCACCAGTTCTTCGTATTCCTGGTTGGTGTTCACTAATATTCTTTCGGGCGGAATTATCTTTGCAAAGCGGTCGAAGGTTGACTGCAATAAAGTACGTCCTGTGGAGAAGAAATCAAGGAACTGTTTTGGTCTTTTTTCCCTGCTGCAGGGCCATAGTCTGCGGCCCTTTCCTCCAGCGAGTATAACACAAAAGTCGTTTTGTCTGTTTACCATGAATATTAAATTAGGTGCTGCGAATTTACATAATACTTACGAACCTTGCAACTTTTTTAAGCATTTTTCTATCGGACAAGTCTTTTTTAATGCTTTTTCTTAGCGTAGCCGGAATTTTGCACTGGTTTTAACCTCTTCGAGTTGTGAAAATAGGTTGCAATCGTAAAAATCAATTTTTTATTTTGTTTTTTCACTCATTTAGATAAATTTACTTCCCTTTCGGTCAGTGACACATTTTTTATTGTTTTTTGTAAGTTCTTACGCTCAAGAAAGCAAATATATTTGTTTTCTTTTCGCTTAATCGAAATTTTGCACTAATTTTGCAGGGAAATGGAAAAGAATCTACAGAATCCTCCCGATTATCGTAACGACACGGTGCTGCCATTGCCGCCAGAGGTGACGGCCGATGCGTGGGCGGTGGATGCCGGCTGTTCGGGCAATCCCGGGCCGATGGAATACCAGGGCATTGACTTGCAGACGGGAGCCCAAGTGTTTCATTTTGGTCCTGTCAAGGGAACGAACAACATCGGCGAGTTCCTTGCCATTGTGCATGCCCTGGCGCTCTGCTGGAAACAGGAACTCTTCAACAAGACCATCTATAGCGACAGCTATAATGCCATTCTGTGGGTGAAAAACCGGAAATGTAAGACCAAGCTGGAGCGCACGCCCGAGACGGAGCCTTTGTATCAGATTATTGCAAGGGCCGAAGCTTGGCTTGCCACGCACAACTACTCCAATCCTATCATCAAATGGGAAACTTCAGCCTGGGGCGAGATTCCTGCTGACTTCGGACGGAAATAGTCGGGCATCAGGTCGATGTGGATGGTTCTTCTTGCATAGTCGGGGATGAGCAGGTCCTGAAGGGAACCTCCGTTTATGAACTGGTCGATGTCGACGTAGGTCCATATTCCGTGCACATGGCCGGTGTCGCCTCGCTGCCATAGGACAGGGCGGGTGTCTTTCACCATGGGAACCCTGCTGTAGTTGGCAATCCAAAGGGGATAGCGGTTGAACTCGGGCCAGAGATATTTGCGGTAGAAATTCTGGTTGCTGTAGATGACCGGGCGACAGCCGAAATGCTTTTCCAAGAGCCGCGCAAACCTCATCACACTGTCTTTCAGATGTTCGTTGCCCTCGTCGGCCAGGCTTAATTGCTCCACATCTATGACGGGCCGCAGGTCCTGATGTTCGTGGTCGGTCATCCGGGTGAACATACGGTACTGCTCTTCAACGGGAAAATTCATGTTGAAGAAATGATAGCTGCCCACCTTGAACCCGCGGCTATGGGCCTGTTTCATATTGTAGCCGTACAGGCTGTCCTGCACTTTCCTTCCTCTCGCACGTACATATATAATATATAGCCATGGCTTGGCCTTCTCCAGCGAGTCCCAACGGATTCGGCCCTGATGGGCGGAGATGTCTATACCGTCGAATCCGGTAGTGAAGGGCTTGCCTTCGTTGCGGTCGCTGTCAGGCCAAATGATGTGCGGGACGCGCACCAGTGCGGCGGTTTTGGGCTTGTAAATATCCCACACTATGAACCCTGCTCCCATGCAAATGGAAATCAGGCATAGCAGCAGGAGGCTCTTCAGGAACTTGTTGCCGGAGGCTCTTTTCTTCATGGCCTATCCCTGTTGGGCTGCGGTTTCTTCTTCCTTGTGGGCAGAAGGGTGGAGCAGGGCGTCGATTTTGTCGGTGATGAGCTTATACGACTGTTCCGTCATGCTGGAACCGGTTTCCTTGGCAATGGCAAGAAAGTCGGTGGCAGCTTCGAGCATGGCCTTACGGCGAACCTTCACGCCATTCTTGCCGGCCAGTGCCTTCGAGCCGGATTTCAGATAGGCCAGGGTGACATAGCCGATGCGCAGGGTGAGCAGCGTGTTCAGGGCGCCGTCGATGAGCGAGGTCGACACGATGCCCGACAACTTGATGCTGGAGATAGATCCCAGGAATCCGGCCTCGGAGAAAGTGTCGAGGTCGGCATCAATCATTCCGTCGGCAGCCACGGCATCGGCATTGTCCGACAGACTGCTCAGTCCGTCGGAGATGTAATAGCTGAACAGTGAGGTGGCCAGGATGCGGCAATACTGGTAGAACAGCTGGCGGTTGGTGGGACGGAATCCCGAACAGCGTATCAGATCGGCAATCATCCTGAAGTTGATGACCAGCGAGGCGATGGCGTCGATGCGGCTGCTCTGCGAGACGGTGGTGATGAGAAACTCGGTCTTTGCCCACTCGTGGATGTGCGATTTGACCTGCTTGTAGCGCAGGTCGAGTTCTTTCTGCACGATGCGCTTCATGTCGTCGGCATTGTAGTATTGCTTCACCTCGGCCAGGAAAGCCTCTTTGTGCTGCTGGCGCTCATCCTCGGGCAGGTAGTAGAGGTTGTTCGACAGTTTCTTGGAGAACTTGGTGAGCTTGTCTATCTGGCGGGCTTCGTCCAGTTCTTCGTCGTCAGACACCTGCAACTTCGGGAAGGTAGGGGTGTGGTGCAGTTTGGCAAATGGCACGATGATGACATAGACGAAGAGCAGCAGGATGACCAGGTAGAATCCGTATTCAATGTATTTCACGCCGGTCAGTTCGTAGATTTTCTCTCCGATGGTGATGACGTTTCCTGCCAGCAGTATGAAGAGGATTGACAGGAAGACGGTGGCGATGAGGAAAAGGTTCCTTTTCATGGCGTTCTGAATTTTTAAATAAGGATGTTGGTGAGCTGCGTCTTCAGCCGTCCGAGCGTTTCCAGCGAAGCCGTCTGCTCGTCGGTGATGATGGTGGGCAGTATGGCGGCATACTGCTCCTTGATTTCCTTCAGATAGATGGCTTCGAGCCGTTTGATTTCCTTTTTCAGCAATTCTTTCAGCTGGTAGGTCGAGGGCGACTCCTTGGTGCCGTAGAAGAAATTCTCCATCTTGCTGATATAGCTCTTGATGTCTTTCACGGTGTGTGTGCCGTGCCACATGTCGCGCAGGAACTCGAAGAACTTTTTGTTCATGAACGAGCTGACATCGTCGTCGTAGATGTTCTTGGCGGTGGCGGCTTCGGCAGGCGTTATCTTCACGTCAATCTTGCGCAGTCCAGTCTTCTCGGCAACCATTTCGCGGAAAGCCTCTTCCTTGTTCCTGAACTTGCTCAGCAGGTTGAGCGTCAGTTTCTGGTCGATGTCGGAAAGGAACTGCACCAGCACGCCCTTGAGCAGCAGGATGCACTCGTCGGTGGAAGCCGATTTGTTGACCTGAGTTGTAGAAATGGTGCGGAATACGGAGCGGTTGGCCGACGACTCCACGGCTCCGATAATCTCGTCCTGTTCGGTCATCGAGATGCTTAGTTCTTTCTCCAGATGGTCCACGAATCCGGCCATCAGGTCTTTGGCATTCTTCTTCTGCTGCAGCGCTACCACCTCGTCGTCGATGGCAGCCACCAGCGTGTCGCGCAATCCGCGGGTGCGGTCCTCGCATCTTTTCAGTCGCAGTTCGCTGATGTTGGATGTGATTTTCCGGTAGAGTTTCTCTTCTATCTCCTCAAACTTGGCCAGCTCATGCATCAGGTCGTCCTCGTAGTCGGGCAGATAGGCTTTCTTTCCCAGCACGGCATCGGTTACCTTGCCCAGGTTGACCTTGCTGATAAATTCCGACTCGATGTTGAATCCCTTGCCGCGAATCTCCTCATACTCCTTCTGCACCTGACGGTCGATGTCGCTCTGTCGCTCCTCGGGTGTTTTCCAGTAGGTGGAGTCGAAGATGTTGTGCACCAGATACACCGGCACGGCCTCGTTGTACTCCCTGAGTTTGTCAAGATAGGAGGCTGAGGTAAGGTTGAATGCCGACACCGAACTGTGTACGAAGAGGATGAGGTCGACGCGTTTCGAGATGGCGTCGTAGAGCGGGTCGTTCAGGTTCGATGCGTTGCCGTCGAATCCCGGCATGTCGGCCAAGAAGATTTTCCCGCCGTCCACATGGTCCTTTGCCAGCAGTTTGCTGCCGGTGGTGGTGATGGATGTGATGATGGTGCGGTCTTCCTTGTTGTAGGAAGGCGATATAACGTTGTTGACAGTATCGTCGGAATAGTTCAGATATTCGTCTTTTTCAAGGTGCTGCTCCAGTTCGTGCTCGGTGACGATACCGCGCAGTTCGTCCACGATGAGGTCGAGGTCTTCGGCTTTCCGGCCTTCGGTCCTCGACTTATAGATTTCAATCTTGCAGTCTTTTGCGTCGGCCACGTTGGAGATGATGGAGGGCCGCACCGTGCATTCCAGCTTGTCGGTAGGACTCACATACCGGTGGGCCAGCAGGTTGACGAGCGTCGACTTTCCCGACTTGACGGGTCCTACCACCAGCATGATGAACGAACCGTTCTTGTATTCCAGCGACCTGCGGCTCAGCTGACCGAGCTTTCCCTTGATGTTCTCGTCGGTCAGCAGGGGAGTGAATTCCGATGCCAGCACCCCTAATTGTGCAGAAATGGATTCTATCTTCTTTAAATTCGCTTTTTCGCTCATACTCCTAATGATGATGAATGGGACAAAGATAGGGATATTTCTTGGAAAAAGCAAAACATGTTTTGTTTTTTCCGTTCATTTAGATAAATTTTCACGCTCAGGTAAAAATATACGTATACTTTCTCTTCGCTTAATCAAAAAATTGCACTAACTTTACGTTGCTTACGCACCATGAAGTTTGGCTGCATTCAGAAAAACTCAAAACAAGTTTTGTTTTTTCCGTTCATTTACACTAACTTTGCACCCAAAATATAAAGATATGGCATATTTGTTTTCATCAGAATCAGTTTCAGAGGGCCATCCCGACAAGGTGGCCGATCAGATTAGCGACGCTTTGCTCGACCAGTTCCTGGCCTACGACGATAAGGCCCGTTGCGCAATCGAATCGTTTGTAACCACCGGTCAGGTGGTGATTATGGGCGAGGTACGCAGTGATGTCTACATCGACTTGGAGACCATTGCCCGCAACACCATTAACCGTATTGGCTACACAAAGAGTGAGTATAAGTTCGACGGCGACTCGTGCGGCGTTATGACGGCTATCCACGAGCAGAGCGGCGACATCAACCGCGGCGTGGACAAGGCAGAAGACGACGAGCAGCACGACGGACAGGGTGCCGGCGACCAGGGCATGATGTTCGGCTATGCCGTGAACGAGACCGAGAACTACATGCCCGTGAGTCTTGAACTGGCACACCGGCTGGTCTACGAACTGGCTCAGATTCGCAAGGAAGGCCGGGAAATGACCTACCTGCGTCCCGACGCAAAGAGTCAGGTGACGGTGGAATACAGCGACGATGGCATTCCACAGCGCATTCATACCATTGTGGTGAGCACGCAGCACGACGAGTTTATCACGGCCGAGGAAGCCGGAAGTCAGGAGGAAGCCGACCGCCAGATGGTTGAGCGCATCCACGACGACGTTGTGAATATCCTCATCCCTCGTGTCAAGTCGAACATCCACAGCGATAAAGTGCTGGCCTTGTTCGAAGGCGAAATCAAATATCACGTCAACCCCACGGGCAAGTTCGTCATTGGCGGACCTCATGGCGACACCGGACTCACCGGTCGTAAGATTATCGTCGACACCTACGGCGGAAAGGGAGCCCATGGCGGCGGCGCCTTCTCGGGCAAGGACTCGTCGAAGGTGGACCGTTCGGCAGCCTATGCCGCACGCTGGATTGCCAAGAACATGGTGGCTGCCGGCGTGAGCGACGAGATGCTGGTGCAGATCAGCTATGCCATCGGCGTGGCTGAGCCCATCAACATCTATGTCAACACTTATGGCAAGAGCCGCGTGCCCTTCACCGACAGCGAAATTGCCGACCGTATCGGTAAACTGTTCAAACTGACCCCGAAGGCCATCGAGCGCCAGCTGAAGCTGCGCCAGCCAATGTTTGTCGAGACGGCAGCCTACGGACACATGGGCCGTAAGAACGAGGTGGTGAAGAAAACCTTCACGTCGCGCTATCACGAGACCCTGACCATCCCCGTGGAACTGTTCACCTGGGAGAAGCTCGACAAGGTCGACGAGATTCGCAAGGCATTCTTTGGAAAGTGATTAACGCTATCTGAAAACCCGATTTGAAGAGCGAGTGGATACAGCAGACCGACAGTCTGCACAAGGCAGCTGCCCCCACGACAGAGGGGGGCGAGGCAACGGAACAGCAGTCTCACGAGAGTGGGGCCGCTATTTCTGTTAACCGCCAGTCTGTGGCCAAGCCCAAGCATCCCTACCAGGTGCTGAAACAGCTGCCGCCCGACGCCACGCCGGCCCAGCAGGATTCTGCCATCCAGGCCGCTTTCCAGCCCGAGAACACCCACCTCAGCACGCGTCCCGACACGCTCCACCTGCCCGGTCATGATAAGGGCAAGAGCTACAAAGACGTGTCGCTGCCGCAATATTACCGCGAAACGTTTTTCGCTAAAGACACGCTGCTGCATCCCGAAATCGACGGCGGCCGCTACGGCGTGGCCGGCGACCCCGTTCCCTATACCATACGCGGCGACAACACCGTGACCCTGCTGCTGCTGACCATCGTGGTGGTGGCCCTTTTCTCCTTTGCCCGCAGCCGCGATTTCATCATCTATCAGGCCAAGGAGTTCTTCAAGCCGCCCCGCAGCGGACAGACCACCGAGATTACCGAGACCTCCAGCGAGTTCCGCTTCCAGTTCTTCCTGGCTGCGCAGACCTGTCTGGTGACCAGCATCATCGCCTTTTTCTACACCCAGCAGAACGTGGCCGACACGTTTATCCTGAAGTCGCAGTACATGCTCATCTGGATATTCTTCGGCTGCTTCGTGGTCTATTTCCTGCTGAAGTCGTTGCTCTATGCCATCGTCAACAGCATCTTCTTCGACCGCAAGGATAATTCGAACTGGCAAAAATCTTTACTTTTTCTGGTAAGTGCCGAGGGTGTGGCCCTCTTCCCCCTCGTAATGTTGCAGAGTTACTTCAACTTGAGCCTCCAGAATGCCATAGTTTACGTGTTGGTGGTAGTGGTTTTGGTGAAATTGCTGACTTTTTACAAGTGCTATGTTATCTTTTTTCGCCGAAATGCCGCGTATTTGCAAAATATTTTGTACTTTTGCGCCCTAGAAATTGTTCCGATGTTCTCCCTGTGGGGATTTTTGGTGATAATTGTTGATTATTTGAAAATAAATTTTTAGGACAGAAATGATTAAGAAGATCCTGATATCCCAGCCCAAGCCAGCGAGCGAGAAATCGCCTTATTATGATCTTGCCAACGACTATGGCGTTGAGCTGGTATTCCGTCCGTTTATCAAGGTCGAGGGACTTACGTCGAAAGAGTTCCGCTCGCAGAAAGTGAGCATTATGAACCACACGGCCGTAGTGTTCACCTCCCGTCATGCCATTGACAATTACTTCAAGTTGGCCAAGGAAATGCGTATCGAGATTCCCGAGGATATGAAGTATTTCTGCGTCACCGAGCAGATAGCGCTCTATATCCAGAAATATGTCATGTACCGCAAGCGCAAGGTCTTCTTCGGAAATACCGGCAAGATTGTCGACCTGGTGCCGCAGATGGTGAAGCATAAGACGGAGAAATACCTGATTCCCATGAGCGACGTGCACGACAATTCCACGGCCGAGCTCCTGGATGCCAAGAAGCTGAACCACACCGAGTGCGTGATGTATCGCACCGTGAGCAACGACTTCACCGAAGACGAGGTGAAGGATTTCGACTACGATATGTGCGTGTTCTTCAGTCCGTCGGGCATCAATGCTTTCGAGAAGACGTTCGGCAACACCAAGAACGACAGCGTGGTGGTGGCCACCTTTGGTCCCAGCACTACGAAGTCGGCCCACGATGCCGGCCTGAAAGTGGTCATTGAGGCTCCCTCGAAGGAGTTCCCCTCTATGACGGCTGCGCTGAAAAACTATTTGGAGAAGCAATCGAAATAATGCCGCATGTCTGCATCCAGACCTAACAGCTTGGGGAAGGAAGAGCGGATATCGAGCATGAAACTCATCGACAAGCTCTTTCAGGGAGGTCACAGCCGTTCGATGACTGCCTTCCCGCTGAGGCTTGTATATATGAAATATGTACGCGAGGGCGCCTGTCCACCGGCTCAGATGCTGGTGAGCGTGCCCAAACGTTGTTTTAAGAGGGCAGTGAAGCGCAACCGCGTGAAGCGCCAGGTGCGCGAGGCCTATCGCCGCCACAAGCATATCCTGTGGGATGCCATCGGTGAGAATGGCGGCAATGCGGAATGGAACGCCGTGGCAATGGCCTTTATCTGGCTCGACGACAAGCTTTACGATTCAGCCACGGTGGAGCAGCGGGTGAAGTCGCTGCTGGAGCGGGCGGCCGAGAAGCTGAACGCCCGACCTTTACCCGAGAATCAGTCAACATCCGATAGCCTATGCTGAGGAAAATCGTTCGGGGCATATCGTGGTTCTTTGTGACCATCCTGCTGGTTCCCATCTGGTTCTACCAGAAAGCCATCTCACCCTACACGCCGCCTTCGTGCCGGTTCACGCCCACCTGTTCCGAGTATGCCCGTCAGGCACTCATCAAGCACGGTCCCATAAAAGGCCTCTATCTGGCCATCCGCCGCATACTGAGATGCCATCCCTGGGGAGGCTCTGGCTATGACCCGGTGCCGTAGAAGACCCACCCCGGCCCTCCCTGTGAGGGAGGGAGGAAATGATAAGCGATAAGTGAAAAGTGAATAATTGAAAACGATAATATAAAAATGAAGAACTTTGTAGAAGAACTGAAGTGGCGCGGAATGCTGGCGCAGATTATGCCCGGCACCGAAGAAGCCTTACAGAAAGAGATGATGACAGCCTATCTTGGCACCGATCCTACGGCCGATTCCCTCCATATCGGACACCTTTGTGGCATCATGATGCTGCGCCATCTGCAGCGCTGCGGCCACAAGCCCATCATCCTGGTGGGAGGCGCAACGGGTATGATTGGCGACCCCTCGGGCAAGAGTCAGGAGCGCAACCTGCTCAACAACGAGACACTCTATCACAACCAGGAGTGCATCAAGAAGCAGGTGGCCAAGTTCCTCGACTTCGAGTCGAAGGATGCCAATGCTGCCGAGCTGGTGAACAACTACGACTGGATGAAGGATTTCACCTTCCTCGACTTCGCGCGCGAGGTGGGTAAGCACATCACCGTCAACTACATGATGGCCAAGGAAAGCGTGCAGCAGCGACTCAACGGAACTGCCCGCGACGGACTGTCGTTCACCGAATTCACCTACCAGCTGCTGCAGGGCTACGACTTCCTCTATCTCTATCAGCACAAAGGCGTGCGCCTGCAGTTGGGCGGCAACGACCAGTGGGGCAACATGACCACCGGTACGGAACTGATTCGCCGCACACTGGGCAACGACGCCGAGCCCGCCTTCGCACTCACCTGTCCGCTTATCACCAAGGCCGACGGCAAGAAATTCGGCAAGACCGAGAGCGGAAACATCTGGCTCGACCCGCAGCGCACCACTCCCTACAAGTTCTATCAGTTCTGGCTCAACGTCAGCGACGACGATGCCGAGCGCTACATCAAGATATTCACCTCTTTGGACAAAGAGACCATCGATGCTCTCGTCGAAGAGCACCGTCAGGATCCCGGCCGCCGCGTGCTGCAGCGCCGTCTGGCCGAAGAGGTCACCGTGATGGTTCATTCACAGGAAGCGCTCGACACGGCCATCGAGGCTTCGAGCATTCTCTTCGGCAAGTCCACCAAGGAAGGCCTTGAGAAACTCGACGAGGCAACCTTCCTCGATGTCTTCGACGGAGTTCCCCACTTCGATGTTTCTAAGGACGTGCTCGGTCAGCCCGCCGTCGAAATCTTCACGCAGGCCGCTCCCGTGTTCCCCTCAAAGGGCGAGATGCGCAAGATGGTGCAGGGCGGTGGCGTCAGCCTCAACAAGGAAAAGCTCACCCAGTTCGACCGTCCCATCACTGCCGACGACCTCATCGACGGCAAGTATCTGCTTGCCCAGAAGGGAAAGAAGAACTACTTCCTGCTGACCGTGAAATAGCATTCAGAGAGATTCTTGATTACAGCGAGGCGAATCCCGGACACGGGCTTCGCCTCGTTTCGGTGAAAATAAAAACAGAAAAATGCTTTGTCGGTTCAATTATTTGTTCTATCTTTGCATTTGATATTAATTCTATACAGACAGTCATAATTTTTTTTGAAACATGAAGAAAATCGTATTGTTGCTTTTCCTGATGGCATCGGTCACGGGCATGCGTGCCGGACTGACAGACGGGCCGCAGACATCGGAAAAGAAAATCACCCACGTGTTCGCCCTGAATGCAGGCCCGGCCTGGATTACATCGAAAGTATATACCCCCGACGGCAGCTACAGATGGCGCACAGGCCTGGAAATGGTGGCCGACTACAACTGCATATTCAAGCAGGGAATGGGCTTTGGAATCACCGTGGCCCACAATTCCACCTCATATCCCCGTTCCGGCTCGATGAAACAGCTCTATGCGGGAGCATCGTTCGTGTATTCGGGAAGGTGGGGCGACAAGTGGCGCGCGAAGGCGGACGCTGGCTTGGGCTATGCCAACTGCGGCGACGACTACAGCACCCAGGGAGGACTTGGCATCAAGGCCGCCTATGGCATAGAATACATGATGAGCCCCAATGTAGGGCTCGGGCTTGAGATGACGTCTTTCTCTTCATATTTTGGAAAGCATGAAGACGATCATTATCCAGGCGACAGAAACGACACGAACGGCGTGGCAAGAGTCGGTCTGACGGTAGGGCTGCGATTTTATCTATAGGAATACAGAAACAAAGATAATTCACTATGAGAAAGTTATTGACAATAGTGCTGCTGACGGTGGCAATGGGCATCTCAGCACAGGGACGTTACTGTAAGAGTTACGATGATTTCGTGGCAGGCAGGTGGGTCAAGCTGAACGAGCTGAGGCTCATCAGCCACTCCACGGCTCACCAGGTGTGGGTGGGCGGCAACGACTTCAAGTTCGAAACCGACGACAAGGATGTCAATAAGACGCTCAAGAAAGAGGCCTTGGTCGTAGAGTATCAGGACACGCTCTACGTGAACCTGCGCAAGCTGCGCTACAAGAAAACCGCTTTCGGCAGCGGCTACGCCCAGGGGCTGGCCTACGACAAAGACAAACTGTTGTTTGTTACCCACCGGATAGGGCCGGCGGTCACTTCCCACCGCATGGCATCGGCATTCCTGCTCGGCGCAGTAGGGGCAGCCATATCGGAGTCGGACATCAGGAAGGACCGCGTCTGCTACCTCATCGACAATAATGGCGACGGAAAGAAGACCGACATCGTGCTGATGGACGATGAGTTCATGAACCGGCTACTTGCCCAGGACGCCCAGTTGCTGGAACGCTACAACGAGAAAGCGAAGCATGAAGAGCGCGAGGCGGCTGCCAACGTGCTGCCCCTGCTGAAAGAAAAAGGACTGGTGGAATGATGCTTACATCAAGGAAAAAGAAGCCGAAGGATTAAAAAATCTTTAAAGGCACAAAAATTCTTCACTCTTCATTCCTTATTCTTCATTTAAAATTCGTACCTTTGCAGCCGCAATATGCATGATTGGGTGATGGTGTAATGGTAACACTACAGGTTTTGGTTCTGTCATTCCCGGTTCGAATCCGAGTCACCCAACCAGTGAATTCCGCCAGCAGCTGAGCATTCGGTTGCTGGCGGATTGTTTTTTTATAATTCGATAAAGGAGTTTAGTTTTTAGAGTTTAGAATTTTGAGTTTAGAATTTAGATTTATCGCTTCGCGATTAAAAATTAAAAATTAAGAATTAAGAATTAAAAAGTGAAATCGTGAAATCGTAAAATTGTGAAATCGTCAAATCGAATAATTGTGAAATCGTAAAATTGTCGAGTTTCGGTTTCACCAGTTTCACTTTCTGCAAGTTGCTGATTAGCTGTCGTTTGCAGGTGAAACCGCAGTTTCACTTCGGTTTCACTAAGAGCTCACCCAGTGCTACTACCTCTTATTGCTATTTACTCCCCTCCATTTAGGGAGGGGCCGGGGGTGGGTCTGTTTGGTGGTTGGTCTGTTAGTGGTTGGTCTGTTAGTGGTTGGTCTGTTTGGTGGTTGGTCTGTTTGGTGGTTGGTCTGTTTGGTGGTTGGTCTGTTGGTGGTTGGTCTGTTGGTGGTTGGTCTGTTTGGTGGTTGGTCTGTTTGGTGGTTGGTCTGTTTGGTGGTTGGTCTGTTAGTGGTTGGTCTGTTAGTGGTGGGTCTGTTTGGTGGTTGGTCTGTTTGGTGGTTGGTCTGTTTGGTGGT
>JAEEGJ010010063.1_pt1 | contig 24861 bp, 21 predicted proteins | sample 8958761 | NCBI WGS metagenome assembly JAEEGJ01 (sample SAMN16246546, study PRJNA631951) | gut metagenome | biome: gut microbiome; feature: rumen; material: RS-attached | host: Bos | place: Iran: Karaj | collected 2018-10 | reverse complement strand
TAAAACTCGTAATTGATGGAGGTATTACAAACGATATTGATGGTTGTCGGGGCTATTACATTGCTCTGGCTGGTGATAAAATTTGCGAAAGGGTGTTTATGGCTCTTGGGGAAAATGTTTGAAGCAGGTTTTCGTGAGAGATACCCTTATGACTTCATGATGCACTTCCAATGGATTGTTTCTGAAATGGAAACAAGGGGATATGCCCAAGCCGGTATGATGGATGCTGGTGGCGACTATCCGGGGCTACTGATGAAGAATGAAGGAACCGGTGCCGAAATGGAAATACGCCTCCGTGCACCATTGTTTTCAGATAAGGGATATAGCATCGTTGTTGCCAACCATAACAACCATACAGCTATTGTAATGCAAAATTCGGCATCTGATGACAACAAAAGTCTTTTGACTAAATATCTAGGATAAGAATAATGATACATTTTTCATAAAATCAATTGAATTTTGTAGTGAAAATAGTTTCACAAGCCTTGTGAATACTAAATAATCAGGCAAAAGCGTATTACTTTAGCTGAAAAATTGTATATTTGCACAAAATTAATGGTAGTGGCATCATCATGTCGTTAGCCAATAACTTAAAATAAAAAGCATTATGGATAGAAACAGGCAGATTCGGAATCTTGTAACAAGCGTATTGTTTAGAATCCTTCTATTCTTGGTCTATTACATCGGTTTAATAGTCCTTGGACTTGCAATTATAGTAGGAATTGCATATGCATCCTTCGCATGGCTCCCGGATGTTTTGATAGCAGTTTCCTACATTCGCCTTATTATCATATGCGTAATTATTTGGGCAGGTCTTTGCTCTTTTGCCCTGGTTTTTGGTGCTTATCTTGTCAAGCCGTTGTTTTCCTCGACTAAGAGCATAAACAATCAACGAGTAGAAGTCTCAGAGAAGGACTGCCCGGAATTATTTGTAATGATTAGAGATGTTGCAAAGGGAGTCGGGACAAAGATGCCTAAGCATGTTTACCTGACAACAGATGTTAATGCTTGTGTTTTCTACAATACGACTTTCTGGAGTATTTTTTTCCCGGTAAGGAAGAACTTGGAGATTGGCTTGGGACTTTTTGAAGGACTTAGTGAGGATGAGCTTAAATCTATCATAGCTCATGAATTTGGTCATTTTTCCCAAAATAGCATGAAGGTAGGATCAACTGTATATGTTGCTAACTCTGTTATTTATGGTCTGATAAATACTAAGGATAGTTGGGATAGGATGATTGAGAATTGGCGCGATTCTAGTAATCAGATATGGGCAACCTTTGGACTATTAACCGATAACATGACTACTTGGGTTAAGTCATTAACCTACGACATGTATAAGTTCGTCCAAAGACCATATATGGCTTTGTCGCGTCAGATGGAATTTGATGCTGACACCATCTCATGCAATTATGTAGGTGTTGAGAATTTTGTCTCTGCTATGTACAAAGTTGAGAAGATTTCCGGTTCTGCTCAGCAATATCAACATATTTTAGGAAATTTGGTTAGCGAAAACAGAATTGTTGCCAACTATTTCAAAGGTAAGACAATCGCAGATGCCAAAAATCCAGAGCCTTTAAATGAAGGCATTAAATATGATGTTCCCATAAAGAAATTTAAGAAAGATAAGACTGCCAGATCCAGAATAGAAATAAAGGACATCTGGAATTCCCATCCATCCCTTGAAGACAGGATTGACAATGCCCGTCAGACAGGAAAAGTAAAGGAACATATCGGGTCAAAACCAGCATGGAATCTTGTTCCTGAGAACATTATAGAAAAAGTATCAGACAGATTTCTGGCTATAGTTTGGCGTAACCACCAGGGAGAAGGCCTGAAACCAATGACCGATAATGATTTTGAAAAATGGGTCGTCAATTATTACAAGACAAGCTATGTAAGCAATCAAATGAGACCATATTATGGCCGTTATATTATCCCATTTGAGTTGGATGAAATTAAAGATGTAGAGCATATCGACAATCCTTTCACTGAATCCAATAGTACCTTGCTTGAGCAATATGAAATAGCACGGCAAGACTTAAACACTCTTGAACGTATTAATTCGGGTGAGATAGATGTTGACAGTATAAAATACAATGGTAAAATATATTCTGACGAGATAGAACCTCTTGGCGAACAAAGGCGTTATGTTGAGGAACTTGGCAAAAGAACTGCAGAGATTGATAAAGACATCTACCGTTATCTGTTGTCGAAAGCAGGCAAAGAAGACCGTGAGTGGATTGGGTGGCTGTATAATACCTTATTCTATTCCTACTACATGAACAGTATCATTCCACAATTAATGCAAGGCCGTGAGGCTTTCTATCATGAGTTCAGTAGGAATGTGGAACGTGATGAAGGAGAATTTGCTGTTTTAGCATCAAGACTGGGAACTTATATCAGAGATGTTCAGGAGACTATTAATAAATTCGATTATTCGGCTCTTCAAAGCATCTGCGGAAAAGAAATCCTTGGTAAAGCATATGAATTTGCTCAAACTGAATTCAATCTTGATAATGGCATATCAGGTCAGCTGGTCAACGAATTGTTCCAAATTGTATGGGAAATGTATGTAATGCATAAGGATTTGGAGGAAAGGGTTAACTTTACTATAGCCAGAATAGCAGAGAATCTATTGAAACAAGGTAAAATAGTTAGACCTGCTGAAGATTTAAGAACAGAGTCTGAGACTTCCGATTCTTTAGAATCAGACCAAGAGGCTACAGAAAACGATCCTGTTGAAAATAAAGATCCGTTTGGGGCAAGCGAACTGGAATCCACCTATTCTGAAGACGATAGTAGTACGGGACTTGGTGGTATGCGTATCATTTTTGTTGTTCTAGCAGTCATCGTGATTGGATCAATTGCTTTATTCACTTGTGAGGGAAATCATCAAAGTGTTTCAAACGGCTTGGTAGCTGAGTCATTACAGGATGAGGAGCCACAGGAATTCGCTTCAGGAATCCAGCAACCTGTTCAAGAAGAGCAAGAGGCACAACAACAGTTGGCAGAGAATGAAATTACAGATGGGAACGTCATCATAGCCCTCCCAACAGGCGTCGTTGCTGTGAAACAAGATGTCGGTGAGGGATCTTTTGTATATGACCTTGTGAATGACAAGGACAAGCCAATCTATGCAATCAGGGTTCTCAGTTCAAATTCACGTGGTTTCAATGACAATGAATTCGAACAAATCTGGGCCCAGGCCAAGCAACAGAATGAAGAAGGAACGGTATCTGCAGATTATGGTCAGCTTATCAAAGGCTCAGTCGGTAATATGGAAAGTTACTCCAGGACAACTACCTACCATGGGGAAAGTGATTCATATTGGCGATTAATTGTCCTCAATAATTTTATGACGGGACAAATAGCCATTTTATCATGTTGGTACTCAAATGAAGGAGATATACCTATCGATAGAATTTTGGCTGGAATCAGGTTTTAAGACGATATTCTAATAGGTTATACTTCGTACAACACTTTAAGGGGTTCATACATCGAATCCCTTTTTCTTTGGATACAGAAAAGTATATGGCTAATTTTGCATCATCAAAATGCAATACGAGATGAAAAAGATTCTGAAATGGGCAATTATTGGAACTTTCCTAGCAGTGATAGCTGTTGGAGGATTTGGGCTATGGATTCTCTTCGGCAGCAAGACGAGCAATCCCAATAACTATAAGACTATTGGTGAGGTCCCTGAACCTTGGGGATATGAGCGAATCAGTGGCGAGGATGTTGCTTACACAAACTATCTGCGGAGCCTGCCGCTGAAAGAACGTGGTTCAAAAGTACAGCTTTATACAGGTGGCGATGGCCGATTTCAGTCACTCAACTATGCCGTAGTAGATATGCCTCTGCTGTCGAATGCAGAGCAGTGTGCAGATGTTTGCATGCGGTTGAGAGCAGAGTACCTTTTTAACCCAAATCGGTCGTTAGACTGAATTTTAGCCATTTCTAATGGCCGCCATTAGAAAGTATCCTTTGTATTTGGTTGTTATTCAGTTATTTATTAACTTTGCCACGGATTATGAGCCAATGTTATGATGAAAGACCTGAAGATAGCCTTCACGGCAAAAGAGATAACAGCCTTTGGTGGTGTGTCGCTGCTTTACAAAATGCTTGACAAATGTCACTTCAAGGAAGCCTTGTCATCCGCTGGACTACCCCAACAGGGGTCCAACCGCGGCAAGAGTCCTGAGCAATTGATATACGGTTTGTTCACAGGAGTCTGGTGTGGCGCAAGTTGTTACAATCACCTTGACATTGTGCGCTTCGACCCTACGCTCTGCCATCTGATGGGTTACGAGAAAGGGCCTGACCACCGTGCCTACCAGCGCTACTTTGGCAAGTTCTCTCAAGCCGTCAACCAGCGTGTGTTCGATTCTTTGTATAGATGGTTCTTCTCCGAATTGTGCTTTGACAACTACACGCTCGACTTCGACTCTACGGTGATGGAGCGTTGCGGTGAGCAGGATGGTGCGGCTGTGGGCTACAATCCCAAGCGCCCAGGGCGTAAATCCCACCATCCGCTGCTGGCGTTCGTGGCTGATCTCCGCATGATCGCTAACTACTGGCTGCGTCCAGGAAACACATCAGCCTCTACAAACTACTTGGCGTTTCTCGACAACACGCTGGAGCGGCTTCAGGGCAAGAAGGTGGGGCTGTTGCGCATGGACAGCGGCTTCTTCAGTGGTGATATATTCGACCGTCTGGAAGAGAAGCGTCTGCCCTATATCGTAGCATGCCGCTTCAACAACTCCATCAAGATACAGCTGGCTTCGCAGGTAAAATGGACGGAAGTGGCAGATGGCCTTCATATTGCGGAGAGCACCTATCAGGCACAGGACTGGAAGAAGCCCCGCCGAATCATTATGGTCAGACAGGAAATAGACAAGCGCCCCAAGGCAGCAGGCAAGAAGATAAAGAAGATCAAGCACCCCAAGCAGATGGAACTCTTCCCTGACGTAGCCGAGCTGGGGAACTACCGCTACAGTTGTTTCATCACCTCACTGACACTGCCTGCAAAGGCCGTTTACGACCTCTATCGCGGAAGGGCAGACTCGGAGAACAGAATCAAGGAAATCAAGTACGACTTCTCTGCTGACAAGTTCTCTTCCCAAGACTTTTGGGCTACCGAAGCCTGCGACTCCTTTATTATCATGGCATACAACTTCATCAGCCTCTTCAGACATGCCATCATCAACTCCAAGCAGAGTCATTTCCTTAAGACCATCAGGTACAAGATACTCAGTATTCCTGCATATCTCGAAAAGAAAGGAAATAAAAATGTTTTACGTCTTGTGAGAACCATGAATCAACGCCAGGCATTCCTTGGACTCTGGAGGACAACTGAAAACTTTGACATCACCAGAACTAATTGGGCCTAACGACCGATTTGGGTTTAACACAGGGCAATATGGCCGTATCCGATTTCAGAATGTAAACGGCAAGACGTTGAGCTATGGAGGTAGCAGTTCCCGCAAGTCTTTTGAGCGTTATCTGAGGAATCTCTACGGAGTGGCCAGCACCTTCTCGTTAAGCCGTGAGATGAAGACCAGACGACTGGCAGACATGCAGCCAGGTGATGTGTTTGTCTATCCTGCCCGTTATGGTCAGCAATACGGACACGCCGTTATGGTGGTTGACGTGGCCATCAACAGCAATGGCAAGAAAGCCTTTCTTCTGGCAGAAGGGAATACTCCTGCAAGGGAAATTCATGTGATGCGGAATTTCGAGAATCCCTTCCGTTCCCCATGGTTCATGTTGGACGAAGGCGCAGATAACCTGATACTCTCAGTTTTCCATTATAAGGCTACAGACTTGAAACATTTCTGATATTAACGCATAACAAAGAATAACTATGAAATTGAATACTATTGTACTTCTGCTTTGCGCCATAATTTGTATGGTCAGTTGTTCCCAAAACCATGGTGAGAACAGTGAACTTTCTGATGAGGAAGAAGCCAGATGCCTGTGTCCGCCAGTCATACATCTCCAGCCATTTGGCAAATTCTGTCAACGTGAGGCTCAGCTGTTGGGGAAAGAACTAACGAAGAGAACCGAGGAGATATTTGGTGTAGAGCTGGAGTGTGAAGTACACCCTCCATTGCCACTTTCAGACACTTTGATGAACGATGGCCATACAAGGTACAGAGCTGACAAAATCATACATTCAATGGCAGCATATGCAAACAGACATAACATCTACATCGGATTAATACATAAGGATATATCATGCAGCGTACATGGCAAAAAGGACTGGGGGGTACAAGGACTTAGCCTTATTCCAGGTAACGCTTGCGTGGCTTCAACGTTCAGGGTAAAAGACAGACGGGATTTCTGGAAAGTCGTATGCCATGAGTTTATCCACACCTATTTCACCTATAACCATTGCCCTAAAGACGACCCGTCTTGTTTGATGCAAGCTGCAAAAGGACATCCTCGCTACAAAGGAAAGAATGGGCTATGCCCACATTGTAGTAGCGTACTGAAGATATAGCCTGCATATTAATCATAAAAGATTGGGGGGCTTGTTGAAACGGATAACAACTCATACAACAAACCAACAGGTTCATACAACACATCAAGTATTTTTTTCTCCTATTCAATAAGTATTCGTAACTTCGCATCGTCAAACAAAGGATTTGTAAAATGAAACAGTTGATTCTTACTTTGATGGTTGCGCTCATGAGCGTGATGGCATCAACGCCCGCTGCAGCGAAAAGCAGCAAAAACGAGTTGAAGAAGAGCGTTCCGACCAACCTGATCGTCAAGCAGACGACTCAGTTCAGTGACGGTCGTACACTGGTCATATACTACAAGAAGCAGGGCATGAACTGCGAGGTGTATTCACCATGCAGTGCTGGTGATTACAGCGTGACCGATGCATCCAAGATCAAGTCCACCAACTTCGAAGTGGTTGACAAGGTTGAGGGAAAACTCTACAAGAAGGCTTCTGTTGGGGAGGTGACACGCATCATCAAGAAACTCGTGAACCAATATCTGTAAATGGTCTATGCTGAAATTCTGTTGCTGTGTATTACCATATTGGTATTCACAGCAACTTCAAAAGACAAGGAATGATGAAACGACGTAAGAGATGGGGATGTCTGGCTGTAATACTGTTGTTTACCATCGTGGCAGCAGTGTTCGGCCTTCATTGGGCATGGAAGTACTATGGCTTGCCTGAGTGGCCAGACCGCAGGGAGTATAAGACGATAGAAGAAAGAGCCGAGAAAGCATTAGCCTTTGCCAAACGTCATGACATGAACGAGCATTATGCGTTGTTTGTGGACTATCGTATCCCATCGGGAACGCCAAGGCTCTTTGTTTGGGACTTTCATCAGAAAAAGATAGTAGCAAGCACCTATGTCATGCACGGGCCAGGTGGTGGAAGCACAGCTGAACGTCCTGTGTTTAGTAATAAGCCAGGAAGCGAGTGCTCATCATTGGGACGCTTCCTTGTCACCAAAGAACATGGCCACACGCTTAAACGCAGCTTTCGGATAAAAGGCATGGATATGGATAATCAGTCGGCTTATGCCAGAGGGCTGATGATCCATAGTTCTCGCTGGGTGGATAGTCATTGCTGGATGCGGTATATTCCCCTACACCGTGCAAGTTGCCAGGGCTGTGTCACTGTCTCTTCCAGAGGAATGAACTACTTGTGGTCACTCGTCAATAAAGAACAAAAAGCATTATTGCTTTGGAGCTTTGTTAGTAAACAAAGTTAAAAATGATGCTGAATCAGAGGAATTTTCAACAAAAATGTGTATATTTGCCGCATGGAATGGCTCAGAATATCTACCAGTACCGAAATGGTGCGAGTCGCCACGGATGAGATTGTCTATGTCCGTGCCGACGGTAACTATTCTGATCTCGTATTGACTAATGGGCAAAGACGCAAGATGACCTTCCAGCTTCACTTCTTCGATGAGGTTTTCCAGCAGTTGCAGAACAATATGTTCGTCAGAGTGGGAAGAAGCCTGATTGTCAACAAGAGATATATCTATGTCATCAACTTGACGGAGCAGCAACTCATATTGTCTGGAGGCGATATCAAGGAACCCATCGTATTTTATGGGCAGCCTAAAGCCGACAGTCCTCAGAATATATCTCTTGCACGTGAAGGACTGAGGCAGTTGAAGGAGTTACTTGAAAATGAGAAAGGGGTAGACAATGGATGATATAAACATGCAGAAACCAGAAGTGCCCATCATCATCATCGAGCGTGATGAGCAGCCACAGTCCAAGGAGATTGTGACAAAGGTCGTTGCCCCTTCCAAGAAACAGAAGTGGCTGAAGCGGTTCCTTGCCTTTGCAGTCGTTGGCTGTATGATAGTAGCAGCCATCGCAGGCTATTATCTTTGGAACTATTACTATAATATAGGCATATCCGTTTCTGTCTCTCCAGAACAGAACATCGAAAAACTTAAGATGCCTGTAAAGAAAGAGACTCCAGAGATTGTGATGACCAGCGACAGCATTCTTGGCGTAGCAATGGACTTCTATGCCATTCATGGATTGAAGGCCTCCATAGAGTTTGAGGAGCCCGATACTGCAGACACATCAGTATTCCTCTATTCCCGTTGTGCTGATCATACCGCTGACGGACGTTATTTGGGAAGTTTAGTTGCAGAGGGAGTGGAAAAACAAAGCGACCGTTCCCGCCTCGGCTATATGGCAATGGCCGACGGCAATATGGTGATAGGTATCAGCCGTAGCGAGAAAGTGAAGGATTATGTTATAGATCGTGGTGGTTCGTTCTTCCGCCAGTTCATCCTTGTGAGTAATGGCATGATTCCAAGCCGTTTCTTCCTACATGGAAAGGTGGAACGTCGTGCAATAGGACGCATTGACAACCAACTTTACTACATTGCTACTCGCCACAAAGAAACCCTTTGGGACTTTGCCGATGCCCTCCGTGAATATGGATTTATAGATGCCATATATATCACCGGCGGTGCCGATTATGTGTTCTTTCGCGATAAAGATGGACTCCGTCATGACATTGGCAATGCTACCGATTATCCCCATACAAAGTGGAAGGGCATGATTCCTTGGCTGGTGTTCAGGAAGCATCAGTGATAAGCAACACGACTCTGCGAAACGTCATAAGAAAGGTACTGGTAAACCCGTAATGGGATTTAGAATTCTTGACAGATTGGTCATGTCGGAAATGGCTATTTTCAATCCAGTTAACTCATTCGATTAATCGAGTTAACTCAAATCATCGATCGAGTTAACTCAAACGGTCGATCGAGTTAACTCAAGTTTTTGGGGCAGTTATGCCATGTGACTTTTCCTATATGATGAAATATTGACAAACTTCAATTGGATTGCAGGTGAACCACCTCAATCGGTACATTACGCACCTTGTGACTGGATCCAGGTTAATCAATGCCTGCGCAGGATTGTACCTCAGTTGGGACCCGACTTTTTCCCCACTAACTTAATTGTATGTCTTGTTGCTGGGTTCATTATTACATACTTAATTCAAATATTCAATAGCTAATGACAAAGAAATCAACTTCCATCCCCGGCCTCAGCTTCTCGTGGAAGCGAGCACTGGGCATCACACAGGCAAAGCAAAAGATTGCCAGAGAAACGGGCATCCCAACCTCAAAGGCTGGGTTGGAACGGAAAATCGGTAATGTAATACTGAAGGCGTTGTTGGGAAAAAAGTAATTTAGAATATGAGAGTTGCAGGAAAGTCAGACATCAAATCCCAGTTCGCGGGCCATCTGCTTGATGACATTCAACTTGACGGTGGACGCATCCTCCTTATCGTAAATGGTGAGCAGGGCTATGCGTCCTTCGTGCTCGGCAATGATGGCGTTGGCCGTTGATGACGCGGACACCTCCAGACTTGCCTCGTCCTTTGGACGAAATGGTCATACGAATCTTACGGATGCCTGGACAAAGTTCTGCACCTTGGGAAGGGTTCTGCTGAAGGCTTTTCTTAAAGTCCTCTGGGATTTGTTGTTCGCTGCAAAGATGCAACAAAATTTTGTAACGGTAATGCTTTAATATGAAAAAGATGGCCTCATTTCTCCTTTTGTTGCTGGCAGTCATTGTATTTGCCACATGGCAGTACAGGCTGCTCTGCTTGCTGTTGTTTGTCTGGCTGAACCGGCAGTGGATGATTCAAAAATATGGACGACACTGTTATCGGATAACAGTTCTACTGCTGATAGTGTGTATCTTCATTGCTATCCCAAACTATTTCCAGCGTGGACGGACGCAATTGGTGTATTTGGATAGTGATGGAGAACGAATCAGCACACCGTTGCCCGTGTATCTGGCCAATTCCGTCTTGCCCGAGGAGGAACTGATGAATGCGGGTATGAAGGCAACAGCAATCCTTCCCCCAGCATCGCTTAGCCCTGTTTTTAAAAATCTGGGCAGCAGGTTTGTCCGTGATGCTCAGCGCGACTTTTGGAGCGGAATGGCTTGGACGTTCTATGCTCCATATAACAGATTGTCCTTGCAGGGCAGCAATCCAGGTTCGTTTGCATATGCCCAAGCAATGAACGAGATTGCAGGAACCAACTTTGATGGGGTGTATATTACAAAACCAAGACATGACGACAAAACGGTAAAGTACCCTGTTGTATTCTTTGCTCATGGCTATCTTGGTAGCTGGGAGTTGTATCAAGGATTATTCTCTCGATTAAATGACTGCTTTGTGGTGAGTATTGGGACGCGGGACTTGTCTGGTATCTTCAGCCGTCAAGATATCAACAAGGTGTTCACCAAATACCTGCCAATGCTGAAAAACGAGGGATACAACATTGAAGAGAGTCGTCTGCATTTGATTGGTCTCTCAAACGGTGGAACTGCTTCGAACGTGGCTTTACGCAGTTTTTCGGACAAGTTCCAAACAATCACATTTATCAGTACATCGTGTGATGTCATTAAACGATCGAAAGCGAAAGTAATACTGTTCGGTGGTGGAAAAGATGCTAGTGCAGTAGGACTTCCTTCAGCCGCTCGTCACCTACAGAGATGTGGAACAATGACAGCGCTGATGTTCGACGAAAATGAAAACCACTATATGATGGTGCATCAGGCTGACGAAATGCTGGATTTCCTGAACAAGGAAATGGGATTGCTAAATGAGAAATGATTTCGTACATTAAAATGTATATTTCATACAAGTAATGAACATACATGAATGAATTCTTGATTTTTGGCTTTAACTTTGCAGAAAAGTTTAACTCAAAAAAGTATTTTTATGGGATTCATTATTGGTTGTATCGTTTATGTAGTTGTATGCGAAGGCATTTGCAAAATGCTTGAGTTGGAAGATTTCAACAAAAAGGCATGGGTATATGCAATTGTAGGCTGTGTGGGTAGTTTCTTGATAAAGGGAATGATGTAGTAAATGACTTTATGGGGAGCAGGGTACTGATCATATCGAACACAAACGAACTGGTGAGGGTGAAGCCGGAGCGGGTGGTGTATGTCGAGTCGGATGGCAACTATTCGACGATGGTGCTGCATGACAAGACTGAGCATGTGTTTACGATGAATCTGGCCCATTGTCAGGAACTGATTGAGAAGCAATTAGGCAAAGAGGCTGAGACGTTTATCCGCATTGGGAAACAATTGATTATCAATCGCGACTACATTTTCAAGATCAATGTAAACAGACAAACGCTGATCATGTCGGACATGGCACTCAATCAGACCTTTACGCTTCAGGCATCGAAGGAGGCCCTGAAACAACTGAAGGCATATATGGAAACCAAAGCAGGGAAGGAGGTTAGGCTATGAGAGATGATGAACTGCAGGTGTTAGGCGAACCTCGGAAAAAGAGCAAGCGGGAGAAATGGAGAACTGTCATAGCCGCATTCTCTCTGGCAGCTGTAATTGCTGCTATAGGAACTGTGGGCTATTCCTTATCTAAAGACGAGCAAGAAGAACAGGTAGCGAAGAACCCTGGCGATCCTACTATCATAGCAGGACTGCAGGAGTGTGTTGACTCTCTGCTAAACGAGAAGTTGAAGGAGATTGATGGTCTGCAGGGGCAGGTCATCGTGATGGAGGTGCAGACGGGTGAGATATTGGCGATGGCAGGTCGTGAGCGTAAATATGATGGGACATTCCAGCCTTGTAATAACTTCGCCTATCAGCAGGAACTGGGATCTGTAATGGAAACAGCATCACTGCTTGCTGCTATGGAAACGGGAAAAGCCCAGCTCTATGACATCGTCGATACAGGAGAAGGGATATGGACTGTGGGTAATGGTTGGATGATGAAGGACCATAACTGGCGAAGAGGTGGCTATGGAGTAATAACGTTGGGCAGGGCTTTGGAGGTTAGTTCAAATATCGGAGTAAGTAAAACCATCTGGAAGATTTTCAAAGGACACGAACAGGACTTCTATCATCTATTGGATTCTATGAGTTATGGACAGCCTGATTCCATTGACGGAATAGATGGGTTACATCCCACAAGTTATGATTCTCCTAAACGTTCTGATTGGATGGACGAATACATCCTTTGGAGTTCTATAGGCTATAACCGCAAGATTGCCCCCATCCAAATGCTGACATTCTATAATGCTATTGCTAATAATGGAAAAATGGTGAAGCCAACGCTGAAAAGTGGCGAGGTGGAGGTCATTAATCCGCAAATTGCGAGCAAGGAGAATATCGCCAAAATGCAAACGGTATTGGATCATGTAGTAAGTCAGGGACTGGGCAGAAAGGCCTGTACTCCGATTCTAAAGGTTGCAGGAAAGACGGGAACATCAACGGTAAAGGAATACGATTTTGGCTATGACACTTATGTGGATGAATATCAGCTTAGCTTCTGTGGCTATTTCCCTGCTGATGAGCCTAAGTACAGCATCATTGTGAGCATGAATAAACTGGGACTTCCTGCCAGTGGCGGAGGCATGGCCGGTGTTTTGTTCCGTCATATCGTCGAGCAGATGGTGGCCTACGGGTTGCCTGCTGTTTTCGTCGTGGATGAAGAGAAGAATGACACTGTCAGAATCACAGAAGACAATATCCAGTCAATCAACAATTCACTTAGCCGTGGAGACTATGGGTATAAAATCCACATCGGAGTCTCTGAAAAGTAATAACTTTGCAACAGTTAATATATGGAAGGTAAAAGGGGACAAGTATCCTTCCTGTTAAAATGTATAAAATCTGAGTGAAAACGTAACAATCTCGCGGGAATTACGTATATTTGCAACTTAAAACTGATGATATGGCAGGACAGGGAAAGAAATCAAACGGGAAAGTGGTTGTCAGAATTGACTATTTGCCAAGTGTGAACTATTCGATGGTAAATAGTGGCATGGATATTTGTAAGAAGCTTGTATTGGAGAATAACGACGACAAAGACTGGCATCATTTGTCTGTTGAAATAAAAGGCCAATACATCAAAACCAGCAGTTGCAGGTTTGAGATGTTGAGAAGAGGACAGTCCGTGCAGGTTTCATTCATCAAGATTGAACCAGATTTCGCCGTGCTGAGTGAGATTACGGAAGCTGTGAAGATCTCGTTCCTGTTGACAGTCGGAAGCGAGGATGGTGTGCTTTACGAACATGACTATCCTATTACACTCCTGTCGTACGAGGAGTGGGCAGGCAGCAATGTGATGCCTGAGCACATAGCCGCATTCGTGGTTCCCAACAACCCGCATTTGTCGAGAATCAAGCTTTTTGCAGCCAAGTTCCTGGAGAAATGGACCGGCTCGGCAGCCTTTGACGAGTACCAGACGCAAGACAGGAACAGAGTGCGTGCCCAGGTGGCAGCCATCTATGAATCGCTGCGTTCTGAAGGCATCGTCTATTCTGCGCCTCCTGCGAGCTTCGAACAGACGGGACTGCGAATCCGCATGGCTGATAAGGTGCTGACGGAGAAAATGGGGACTTGTCTGGACACAAGCCTGCTGGTGGCATCCTGTCTTGAGAGTGTCGGTATTTATCCTATTCTCGTGATGCTGCAAGGATATACTATGGTGGGTGCTTGGCTGACTGAGAATGTTTTTCACCAGATGATATGCGATGATGCCAGTTACCTGATGAAAGAAACGGCTGACGGCAACCATAACCTGGTTCTGCTGGATCCGACAGCCATCACTTCTTCTGAGGGCATCAGCTTTGAAAAGGCTGTCGGAAACGCCATGCAGAGGATGAAGGACGAAAGCCTGTTCCTCTATTTCGTGGATATTCACCGTTGCAGACTCGGAAACATCAGACCCTTACCCCAACTTATTGAAAAAGACGGGAAATGGATACTCGACAATGATGGTATTGATCACCGGAACTCTACAGAGAATGTTAGGAATCTCAGACATTATGATCTGAGGCTTGAGGATACGGGGATACCTACGACCAAACAGATGATCTGGGAGCGGAAGCTGCTGGATTTCACATTGCGGAACAACCTGCTGAATACGCGGGTCGGGAAAAAGGTCATCCCTTTCATTTCCTTTGAGATAGAGCATTTGGAAGACCATCTTCAGGCGGGTGAGGACTATAGCATCACCCCAACACCCGGAAAGAAACTGGAACCTAATGCCGAAGGGATGTATGACTCTGCCCAGCAGGCAACGGAATATAAGACTTACGTTTCAGAGCTGATAAGGAATCATAAGATTGCATCCTATCTGACTGATATGGAACTTCAGAACGCCTTGAAACATGTCTACAGGACAGCCAGGACTTCACTGGAGGAGAATGGTGCCAACAGCCTGTTCCTCGCCTTAGGCATGCTCCGATGGTATGAGACGACCAAAAGCGAGCAGCCTCGTTATGCGCCCATTCTTCTGCTGCCTGTAGATATCGTTCGGAAGAGCGGCAATCACTATATCATCCGTAAGCGTGATGAGGATATCATCCTGAATATCACCTTGGTTGAGCTGCTGAAGCAGAACTTCGAGCTGAATATGGACGCGTTGAAAGTGCTGCCGAAGGATGAAAGTGGGGTTGACGTGAAACTGATATTCACCTATTTTCGCAGGGCCATCATCGAGCAGAAGAAATGGGATGTGCTGGAGGAGTCGATGCTGGGACTGTTCTCCTTCAACAAATTCGTCATGTGGAATGATATTCATTCTAATGCTGAGAAGCTGAAGGAAAACGTTGTGGTGGCATCGCTGATTGACAAACGGGACAGGCAGGCTGTTGCTGACAATCCGGTAGACGCAAGATCGATAGACAAGGAGAGCGCCCCGATGGATTTTGCCATTCCACTTGATGTGGACTCTTCGCAGATGGAGGCCATCGTGGAGTCGGGACGGGGAAGGAGCTTCATACTGCACGGTCCTCCTGGAACGGGTAAGTCGCAGACCATCACGAACATGATAGCCAATGCGCTGTATCAGGGCAAAAGGGTGCTATTCGTGGCAGAGAAGATGGCGGCTCTGTCTGTGGTTCAGTCGAGACTGGAGAAGATCAACCTGGCACCATTCTGCCTGGAACTGCATTCGAACAAGGTGACGAAAAAGCATTTCTTCGAGCAGATGGACGAGGTGCTGAAGGTGACGAAGATCAAGTCGCCGGAGGAGTATGCCAAACGGTCAGAAGAGTTGTATAATGAGCGCAAGGAACTGATCAGCTATATGGAGGCTCTTCACCAGAAACAGTCGAGCGGACTGAGCCTTTATGAGTGTATTTCTGAGTATCTATCCATCAAAGAGGAAGAAATCAGCGAACAGCTGCCTCCTCAGGGACAGATAACGGCTGACTTCATTGCTCAATGCAAGGAGCAGGTGGAACAGATCAATACCGTCCTTGATATTGTGGGAACGCCGAAGCAACATGCTATGTATGGCCTGGAGCCTACAGACAACAGACAGGAGACATTGGACAGCATTCGTGCTCTCCTTGAGGAATTCAAGAAGCTATATGAGCAGTTTGCCAGGCAGTCGGGAAAGCTGAACACTACTCTCTCTATGAACCTGAAGACTGAAGCGGATCTGCACTGGCTGAAGATGTTTGCAGGGATGTTGTCTTCAGAGAAAGAGAGAGATGAACTGCATGAGTCCATCTTGTCGAGATTCCGTGAGGACATTCTCAGACTGGATGTAAAAGCATACAGAAGAGAATGGGAAGAGGTGAAAAGCAAGTGGTTCATTCCGAGATATTTTGCCAAGAAGAAGTACTTGAAGTCACTGCAGGCCTATGGAGCTGTATTCGAATCGGACGTGGAAGACACGCTGAAGCTCGTTGGGGATTATCAGGACTTCAAGAAAAGCCTGAAAGCCCAGGCTGAGGAACTCGTCTCTTATGCCCACAGCAACGGATTCAGTCATCAGGACCGTTACGAAGCTTATGTTCAATATCTTGGCAGTCAGACTTCCGGCAGACGACAGGAGTTCCTCTATGAGGCAGAGTCTCTGACATCTATCAATCAGGAACTAACCCAGATAGTAGAAAAACTAAACGGCCTGACCGTTAGGGAGAATGCCAAAGAAGATATTGCCGGGCATCTGGAAGCATGGCTTCGCCACTACGACACTGTCAAGGACTGGTATCACTGGGTAGACAAGAAACACGAACTGCAGCAGATGGGCATTCTGCCAGTGATAACGCGAATTGAGGAAGGATCGGATCCTGAGCAGACGATGAAGAGTTTCCTGAAGGGTATGTATCATACCTTGATAGAAAGCGCAATCGATGGGAACGATCAGCTGAGGATGTTCAACGGGTTGAAATTCCGCCAGAAGATAGAGAAGTATAAGCGTGATACTGCCAGGTTCCAGGAACTCAGCAAGGAAGAACTCTACAGCAAACTGGCCTCCATGGTTCCCTCTACCTCAGCTGCCATTGCCGAGGGGTCGGAGATCAGTATTCTGAAGAGAAACATTGCCAACGGCGGAAGAGGCAGTTCCATCCGTACTATCATCGACAGTATTCCTACGCTGCTGCCAAGACTGTGCCCGTGTATGCTGATGAGCCCGATATCTGTGGCACAGTTCATTGACTTGAATGCAGAGAAGTTTGACTTGGTCATCTTCGACGAGGCTTCGCAAATGCCAACCAGTGAGGCTGTGGGAGCTATCGCACGTGGAAAGGCTCTTATCTGTGTCGGTGACAGTAAACAGATGCCACCTACCAGTTTCTTCTCTTCTAATCAGGTGGAAGAGGAGGAGGCCGACATTGACGATATGGAGAGCATCCTTGACGACTGCATCACACTCTCGTTGTGTGAGCACCAGCTGAACTGGCACTATCGCAGTAAGCACGAGAGTCTGATTGCGTTTAGCAATTCGCAGTATTATGGAAACAACCTGCTGACATTCCCGTCGATTGATGACCATGTTGCCAAGGTGACGCTGGTTCCTGTCAATGGTGTTTATGACAAAGGCCGGACAAGGAGCAATCCTGAAGAGTCGAAGGCCATCGTAAGTGAAATCATACGAAGACTGTCGGACAAGGAACTTCAGAAGTACAGTATCGGCGTGGTGGCGTTCAGCAGGGTCCAGGGTGACTTGATTGAGGACGATCTGATGGATGCACTTGACAAGAACCCTCAATTGAAGGAGATTGCCATGAACGGCAAGGAACCGATCTTTGTCAAGAACCTGGAGAACGTCCAAGGAGATGAGCGCGACGTGATACTCTTCTCTATTGGCTATGGTGCCGATAAGAACGGGAAGGTGTCCATGAACTTCGGACCACTGAACAATGCTGGCGGTGAGCGACGACTGAATGTGGCTGTGTCAAGAGCGCGATATGAGATGATGGTGTTCTCTACCCTGAAATCGAGCCAGATTGACTTGAAACGCTCCAACGCAAAGGGTGTGGAAGGGCTGAAAGGATTCCTTGAATTTGCCGAGACTGGCAAACTGCCGTTTGTATCGGATTCTCATCAGGACCGGGATGCTAACATTGTGGTGGAACAGATCTGTGACGCCCTGGCGCAAGAAGGATATATCACCGAATCATTCGTAGGAAGATCTCATTTCAAGGTAGACATCGCAGTGTCTACCAAGGAGCATCCCGAGAAATTCATCCTCGGAATACTTTGCGACGGGAAGAACTACTTTGAGACAAAGACTACCAGAGACAGAGAAATAGTACAGCCAAGCGTGTTGCGTATGCTTAACTGGAGAATCATGAGAGTGTACTGCATTGATTGGTATGAAAACCGGGAAAGAGCATTGGATCAGATACTGAAAGAGCTGAAGCTGGCAGAATCGGGAAAGTCGGAGGACGAACCGGCAGAAGAAACGGCGTCATACGTGTTTGATGCAGAAAAGATAAGAGAATCGGGTGTTGACGACGATGTTGTCAGGAACGAGGCATTGATTCCATATAAGGAGTGCGAGATAGCAATCAAGAATGTGGATAAGGATGCTTTCAATCCCAGTGACGAGAAATATGCCAAGCTGATAAAAAAGATCCTGAAGGCCGAGCAGCCTGTCACAGAGAATTATCTCTGCAAGCGACTGGCAAAAGCTCTGGGGTTTGGTCATGCTGGACCTAATGTTCAGAAAGCGGTATCTCTTGCTTTGTCGGGTTTATACCAAGACCCTCTTTCTGTCGATGGCATCTGTAGTTTTTGGCTGGACAAGAAGAGCGCCAGTAACTTTAAAGGCTATAGAGCACCCTCTTCACGGAATATTACAGAGATACCTGTCATAGAGATTGCGAATGCCATCAAGGAGGTTGTCAAAGAAGAATTCTCTTTGCCCAAGGACAAGATTCCTACCATTGTAGCAAGGAAACTTGGTTTCTCGAGTGCTGGTGCCAAGATCTGCGATATCATCAATAAGACTGTCGATATGCTTGAGGGAGAAAAAGCTGTGACTGTCACCAACGGCTTGGTGTCATTGTCTCGCACTTCAGCCGTATAACAATTGTAGGTCAAAGATGTAGAATAATAGCCAAGTGCCTGTATTCGGGATGTATGGCTGCCGTTTTAGCCTGAATGGCAGCCTTGGCAGAATGGGCACAGCTGTCTATATCAGCTTGAAGTGGCGCAAAGCATTCAGGACTCCATCGTCATCAACAGAAGATGTAATAAAGTCTGCCTCTTTCTTCAGTGATTCAAGCGCATTCCCCATAGCGACACCTATACCTGCTGCTTTGATCATGGAAGAGTCGTTGCCACCGTCGCCAAAGGCCATCGTATAGTGAGGGTCTAATCCCAAGTGGGTAGCCAAAGCCAGGATCCCTTCCCCCTTGTCAGCCCCCTTTGCCGTGATGTCCGTAAATGCCGGATGCCATCGGCCGGAGGTGCAGCTTGGAATACGAGCCATCAATTCCCGCTCGTATTCTTCGGGAAAGAAAGGTGTCAGTTGGAGTATCCGTTGCTCAAGCACCGTCTCCAACGGTTTTGACAGACCGAGATTCTCGACGGCTATCTCACCACGGAAAACTCTGTCTACCTCGCCTTCGGGGTCAAGGACGGCCACATCCTTTTCTCCTACAACAATCAGCCCGTAGCGCTTTTCCTGTGCATCGCCAACCACGACTCTTACAGCTTCTTTCGGTATGTCCTTGCATCTGACCACCTTGCAGTTCTCTGATTGGGTCTGCTCATGACTGGAAATGGCAAGTGAAGTTGTGCCTTTCCCCACTAAACCACAGCCTTGACCTACAAAACATAATGCGCCATTGATGGTCACAAAACCGTCGATCAGGTGTTCTATGGCTCCTAAATTGGTAATAATCAGTGGGGGACGCCCGGTTGAGATAAACACTTTGTGTCCGTTGGCTTTAGCTTGGGTAAGAGCGAATATCGTTGAGGCTGGGATCTCATGTGTTCTGAAACTGACCAGTGTCCCGTCTATATCGAAGAAAAGGGCGTACTTGATTCCCAACTCCTTGCCGAAGAACTTCTTGAACTCGCTCTCGAAGTTCGGGGTGAAGATGTCTTTCCCCATGGCTTCCCGAATTTCCTGCATCGTCCAGAAACGGCCACCGTCCAATTCCTCTGCCGAAGGGTTGATCTCGCCGTCGCAGGTTGTACGATTTACATACACCAGCTCCTTTTCCCGTTTGCTTTCAAACACATACTTGTCAATGAACTCTGGCTTGAAGTCAATAATGCCCAATTCCTCACGGACCTCACGATGAAGGGCCTCTTCTGGAGTCTCGCCGTAGTCTATATGACCGCCAACGGCTGTGTCCCACTTTCCCGGCTGTATGTCTTTCCAGTCAGGCCTGCGCTGTAGGTAGATGTCACCTTTGGAGTTGAACACATGGAGATGCACAACGGGATGCAGCAGCTTGGAACCGCTATGGCACTCGCCTCGTGTTGCGGAACCTGTAACGTTTCCTGCTTCATCTACAATCGGGAATATCTCTTGCTGATTATCCATTTTTCTGATTCTAATTGATAGTTGCTACATGATTCACCATCTACTCTGCCAGTCATCTTGTTGGTACGTTTCTTTTTAACCGACACAACTTTGGTCTGGAACAATACCTGGATGAGCTGGTGAATTAGATTGGAACGCAAATTTAGTGCTTTCTGGCGAGAATGCCAAATATTCAATTGCGCATTTAATTATTTTTGTGAGAAGAATGTGTTTTCGAGGAGCACGTCCGACGGTATTCGACCCGCAGAGTAGTCCAGCATGCAGATAGGACACCCCATCGGGGTGCACGCCCTCGTTGCCGGTATGGTGTAGCAAACAACCCGACGCGCAATCATGGGCTCATGATTCTGGTCTTCCGGATTACGAGGCCTCTTACCGTGATTCGCCAGCCCCCGTGATAGCCTCGGAAAAATGTCGTTTGTTTTTGCGTTCAGGCGAGGAGATTTTGCGCTAAGGCACAAGGTGTTTTGCGTATAGGCGCAAGGTGTTTTGCGTATAGGCAAAAGCGTTTTTGCTACCACCTTTCTCCCGTTTGCATTGGATCTTGCACCAACGAAACCCCGTCCTCTCACCCCTGAAGCCCGACTGAGGTGGGCGGTCACGGGGTCGCCCAGCCTACTGATGGGGCACCTTTTCAGGGTGCATGTCCCAGGCTGACAACTGCTCTAACGAGAGAGTTTATAGTCGGTTCTTTTCTGCATTACCAGCACCCGTGCCTTTGTACTTACTGCGTGTGGTATTGAAGTTGTAGGTCACTTGCAGTCTGATGCCGCGTGTCATGCTGTGGTTGTTGCAGTCCTTACTGATCTCTACGCTGTGAGTGCGCATCTTCCATCGCTCCATACCGGTGTTGAAGATGTCGTTGATAGTGAGATTGAAGGCCAGTGCGCCACCAAAGAAACTCTTGTAGGCCTGTGCATTGATGTACCAGAAGGCATCCACTTCCTGCGACATATTATCGTGTGCGCGAGAATATTTTCCGCGAAGCGCCAACCAGCAAGACTTGTTGATGACAAACTTGTTGTTCAGGTCGAAGTAAAAAGCGGGACGGCGCAGATTGCTCACGTAGCCATATCGCTTGGCATCGAAGAACTGTTGATAATAGTCCATTTCCAATTGCGGTTGATACCAGCCAAATTTAGGTTGGAGCATAAGTGAGGCACTTACTTCCTGTTTATGGTCGATGTTGATCCAATGGGCGTAGGCTACTTCCTGCTCATTATAAATGTCATTCTTCCACAGCATATAGTCCTTGGTGTAGGTATAACCGAGGCTGAAGTTCAGCCATTTCCAGTTGAGCATGGCCTCCAGCATGTGGTTGATGGCAGGCTGTAGGTCAGGACTACCGCCCTCGTAGGCATAACGGTTATCGTACTGCTGATAACTGCGGAGCTGACCGTAGGCCGGGCGGCGTGTCTTCTTGGCATACGCAAACTGCATCCCCCACTTCCCCTTATTCCACGATGCCGAGAGATTGGGGAAAAATCCGCTATAACGTCGGCTGACATCACCATCCTTAACGCCGTATGAGTAGTAATCGGAATGAACGTATTCATAACGTGCGCCAGCCTCTAATGACCAATGTCCCAAGTGCAGACCGTAGGAAGCAAAGCCTGCATAGTTGCTCTCCTGTATCTCGTTGTCGGATTCTGCGATATAGCCTTCAGGATTGTGGTTGTCGGCATCTACATGAGAGTGCGTCAGCTCCGTACCAAAGGAGACTTCGCCTTTAGGCAGTTTGTAGGCAACTGTCAGTTTGCCGGCATAGAGACGGCTGTCCTGCGTGGATGATGTGTTCACCGTGCGGTCTTCAAATTCTTGGCTCTGCTCGTTGATGTGCTGTCCGCGCTTGACGGTTGTGTGTACAAACGAGCCGTCGGCATTGATGTCCCATTGGCCAATCTTTCCTATATAATAGGCATTGGCATTGTGAGAAGTCACGTCAAATTTGTGATTAGCCGTCTGAGAAACAAGTCCTTGCAGGACGTCGTTGTGGTGAACGGTATAGTCAGATTGAAACGTGTTGTTGTATTTCAATGTTGTCTGATAGCGGTAGGAGGCACCGATAGAATGATTGGCATCGAAGTCATAGCTGAGTTTGAAGTCGGGAACGAAGGATTGGGTGCGGTCGGTGAAGAGACCGTGCTGCATGGTCTTCGTGTCATGGTCGGCCATGTGGAGGATGCTGCCGAAATTGTTGTCCTCGCCAGTGTAGTTGTTCACGAAATAGGGATAGAAGTTCATCTCCAGTCCGCTCTTCCGATAGGTCATCGACACGCCTGCTGCATTGCCAAACTCATGGAAGTAAGTGCCTCTTGCCATGCTATAGAGACTGAACCCGTCGCCACGCCGCTTAATGGTGTTGATGCGGATGACGGCACCGAGTTCGGCGTTATAGCGTGCACCAGGCATTATTATGACCTCCACAGATTTGATGTCTTTTGAGGTCAACTGCTCCAGTTCGCCCTTGTTGCGCATCTTCTTGCCGTTGATGTATATCTCTGGCTTACCCTTGCCGAACACATCTACGGAACCATTGGCGGTAACATTGACACGTGGTAGCTGTGACAGCACGTCAAGGGCAGAGCCTGCATCGGCCAGTAACGTGCCCTGCACATCAATCTCCATGCCGCCGGAAATCATTTTCATTGTAGGCTTATAACCCTTCACCGTCACGTTCTTCAGCGTATAAGTGTCAGGCTTTATCCTGATTACTCCGATTTCTGTTGTCTCGAATTGCTTGTAAATCGTCTTGTAGCCCACGTATGAGATACGGGCAAGAACGGGACGCTGTTCGCATGGAATAACAAAGAAACCGCTCTCGTTCGACACGCCGCCGGTAATCAGCGTGGAGTCCTGAGGTGAGAGCAGGGCGATGTTAGCGTAGGCCACAGGCTGGCCTTGCTCGTCGATGACGGTGCCCTTGTAGCGGAGGGCCGTCTTCTGCGGACACTCGACGATGATTTCCTGTTGGCTGGGATTTGCAATACCCGGCTCAACGGTCATGCGGATGGGATAGAAGCCTATCATCTGACGGATGGCATCGGGCACGGACTTACGGTGTACCGAAGTGGTGATGCGGAAGTCCTCCAGTTCGTTGTAGAGGAAACTGATGGTGTATTCATCGGTCTGCTCGTTCAGTTGGCGCAGGGCTTCGCTGAGCGACACGTTGTTGTATTCGCGTGTAATCTTTTGGGCCTGCACTCCGGCAAAGACAAGACAACAGACAAGCATTGATATGATTCTCTTCATGGCTTATTCTACTACTATCTTGTCCGACTTCAGTTCTACGGTGATGCTCTCGAAGAGGTTGAGACGATGCAGCACGACGTCGAGAGTCTCATCCTGTTTCCACACGAAATAGAAACGGAACTGACGGGCATCGGTATTCTGGAACTCCACCTCCTTATTATAATAGGCAGCTATCTGAGGTAGCATCTTATCCAATGAAACATTGTCGAAAACAATGGGCTTCACGTTGGCGGTCGTGTCTGTCTTGACTGTATCTGTCGGCAATGCCGAAGTAGGCTTGGCAGATATGGTTTGTTCTGCCTGCATAGTCTGCGGTTTGGGATCGCTAACCATACGCACGATGTGGATGGCGGCAAAGGCCATTCCCGCCGTAAAGAGTATGCCGATGATGCTTGCTGCAACCTTGTAAGGGAGTATGCCCATCAGTCTCGTAATGGTGGCAGTGCGTGGTTCATCTTTTTCAAGGGCTTCTAATTCTTCAGCGTGTTCCGTTGCGAATTTCTCCCACTCCTCGTCCACGGGGACGGATTCCTTTTCGACTTCGCGCTTCACAAAGGCTTGCTTCGTCAGCGCGAGCAGTTCCTGGTTCTCTGCTACCAACTGGTCAATTTTGTCTTGCTTTTCCATAACGTTTATCGTTTTGCTGTTTCTTTCTGAAAATACTCCTTGATTCGCTGTACCGACTGTGACAGGTGGTTGTAGACCGTCACTTTGCTCACGCCCGCGGCCTGTGCCACTTCCTCATAACTCATCTCGCTGAGAAACCGCAGCCGGAATATCTGCTGGCTAAGCGGTGGCAGTTCCGCCTCGATAAATTGCATCAGCCGTTCCAGACGGTCATCGTCATTCATCGAAACGATCTGGCTCTGCATCGACTCCTGCAAGAAGTGCTTTTCCACCCGTTCCTGCATCGACTTGCGGTTGAGCACGTCGCGACAGCGGTTGCGCACGGCAGTCATCAGGTAGCCTTCCGTCTGGTTCTGTTGGGGTTGATACTTCTCCCGTAACAGTCGGGCGAAGATGTCGCTTACCACGTCCTTGCTTTCGTCGGCATCATAGAGCATCGTCCTTGCCAGACGGTACATCTTGGCAAAATGCTGACGGTATATGTTTTCAAATTCTTCTCTGGTCATAAACAGACTTTTTAATCAGTTATACACTACAAGGACGATTCAGCGAGCCGAAAAACTAAGCAAAACGATAACTTTTTTCAAATTTCCTTCATTTTTCTTATTGTTGAAACCATTTTGGGTGCAAAGGTATAAATTATGACTAATAAAAATTGTAAATCATATATAATTCGAACA
>JAEEGJ010010061.1_pt1 | contig 24866 bp, 19 predicted proteins | sample 8958761 | NCBI WGS metagenome assembly JAEEGJ01 (sample SAMN16246546, study PRJNA631951) | gut metagenome | biome: gut microbiome; feature: rumen; material: RS-attached | host: Bos | place: Iran: Karaj | collected 2018-10 | reverse complement strand
CGAGACATCGAACGATTCCACTTGCGGGTAGAACACATTCTGGTCGGAGCAGGCGTCGGCCAAGCGTTCGGCTTCTTCGTCGCTGAGGAATGCACCATGTACGCGCACCGGATCCGGGTCGTTCACAGCCTTGTAAAGCATGTCGCCTCGACCGAGAAGCTTTTCTGCACCGGCATGATCCATCACCGTGCGGGCGTCAATCTGCGATGCCACCTTGAAGCTGATACGAGTCGGCAAGTTCGCTTTGATGATACCCGTAATGACTTTCACGGACGGACGCTGCGTGGCAAGCACCAAGTGGATGCCCACGGCACGAGCCTTAGCCGCCAAACGCGCCACGGACTTTTCAATTTCCTTGCCGGCGACCATCATGAGGTCCGCCATTTCATCGATAATCACGACGATAAACGCCATGCGGTGGCCACGATCTTCTTCAGGAACTTCATCCGGCAATTCACCCGCTTCGAACTTGGCATTAAAGCCGCCGATGTTACGCACCTTTGCAGATGCCAAGACTTCGGTACGGCGGTCCATCTCATAGCAGAGCCACTGGAGCGCCTGGATAGCAATTTCCGGCTTCGTGATGACAGGCGCCAAGAGGTGCGGAATGTTTTCGTACATCTTGAGTTCCACCGCCTTCGGGTCCACAAGAATCATACGGAGTTCATCCGGAGTCTTGCTAAAGAGCATCGACGCCATGAGCGCGTTAATGCAAACGGACTTACCGGAACCCGTCTGACCAGCAATCAAGAGGTGCGGTGCCTTCGCCAAATCCATCGTGAACGATTCACCCGTAATGTCCTTCCCTAGCGCCACAAGAATCTTGTCATGCGCGGGCTTGAACTTTTCACTCATGAACACGTCACGGCAGAACACCGTCTGGAACTTGCGATTCGGGATTTCAACGCCAACCGCAGCTTTGCCAGGAATCGGCGCCAGAATGCGGATGGACGAGACCTTGAGCGGGAGCGCCAAGTCTTCTTGCAAAGCCGAGAAGCGGCTCACCTTCACGCCCGGGCCCGGTTCCACTTCAAATCGGGTAATCATCGGGCCCGTTTCGCAACCGATCACGCGGCCCTTCACCTTGAAATTTTCAAGCTTTTCTTCGAGCATCTTGCCGATAGCGTTCAGCTCTTCTTCGGTGTAGTCCGCCGTCTGCACTTCGTGCGTGTCGAGAATCTTTGCGATTTCAGGAATCTTGTATTCGTCGTAAGAGGCCGTCGGAGCCACAGGAATCGGAGCAGAATGAACAGCCGGTTTAGATGCCGGGCGCGCATTTCCATTAGCACTCCCGCCAGCATGTCCAGCGCCACCCATCGTCGCACCGAAATCCGCTCCGAAAGTCGGGTCCTCGCCCACTTTATCTGCAGTCACGACCACCGGGGCGAATGTTTCATCATCTTCGACCGCCGGGCTTCCCGGGAAGTCTTCAACGTAGGCGCCATCACCGCCCAAAAGTTCTTCAGCATGGATAGCGGCACGTGTTGCCACAGAATCCGCAAGCGTTGCATCACGGACAATCGTATTTGCACTTGTCGAAGATTTCGCATCACCACCCGCAGGTTTTGCCCCCTTCGGTGCAGCCACCGTCACAGGCTTAGCAGGCTTCGGCGAAGCATTCCCACCTGCATTCCCAATAGCAGCATCCACAGTTTCAGAGCCCGCCGTACGGCGCACATCGCCCTTCACCTGCATGCGGCCCTTATGCCCCTTTTCCCAGTCGATCAAGTCGCGGGCACGGCGGAGCGCGCCAATGCGTTCCTTGATCTCCAGAATCTGGAGCGCGTTCATGTGGCGTTCGTTCAAACGCAATTCTTCTTCCAAACGACGGATTTCCGGATCTTCATAGACTCCATCATCAGCACCGCCCAATGTTGCACCCGCAGGCATATTCCCAAGCTGGGCATTTTGTGCGTTTTCAACCGGAATCTCTCGCAAATCGCCCGGTCGCACATTCCCCGCCGCTTTTTCAGGCAAAGCATTCCCAGCATATTGCGGCAAGCCAAACGATTCACCGGCCTGCGTCTGCATATCCGAACGACTCACGTCCAGCTCATCCGTGAGCCAGTTATGGCGACCGTTGAACGGTTCCACTTTTCCGCGCCTGCGCATCTTCACGGAATCCGGGACAAAAATCATCGTCTCGTCCTCCATTACAACGCCACGGCGAAGTTGCTTTTTTTCGGAGCGTTCATCACGGATATTCGGCACGTATTCCGTTTTCGGTTCATCAACTTCATCTTTACGGCGACGTCCAAAAAGTCCTGCCAAATAACGCATCGTCTGGGCCACAAACTTAAAGTGTCTCGGGCGCACCCCAAATGAGAGCACCAGAATCAGAGCCAAAGTAGTCAACAAAATAATCAGCGGAGCCACATATGAAACGCGCCCAAACACAGGAATCGCCAAATTCTGCAAAAAGAACTCGCCCAGTACGCCACCGCTCATCGAAAGCGCATCATTCGAGACATTCCTTACGCCAAAATTCTTGAGCGACATGAGAAACGACACATTCACCGCAAGCAGGCTTAACCCAACCGCAAAGCGCAACAACTTTGCACGGAGCGAAGCTATCGCGATAAACAGCCCCCAAAGCACAAGCGCTGCCGTAAACACGACAACAGCCACACGCCCAAACAGGAATGTCATAAAGCTTGGGATCATCACGCCAAAGTAATCGCCAAGCCAGTTTTCCTGCTCGCCCACAATTGAAATTGTAACACAGCCAAGCAACAAAATGACACCAGCAAGCAAAACCAGATAGCCAACCATCATCGTCACAAAATACGAATCCGGCTGAATATCCTTTTTCGGTTCAACTTTGGGTTTCTTCGATTTCTTTACAGTTTTTTTCTTTTGAACAGCCAAAAAACACGCTCCTCTATTATCCTCTTCAAATATAGTCTAATAACGGCCTTAACTTTGACACAAAAAAAGACACTATTTGCTCAATTATTATTTTTTTGATGTCATGGCACAAAAAAATTCGAAAAATCAAAGAAAACTGTATTTTGGGGTAGCATTTTCGGCAATCGCCGTTTTGCTCATTTTGATCTTTGGCAACAGGCAAAACAACTTTACTGCGGAATCTGCAGAAAATATTTTCTACGACCAGTTTTTTAAATGGACAACTGAAGTACGGGATACGACAAGCACTAAAGACGGCATCATCATGGAAAGCAAGCCGTACAATGATCCCAGTATCCTCATTGCAGATATTGATGAAAAGTCATTGCAAAAGCTCGGCCATTACTACGAATGGGACCGATCCATTCATGCAAAAGTCATCAAGAACTTAAGCGAAGGCGGGGCCGCAGCCATTGCCTTCGATATTCTTTTCAAAGAAGCGGACTTCGGAAAACGTAGAGGCGAGCAGTGCCGCGACATCCTTACCGCACTTGATCCAGACACAAGTCATATAGCGTTGTTCTCACAAATTCAATCGTACTACAATTACGATTCCGTTCTCGTCGAAGCCACACGCAATTCCGGCATTTGCATCGTCAGTTTCTTGATGAACAACACCTCGTACTACAAGAACAAAAGCGACTGGAATCCGCTAAGCACATGGGACCGCGCCAAAGAAATCGGATTTTCATCGACTCTTCAGTTAAACCAGGTCGACAAGCCGCAAAATATTGAATCACGACAACTACTCGACAACGTATTCCCGGAGCTTTCCAACGCGGGCGCCCGCATCGGAGCCGTAAACGCATACCCCGACAACGACGGCACCATTCGCCGCATCAGCATGCTGTACAAGTTCCCATTTGTCAAAGACGATAAGCTCGCCCCGCAGCGCATCTACTCGACGCTTTCCTTAATGACCATTTTACACCTTTTCCACAAGGATCCCAAAGACATCACCGTAAAAACGGGAAAATACATCGATATCGGGAAGCCATTTGGAATTTACCGAGACTCTATCGGCGAGTATCATACAACGTATCCAAACTTTACCTACCCCATGTTTATCGCCTTGCGCGATAAGATGAAGCAGATCAAGGAAAGCGGCGTTGAAAAGGCTAGTCTCGTCGAGACATCATCCAAGGTTACCGCCAAAAGAAATAACGAAGGACAAATCGTCTTTGACATATTCATTGACGACGACCAGCACCTAGACGAAAAGCTTTCAATGCTTTTACGAAAGCTTCCTGTAAGCATCTTTGACAAGCTCAAAGACAACAAATCCATTGATTTAAAGTTCGGCTATAAAATGGCAAAAAGCGAAGATGACGAAGGTGTTTACGTCATCACAAACGAAGACGATGAAGAAATCTATATCACGCCCAACATAATCAAGACCATCCATTTTTACGAATCAAGCTATCGACGCATCAAAGTTGGCGAGCACAAGCATTTGTCACGCCAAATGGATATAAGCTACAACAAATCAAAAGACGAATGGTCCGCTTCAATCGCATTTTTCACAAATCAAATCTTGCGGGACATTTCCAAGGTTACAGATAAACAAATCAGTAGCCTCACGCCCGGCGAAGAATTGCGATTCGGTCCTCACAAGCGCATTCCCATCGGAGAACATGGCGAATACCTCATCAAGTACAAGGGCCGTTTCAACCGAGTCACCCCCGAAACAAGAACCTTCAAGCACATATCTTACTTTGACATCTTTAGAGACACCACAAATCTCGATCAATACGCCGGGAAAACAATTATTCTTGGGTCTTCCGTTTCTGCACTTTTCGATATCGTCAACGGACCGCATGAAGAAAACGTCCCGGCAATTCTCGTACACGCAAGCATCATCAAGAACATTCTCGAAGACGATTATCTGACCGTATTGAACGAACGCCACCAGCGTTATGTCGTGATTTTACTCGCCTTAATCAGCACCCTCATCGGGCTATACTTCAGAAGCTTTGCTTCACTATTCTTCACAATCACGCTTGCCATTCTATACACATTGCTAGCCTACATTTGCTTCAAGCACAATATTTACATAGGCGTTTCCAAGCAGCTCCTAGCCATCATTGCCACAAATACACTCGCCATGGTTGTGCAAGCGTATTTTGAGAGCAAGGAAAAGAAATTTATTACAAGTTCATTCAAGCAGTACATATCCCCGGAACTGATCGATGAAATGGTTGCAGGAGGCATCACCCCGCAACTCGGCGGTGAAGAATCAAACATCACGGCCTACTTCACCGACATCCAAAGTTTTTCGACTTTCTCTGAACAAATTGGCAACCCGACCAAGCTCGTTGAACTTCTGAATGAATATCTGACCGCAATGACCGAAGTTTTGACAACCAAGAACAAAGGAACGCTCGACAAGTACGAAGGGGATGCCATCATCGCCTTTTTCGGCGCCCCAATGAAATACGACGATCACGCAAAACGCGCTTGCGACACAGCACTCGACATGCAAAGCGAACTTTTAAAGCTCCGCAAAAAATGGCACAGTGAAGAAAAAAAATGGCCAAACGTCGTACTCAACATGCACATGCGAATCGGCATCAACACAGGTAACATCGTGACCGGAAACATGGGTTCCACCATGCGCAAGAACTACACAATGATGGGTGACGAAGTGAACCTTGCCGCGCGCCTTGAAAGTGCCGCCAAACAGTACGGAGCCTACATTCACATTTGCAAAAATACAATCGATCAACTTATCGAGCAGAAAGTAAACAACCAATATATTTACCGTCCACTCGATATCATTCGCGTAGTGGGAAAAGACGAACCTGTTGAAACATTCGAACTCCTCGCTTACGCAAACGATAAAAATTCAAGCAAGCTCAAAAAACTCTGCAAGCTCTGGGAACAGGCCCGTGCCGCTTATCTCGACATGCAATGGGACAAGGCAATAGAACTATTCACGCAATGCCTCGCGTACGAGCCGCATTTGCCCGAACGCGATCCGGGAAGCAAAACTTGCCCAAGCCAGGTCTACATCAAGCGCTGCGAAGCCTATAAACAAAATCCGCCCGCTCACGCAGGCGAAAAATGGGACGGAATCTTTACCGCTACTGAGAAATAGCGGCTTCGCCGCAGTTACTAGTTAATAGTTATTAGTTACTAGAGATTGCAATATAAACATTTCTAGTAACTAGTAACTCAGAACTTGAAACTACGCGCATCAGCGCGCTTAATTCAATTCCATATTGTCGATGAGGCGAGTCTTTCCGAAGAAGGCGGCAGCAAGAATTACGGACTTGTCTTCAGCGGCAAGGGCGCCATTGCACTTCTGCAAGTTCTTCTGGTTTGCCACTTCCACGTACTGCACCACGCCACGGGCAGCCACAATCGACTTCACGACGATATCGCGAATCTTCGAGACGCTGCGTTCGCCAGCTTCGTAGGCAGCCTTTGCAGCCTTGAGTCCGCTGTAAATGCCGAGAGCCTGTTCGCGTTCTTCCTGAGTCAAGTATTCATTTCGGCTAGAGCGGGCAAGGCCACTTTCTTCACGCACAATCTTCACACGGTGAATCTTGATATTGAAGTTCAAGTCCTTCACCATTCTTTCAATCAGGAACACCTGCTGGTAATCCTTCTCGCCAAAATAGGCGTCATTTGCGCCAGAAATGAGGAACAGCTTGGAAACGACCGTCAAGACACCGCGGAAATGACCCGGACGGTAAGCACCGCAATACATGCCTTCGAGAGCTTCATCACGGACAAGCGTCATCGGGTCGCCATCAGGGTACATTTCAGCAACAGACGGTGCAAAGACGTAATCGGCGCCAATGGATTCAGCGAGCTTAGCATCAGCTTCCAAGCGCTTCGGATACTTGTCCAGGTCTTCGTTCTTGCCAAACTGGATGGGGTTCAAGAACACACTTACAACAGTCACATCGCACTCGCTCACAGATGCCTTGATAAGAGCGCCATGACCTTCATGGAGAGCACCCATCGTTGGAACGAGACCGATTCTTTTCCCTTCCTTCGCAAGAGGAGCAAGCGTTTGACGTAGGGAATCGATAGACTTAATAATCTGCATGATTAGTTACCTTCTGGAACAAAATAAGTCGTTTGACTGGGGCAGGACGCAATCGCGTTCAATACCATCTGCAAATGGCTTTCGTTATGGACAAAATCGATATTATCAGTATTGATGATGAGCACAGGAGCGTCCGTGTAGTGCCAAAAATGATGGTCGTAACGGTCCTGCAAGTCGCTCAGGTAATTGCCGTCAATGGTCTTTTCCATCGCACGGCCACGGCCCCTGATGCGCTTTAAAAGCGTCGAGACGCTCGCCTGTAAATAGACAACGTAATCCGGCTTGCGGATATCGTGGTTCAACGCGTTCGACACCTGGTCGTACATCGTCATTTCATTTTCAGTGAGGTTCTGCGAGGCAAAGATGCGGTCCTTGTCAAACGTGTAGTCGCTCACCAGCAAATCGTGGAACAAGTCGCTCTGCAAGGCGGAATTCTGGAGCTGCTTAAAGCGGTCGAGCAAAAAGAAGAGCTGCGTCTGGAAAGCATACGCCGAGCGGTTCTCGTAGAACTTCGGGAGGAACGGGTTATCCGCAAAGTTTTCTTCAATGAACATTGCGTTCCAGCGTTCACAAATGGCTCGTGCAAGCGAGGTTTTTCCAACGCCAATCACACCTTCAATCGCCATAAAATGAATGTTCTTATCCAGAAGCATTAGGGTTCCTCCCCCTCTATAACGCGGAACGGAATTTTTTCCTCTTTTTCAAGCAATTCCGCAAGCAAGTCCTTTACAGACTTGTTCGTCTTCGGATCCACCCAGTCCGGAGCAATGTCGTTTAGCGGCACAAGCACAAACTGGCGGTTATAGATTTGACAATGCGGAATCGTCGGACGGCCTTCACAGACTTCACGGCCAAAGAACAGTAAATCCAGGTCCACTTCCCTAGAATTCCAATGTCCGCGGTCCTTGCGTCCAAGAATAAGCTCGGATCCTTTCAAGTAATACAGGAGCTTTATTGGGTCTCCATCGTACCAGAAGCTCACGACCTGGTTAAAATAAGGTCCTTGGCCAGCCGGTCCAACAGGAGGTGTTTCGTAAATCGGGCTTTCGACCCAGCCCCCCGCACTCACGCGACGAAGCATATCCCTCCCGGCTTTCAAGTGGGCCGAGCGGTCAGGAAGATTACTTCCGAGTGCGATATATACTCTATTTAAGGAATCCACACCCCAAATATAATAAATTTAAGCCTCGTCATCCTGACGCTGAAGGCGGAAGGATCCAGTCAAATTTGAGAATCTCAAAACTATGAACACATAATATTTTTCACAAAAAAAAATTTTTTTATGACATTTCACAAAATTTAATGTATCTTTTAACCCGTTCCGCAATTTCGGGACATAATATTTAAATCATCAATAAAATTTATGGGGCCATTAGCCCTTATTATCCTTTCACTATATAGTCTATTTCATTTTTTGAAATATCAATTATAGGACGCAATCGTGCCCAGAACACCTAAGAATCAAAATTCAGAACAAAATACACAAGCTCAGTCTTTGACGGACCTCGTTTATCCCGAAAGCACAGGCATCCCGGTTCCCGAATACCTGGGAACGCCCGACAAGCTTCCGGAAAACGCCGACAACGTACCTCAGCCAAAGCGTCGCGGCAGAAAGCCAGGACCCAAAGCTAAAGTGCGCAAGGATACGGAAGTCGAAGAAAGCTTCCAGGCCGATATTGAACAGGATTATCAAGAAAAGAAGGAACCGGTTGATGGCATTGCCGCCGCCGAAAAGCGCCTTGCCGAACAGTATGGAGTCTCTAACATAGACGCTATTTCCGAACCGATTTTCACCGGCGAACAGAGCTACAAGCCTGCTGAATCCATCGAAGAAAACGCATTTGCAAACGAAAGCAACGGAGAAGCAGTCATCCCGCAGAATGGCGACATGGCTCAGGTCCAGGCCGAAAATCAAGGTGAAGTTTCTGCCGACCCGAATGCCGAACAGAACGCACAACAGGGTGAAAACGCCCAGACTCAGAACGGCGAAGGTCAGGACGACCGCCGATTCAACAACCAGAACGGCAAATTCAACAAGTTCAATAAGAACAACAAGTTCAACAAGAACAATCGCAATAACCGCAATTTTCAGCAAGAAGAATTTGTCGATGACTCTGCAACGCTCCCGGCACCAGGTTCCGAAGCCATTTTGAAGGCCAAGGAAAACTGGCTCAAGTTCCGCAAGCTTTCCATGAGCGAACTCCAGGAACTCGCCGTGCAAAAGGAAGTGGACTTCCGCAGAATGCGCAAACAGTCCCTCAACTACATTTTGCAGAGCCTCGAAAACGAAGGCAATATCATTTATACGGAAGGCGTTCTCGAAGTGACGCCGCAGGGCCACGGATTCCTCCGCATGCCGGATCAGAACTACCAGACCAGCACAGACGACGTTTACGTGAGCCAAAACCTTATCCGTAAATTCAACCTCAAGATTGGCGATACAATTGAAGGCCTTGTCCGCACGCCTCGCGAACAAGATAAATACTTCTCCATGCGCCGCATCGACCGCGTGAACTTTGAAGAACCGGACAAGATGCGCCGCCGCGTGGCATTCGAATATTTAACGCCGATCCACCCAGAAGAAAAGATCCACCTCGAATGGAACGAAACGGAATACAGCACCCGTATCATGGACTTGTTCTCACCGATTGGTAAGGGCCAGCGCAGTATCATTCTCGCTCCTCCGCGTACCGGTAAGACCGTTCTCTTGCAGAACGTGACACGCGCTATTGCAAAGAACCATCCTGAAATCATCCTCATCACGCTCCTCATTGACGAACGTCCGGAAGAAGTCACCGAAATGCGCGACATCATCACGGACATCAAGGAAAAGGCAGCGGAAAAGGGAATTGAAATCAAGGCTGAAGTTGTCGCCTCGACATTCGATGAACCGCCTGAGCACCACACCCGCGTTGCCAACATGGTTTTGGAAAAGGCTAAGCGCCTTGTGGAAAGCCAGAAGGACGTCGTGATTTTGCTCGACTCCATCACGCGTTTCGCCCGTGCAAACAACGTTGTGATTCCGCACTCCGGCAAGATTTTGTCTGGCGGTGTGGACGCTAACGCTATGCAGTTCCCGAAGAAGTTCTTCGGTGCCGCCCGTAAGATTCAGAACAAGATTCGCACCGTCAAGAACGAAGACGGCTCCATCACGGAAGAAGTCCAGAAGAACGGCTCTCTCACCATCATCGGTACCGCTCTTATCGAAACCGGTAGCCGCATGGACGAAGTAATCTTCGAAGAATTCAAGGGAACCGGTAACATGGAACTCGTGCTTGACCGCCGCATCGCAGAAAAGCGCATCTGGCCTGCCATTGACGTGTTCAAGTCCGGCACCCGTAAGGAAGAGCGCTTGCTTACGCTTCTCGAACAGAATGCCGCCTGGAACTTCAGACGCGGTAGCCAGAACGAGACGGAAACAGGCATCATGGAGAACCTGCTCAAGCTTATGAGCAAGCTCAAGACAAACGACGAACTCTTAAGCGTCCTCTCCAAACCGAAAGTCTAAAAAAGCCAAACAGCCCGCCAAATGCGCGGGCTGTTCTTTTTTACAAGCGAAAAATTTTTACGTTTACTATGAAAATTAAAAAAGGACACAAAAAATGAACACAACGATTTTCTTTGCCGGTACTGGTAACATGGGCGGAGCCATCCTCCGCGGTCTTTTGAACGCAGGCACAGATGCCAAGAACATTTTCTTCTTTGACCCGAGCGACAAGGCTGCCGAAGCCGTGAGCGCCCTCGGTTGCGTCCGCGTCAAGAGCTTTGCCGAAGGCATCGAAAAGGCTAACGTCACATTCCTCTGCGTCAAGCCGCAGATTTTCAAGCTCGTTGCCGCCGAATGGAAGGCTGCCGCATCTGCTCTCAATAGCGAAAAGACGTTTATCAGCATCATGGCCGGTGTCGCCCGCAAGAGCCTCATCGAAGTGCTCGGTGAAAAGAACCAGGTGCTCCGCGTGATGCCGAACTTGCCGCTCACTGTTGGCAAGGGCTCCGTTGGCCTTGCCACCGACGGCGTCTCCGACGAAACGCTCAAGCTCGCCGAAGAAATCTTTGGCAACATCGGCGTGACCTGCCGCGTTGCAGAATCCCTCATCGACGCCGTGACCGGACTTTCCGGCAGCGCCCCGGCATACGTTTTTGAATTCATCGAAGGCCTTACCCGCGGTGGCGTGAAGGCTGGCCTCACCCGCGATGTCGCATTGAAGCTCGCTCTCGGCACCATCGAAGGCAGCGTCGAACTCGTCAAGCAGTCCGGCAAGAGCCCGAGCGATCTCTGCGCTATGGTTTGCTCTCCGGCAGGCACGACCATCGCTGGCATCGACGCCCTCGAAGAAGGCGCATTCCGCAGTACGCTTATCAAGGCCGTTGTCGCCGGCACGAACCGCAGCAAGGAACTGGGAAAATAAACAAGTAGACGGTAGACAGTAGGAAGTAGACAGTAATAAGTTTGGCGGCAAAGCCGCGATTATAGACTTCCTACTTCCAACTTCCTACTTCCAACTAAAATGCCATCCATCGACTTTTTCACAAAAGAAACTTCGACGTCCTCGTTCATCCTGGACGTCCTTTCTTCTGTGGATAATACAGTCGATGTCCACACCCCCACAAGTGACGAGGCGTCCGAAATCGCAGAAGCTTTACGCAATCCACTCGCCGCAATTGTCATCTGGGATCTTGATTCTTTCACTGCAAAAAATGCAGAACTGCTTGCAAGCCTTCGCAACTTTAGCCCGGATTCCATGATTCTCGCCTACGCGGAATTTCCCGAACGCTACAGCGAAGTTTCAAGCAAGCTCTACGACACGATTCTCTCCGTCGAAGCGCTTCGCCTCCACTTGATGAGCAAGATTGCGAGGCTCAAGGAAATCTACAACGCAAAGCGCATTTTCCGCGAAAGAATGTCGCACCTCGTCGGCAAAAGCGAAGCCATGCAGCACCTCCGCAAAAAAGTGGAACGCGCCATCTTGCACACAGGCCCCGTCCTCATCCAAGGAGAATCGGGCGTCGGCAAAGACCTAGTCGCACGAGCCATCGCTTGCGTTTACGACAAATTCGTCACCGTCAACTGTAGCGCCATTCCCGAATCGCTTTTCGAAAGTGAACTTTTCGGCCATACGCGCGGAGCATTCACGGGCGCCCAAAACGAACGCATCGGTCTTTTCGAAGATGCAAACGGCGGCGCCATCTTCCTAGACGAAATCGGCGATATGCCACTACACGCACAAGTCAAGCTGTTGCGCGTCATCCAGAATCACGAGATCCGCCCCATCGGCGCAAACAAGACTCGACACATCGACGTGCGCATCATCGCCGCCACAAACCGAGACCTCCGCGAAGAAATCCGCGAAAAGCGCTTCCGCGAAGACCTTTACTACCGCCTGAACGTAATTCCGATGCAGCTTTCGCCGCTCCGCGACCGCAAAGAAGACATCGAAGACTTGGCGAATTACTTTATCCGCCAGTACGCCCCCGAAGGCGAGCCTTACACTCTCTCGCCAGAAGCTTTACAAAAGCTTCAGAACCACAACTGGCCAGGCAACATTCGCGAACTCGAAAACGTCATCCAGCGCGCCCTCTGCTTTACAGACCCAGGCATTTTACGCGCCGAAGATTTGCAAATCGACGAAAGTTCCGACAGCTATTCAACAAGCTTTACTAGCGCCGATCGTGCGGCGATAAAAGCCTTCAACGTAAGCAATTACGAAGAATTCCGCGACATGCAGCTCGACGAAGAACGCGAATTTTTGAAATCAACCATCCGCAATTGCGATGGATCCGTAAGCCTTGCCGCCGAACGGCTCCGTATGAACCGCACGGCCCTTTACAACCGACTCACACGACTCGGCTTAAGCGTTAAAAACGTTCAATCTTAAAACCGCGCTTGCGAAGCGCATCAATCACGTTGTCTTTTTCAAGCGCCAAATGCGCTACGCCGACCACAACAAAAACATTCCTATTTTCGCGCAAGAAAGACGCAATTGATTCGGCCATTTTAGCATTGCGATTCAAATAAACACGTTGTTCGAAACCTTCCTTAAATTTCTGATCGCTAGACAAAGAATCTTCGCTTTCGTCTTCTTCGTCATCTTTATCCAGCAAGCTACGCAACAAATCGTCATCACCCGTTTTCCAAGCGTGAATCAAGTTTTTCACAAGCGTTTCAAATTCCGCAATTTCACGCAAAGTCGTCTTTAAGTAATACACTCCCGCCGAATCCGATTCCGTCGTATCAGCAAGCGCGCCAATCTGTTCTTCAGCTGTTTCCAGACCGACAATGGCCTTGCCGTTTGCAGCCGCTCTGTCCAAAAGCACATAGTCAATCCCGTATTCAGGATTCAATCCAGCCTGTTCAAATGCATACGCACTCAGCGTTGTCGCTACAAGCCAGGGGCGCATTTTTTCAAATACCACCATAGGAATATCCCAGGACGCACAAAGGCTATCTAAAGTTTTCCACATTTCCGGCGGCAATATATCACGGAGCAACCTATCTTCAAGCATTCCCTGAGAAACCGATTCCTTACCTATCTCCTTCACGACTTCTTCATCGTTCATATTGAGTTCTACAGCAAGCTCCTCCGCATGCGCAAACGCCGAATCAATCACAGGAGCAAGCGGGTACAAAGTCGAATCCGCCAAATGAATGCTCCCGAGCACCCACACCGAAGAATTCTCATCAGACACTTTCCAAAAGAAATGTTTCTGTTCCGAAGAACCTGCCGCACTCCGGTTACCCGCACACGATGACAAGCAAAGCGCAACACAAAACATACCAATAGCGTAAAATAAAATCAAAGAGCGTCGCATATTTCCGTCCAGTCTAAAAGTCCTTTTCTACGAGCATCCGCAGCCGAAGCCACCTTTACCGTTCCGCCATTTACAACCATAATCTTATCGCAATAGCGTTCCGCGTATTCCACGGAATGCGTCGAAACAACAATGCCCATTTGGCGTTCCACGGCGATTTTCTTGAGCAACCTGAAAAGCGCATGGCTACGCGGGATATCCAAGAACGCATTCGGTTCATCGAGCAACAAGATTTTCACCTGTTGCGCCACAGCTTCTGCCAAAAACACACGGCTACGTTCACCATCGCTCAGTTCTGCAATCGGGCGATTCGCGAAATTCGCCACATCCAAAAGCGCCATCGAATTTTCGACAATGCGGTTATCTTCATCCGTACGGCTGTCAAAAATTCCCGAATACGGCGAACGTCCCAAGCGCACAAATTCACTCACGCTCATTCGCGGGGGCACTGCACACGACATTCGCACGAGCGAAATTTCCTGAGCGCGTTCACGAGGCGACCATTCCGTAAGAGATTTCCCTTCAAGCGATACCTCACCTGCCACCGGCGCAAGCAACCCAGCAAACGTTTTCAAAAGCGAGCTCTTGCCGCAACCATTCTCGCCCATCAAAGCTACAACATTTCCCGATGCAAGCGAAAAATCAAACGGGAATTTCATCGACGGGAGCGCTTTACCATAGCCGACAAGCAAATCCTTACATTCAAGCAAAATGTTCTGCGATTCAGCATTCATCATAAAAGCCCCCTAAAAACGCGCACCGGAACCGCGCACAAGCACCCACATAATCACAGGAACACCCACCAGCGAAAGCACTGCATTCAGCGGCACCGAAGCCGGGAAAAGCCCGCCCAAAAGAGCAAGCGCAATTCCGCACAAAGCCGCCCCAGGCAAAAGCACACGATGGTTCGTCGTCTTGAAAAGCAGATAAGCTAAATGCGGCACCGCAATTCCGATGAACGCGACAGGCCCGCAAAACGCAGTCGTTGCACCCGCCAAAAGGCTCGCCCCGAGCAACACACAAATCTTGGAGCGCTTCACGTTCAGTCCAAGCCCATGTGCAAAATCATCACCCAAAAGCGCCGCATTCAAATACCGCAGCGAAACGCCAATCATCACCAAGCCCACAAGCACAGCCACTACAAAAATCCAGACATCACCGAGCGTCACGCGCCCAAAACTCCCCATGCCCCACGCCACATAAACACGCAGCGATTCCGAAGAGTTCCCTGCAATCAAGACGCTCACAATCGAATCGATAAAGTAACCCGTCAAAAGTCCGACAATCAAAAGTACGCCCGTCTGCGCAAAACGCGTCGCCGCAAACATCACGACAAGCGTCACAAGCAACGCCCCCAGCGCCGCCGAACCCAGCACACCGACACTTCCAAAGCCAATCCCCGCCAAAAGCGCAAGCGCCACACCGAGACTCGCACCACTGCTAATGCCAAGCACAAACGGACCCGCCAGCGGATTCCGGAATACCGTCTGTAGCGACAAGCCCGACACCGCAAGCGAAGTACCCGCCAAAATCGCCGCAATCATTCGCGGAATTCTCAAGTTCCACAAAATGTTCGACGAAACATCCGCACCTGGGCTAAATAGCGCCTGCACCACATCCGCAAACGGAATGTTCACCGCGCCAAAACAAAGCGTCGCCACGCACAGCAACACAATCAAAATCACCAACGCTATAAAGCCAATCAACAACCGCCGCAAAACAAGCCTCCGATGCAACAGATAACACCACCAATCATACAAAAATTTGAAACATTTTTTCTCTTTTTGCTAACGGTTGTTTGCAAAATTTCAGCAAATCATACTTTTTGAAATTTATGTTTGTAGATTTGTTCATCCAATGGGCACAAGTCATTTGAATTCTTGACTTCACAACGGTAAATAACTATATTCACATAGAGATAAGGTCATCTAAAATGAATGAAAAAATTCAAAAAGACATTAAAAAGCTGATTGATAAGCTGCCTGATGTGATAGCTGCCAAACGGCGTATGTCTGCCCATATCAAAAAACATGGGTCTTTAAAGTCATTTAACGATGATCAAATTAAATTCGCTAAGCCACTATAATTCAACAGATACAGAAAACGGGTATGCCTTTACAACAGATTTCGGAAACGAATATCTGGTTACATTTTCTGACTTAACAGATATAATTGGACTACCGGACTAAGGATTTACGACTTTAGCATAGAAATCGCAAAACGCAATTCTTTTGAAAATGAAAAATTTCCACATAAACTGAAAAATACCATAGCATATTTACTTGCAAAACTATTTACAAAGCAACCGGACTGTGCTCTTTTAATAGTTCTTGATTCAAGTGACGGAAAACAACAAGCACGTTACAGGATGTTTCTTTCAGCAAAACATGATTCTTGGTTTTCTCATTTTAATAATGGAAATTTAGAGATTGTAAGCCTGCCACTAAAAACAGAGGAAATTCAAGACACCTGTTTTTTGCTACTACGCAGAACAAATCCTCGATTAAAAGATATTCAAACGGCAACGGCGTATTATCTTAACTTGTCGTTTGATGAGAATGACATCTAAGGCCAAAATCTTTCTATCTTTCTTGCCATGCTCGACTATTCTCAAGTTCCAAGTCCTTGTTTCGTACTTGACGAAACGCGTCTCCGCCGCAACATGGAAATCCTCGACGATATCCAGAAAAAGACCGGCGTCAAAATCATCTGCGCCCTCAAGGGTTACAGCTTCTGGCGTTCTTTCCCGCTCATCGGCGAATACCTCGCCGGCGCCACCGCCTCTAGCCTCAACGAAGCCCGCCTCGCACGCGAAGAGATGAACAAGGAAGTCCATGTTTTTGCACCCGTCTACGAAGACGACGAAATCGACGCCATCCTCGATGCAGCGGACCACATCACGTTCAACAGCTTTTCGCAGTGGCAGCGTTACAAGGACAAGACGCTTGCCCACGGCGTGAGTGCCGGCATCCGCGTGAACCCGGAATTTTCGACAGTCGAAACCGATATTTACAACCCCTGCGGTAAATTCTCCCGCCTCGGCGTGACCGAAAAAGAATTCAAGCCCGAACTTCTCGACGGCATTGACGGCCTCCACTTCCATGCACTTTGCGAACAAGATGCCGACGCCCTAGAAGGCGTTCTCGCCGCATTTGAAAAGCACTTCGGCAAGTACCTCCCGCAAATGAAGTGGGTAAACTTCGGCGGCGGCCACCACATCACCCGCAAGGACTACCACCGCGACGAACTCGTGCGCATTCTCAAGGATTTCTCCGCACGTTACCCGCACTTGCAAGTCATCATGGAACCGGGCGAAGCCATCGGCTGGCAGACCGGTGAACTCGTCACAAGCGTTGGCGACATCGTCCACAACGAAATGGATATCGCAATACTCAACGTTTCCATCAGCGCCCACATGCCGGACTGCCTCGAAATGCCTTACCGTCCAAGCGTCATCGGCGCCGCATTTCCGGGCGAAAAGGCTCACACGTACAAGCTCACGGGCAACTCCTGCCTCGCAGGCGACCAACTCGGCGACTTCTCTTTTGACGAACCGCTCAAGGTCGGCGACCGCATCATCTTTGAAGACATGATCCACTACACCATGGTCAAGACCACGTTCTTCAACGGAGTGCGTCACCCGAGCATCGGCAAGTTCGATGAAAACGGCAAGTTCCACCTGCTGCACAAATTCACGTACGAGCAGTTTAAGGAGAAGCTGTAGCGCCGTAAGCGCAGTGGTTAGTGATTAGTGGTTAGTGATTAGTAAACTCGGGCATGACAAAAAAAGCATCATGAGCAAGCAATGAAATTCAAAAGCGAAGACGAAACATACAACTGGGCGCTTGGTTTTGCGAAGGAACTCAAGGTCGGCGACAAGGTCGCCCTCTACGGGAACCTCGGCGCAGGCAAGACCGTCATCAGCCGCGGCATCTGCAAAGGTCTCGGCTTCGAAGGCACGGTCTGTTCCCCGACCTACACCATCCTCCACGAATACCCGAACAATCCGCCCATTTTCCACTTTGACCTATACCGCCTCGAAGGCGGCGCAGACCTTTATGAAGTCGGCATGGACCCGGACTATCTTGAAAGCGGCATCAGCCTCATCGAATGGCCCGAGCGATTAGAAGAAAACGACGCAGGCATCACCCACGTCGTTAAAATCCAAATCGTTTCCGAGACCGAACGCGAAATTACAGTTGAGAAAATCGCGAAATAGCGTTCAGCCTTATTGAGCCTTTTTGCGCTTACCCTTGCGAGCAAGTTTCTTGTTCGCTTTTTCTATAGAATCGGCAACTGCCTTTGCTCGGAGTTCTGCAGCGACCTGAGCCAAGGAATCCGCAATAGCCTTTTCCTTTGCAATCGAATCGGCACGGGCAGCGGCAGCAGCAACGCTAGCCTTGACAGCATCGTTATTGGCAATGTTGTTCCAATCCTTGCGGTCGCCCTGACTCAAGAGCATCGGACCATTGTATTCAGTCACAACTTTGTATGCAGCAACTGTATCACGTGCAGCCATGGCACCCATAGCATCAGCATACAAATCCTTCTGGTGGTTGCGCAAATCTTCAATGGCACCCAAACGGTTCTGGCGGAGGATTTCCATGGAATCGCTCACAAAGCCCAAGTCCCACGTTTCGTTATAGCAGGCTTCGGCATCCACATATTTTGCAGTATTGGTCTCTGCAGCGACATACAAAGCATCGCAGTTTGCAAACATGGTGGCACTTTTCTGCTTGGCATACTGGTAATAGTAATAGCCACCAGCGATTAAGCCGATAAGCACGAGCAAGAACACACCGTCCTGCCAGCCCATAATCGGCGCCTGCGGAAGTTTCGGTCTACCGTTAATGGTTTCACCGGCTTCCAGTTTTTCTTCAGCCTCATCAAACGGGCTTTTTCCATTCAAGAAACTAAACATAGAGTCGTCCTATTTTTTTGAAATTGCGTCAAAGACGCGTGCGTATAAATAAATTTGTTTCAAAAGGCTTGCAAAACCGTTTGAACGTGTTGGCGAAAGCCCGACATTGAGTCCAATCTGCTGGAAAAACGTCGGATCCACCGAAAGGATATCGGCCGGAGCCATGTCGTTGAAAATCTGCAAGGCGAGCGCACCGAGACCACGACTAATCAGCGGGTTCGTCGTACCGCCTTCCACATCCATCTCAAAATGGATTTTTCCGTTTTCAAACTTCGGCACGAGATACATTGTTGAGGCGCAGCCCTGGATAATGAACTTTTCCGCCTTGAGGGAGGCATCCATGCCCTTGTGCTCACGAGCCAAATCCAAGAGGAATTTCCACTTGTCATCCGGATCCGTGAACGAAGCAAATTTTGCTCTAATCTTTTCTTGACGATCAACAATACTTTCTGACATAATCAAATCAATGCAAAAAAGAACGCATTTTCCAAATTACAGACGGGCAGGACCAAAGTACCGCCCAGAAAATTCTTAGCAGAGTCTGCTTTTCACGCGGGAGCTTCGAGAGGCGCTTTGCCGCCTTGTCAAACTGTTCATCCTTGATTTTCGCAAGCCCTGGCTTTGCCCTTGCAATCTGCAAATGAGACTTTCCAAGCTTAGCCATCCAGCGGTCAAGGACAGAAGCTTCAATACGGGAACGAGCAGCATCGTCCGATGCATTGAGCCATTCATGAACAGCCTCGGCCACAATTTTTCCGCTCAGCAAAGCTTCGACAATTCCAGAACGGCTCAACGGATTCACGCAACTCGCAGCATCGCCCGCCTTAAACAGACCACACTTGGCAAGCGGCTTATCGGACTGCCCACAGGCAATCATACCACCGTAAATCGCCTTCACCTTTGCATTCGGGTAATGCGTTGCAATAAAGTGCTTGAGCTTTTCACGCAATGGCATATCCGGTTTTGCATCCTTCGAAAGTACAAAACCGACATTCACTTCCTTGCCATCACGCGGGAAAATCCAGCCATAACCGCCTGGGAATTCACTCCCATAAAGCAAATCAATATGATCGCGGTCGTGTTCAATCCCTTCGGCTACTGCAAAAATGCCCGGTTCCAAATCGGTATCCCCCGATTCAATCCCTTCAAGGCATGGGATTCCACGCGTCAAACGGCACCCGGGGCCACTAGCGTCTATAAATGCATCTGCTGAAAGTGAAAAAATCTCTTTGCCCACCTGAACATTCAAATTCCAGCCGTTTTCAGTCTTTTCAATGCTTTTCACAAGCGCATCAAAACGGCATTCCACGCCAGATTCTACGCAAGCATCGGCTATCGCATGGTGGAACTTTGAACGGTCAAGCAAGCGGCCGCAGTCTTTACTGTAAAATTCAGCCTTGTAACCCTTAGGCGATGTAAAATAGATGCCCGAAAGGCTCCCACGCACCCAGGATTCATCAATAGGCCAAAGTTCGTTCAAACGGTGCGTAGATACGGCTTCTGCACAAAAAATGGGCTCTTTCCAAGGCTCTTTTTTATCCAGAAGTAGGATTTGTCCATCACCACCCGTCAATTTTCCAAGCTGGTAAGCGGCCATAAGACCGGCCGGACCTGCCCCGCAGATCACCACTTTGTAAGAATTTGAACGAAAACAAGTCATTTCAACGTAAAATTAGTATTTATTTGGTCAGTTTTTATTTTTCATTGTTAGTTTTGCAATTTTTTTAGTTATTTTAGGGCTATCCGTTATTTGATTTACTTTTTTTCATAAAGGGAATTTGACTATGAATATGAAGAACGTCTATAAATTTGGTCTCTGCCTCCTTGGTGCACTCGCGCTCAACGTGTCTGCACAGGACTTCAGAGGTAAAGAACTGAATACATCCTTCCGCGACAAGCGTATCGACAACTATCAGTTCCAGAAGGCAAGAGCAGTCAAGGGCGTTACGGACTTCCAGCGCTCTGCCGGTGAATCTCCGGACTTCGAAGGCGCAAACCTTCCCGAAGTCTCTTTCCGCAATGCCGTGATTAGCGGCGCCAACTTCGAAGGTGCAAACCTCAAGGGTGCAACGATTAGCGGCGCAGACATTCGTTCTGCAAGCTTCGAAGGTGCAAACCTCGAAGGCGCTAACCTCTATCGTGCAACTCTTCTCGATAGTAAGTTCCCGAAGGCCAACCTCAAGAACGCTCGTATGGACGCCATGAAGGTCTCTGACGAATGCGACTTCAGCAAGGCTGACCTCACTCAGGCTTCTGCAACCGACATGGACCTTACCCGTGCCGACTTCAGCAAGGCTAACCTCACCAACACGAACTTCTCCCGTTCCTTGATGGCTAACAGCGACCTCCGCAAGACCACCATGGAAAAAACGGACTTCACGGCTTGCAACCTCATCGCTGCAAACTTCAAGGGCGTCAAGCTCAACAACGTGAACTTCGCCAAGGCCGGTCTTTCTCAGGCTGAATTCGGTGGTGCAACGTTCAACAACGTGAACCTCCAGGAAGCTGACCTTTCCTTGACCACCTTCAATGACGTGGACCTCTCCAGAACGCAGCTCCAGAAGGCTAAGTTCGCTCAGTCCAAGGTCAAGAACATGACGTTCACCAACCAGGACTTGAACGGCGTTATCTTCGACAAGGGCGACGTTTCCAAGAGCACGTTCGACAAGGCTAAGCTCAACAAGGCATCCTTCTTCGACGCCAACGTGAGCAAGAACGTGTTCAACTACACCGAACTCATGAAGGCCGTGTTCGACGGTGCCTACGTCTTCAAGGACATCTTCGACAACGCCGACCTCACCAAGGCAAACTTTGCCAACTCCACCATCGAACGCTCTGCATTCAACAATGCTCAGCTCTCCGGTGCAAACTTCTCTGGTGCTAAGCTCATCAAGGTGACCTTCCTCAACGCCAAGATGGAAGGTGTCAAGATCGACGCCGACACCAAGATGGAAGACGTGGACTTCTCCGGTGCTGACTTGACCGGTGCAAAGATTGAAAAGTTCACCGCTAAGAAGGTGACCTACAACGAAAGAACCAAGTTCCCCAGCGGTTTCGATCCGCGCGCATACGGTTTCAGAAGACCGGGCGAAAAATAAATCCTTTTGAATAACGGAAACGAGGGACGCTCACTCGAGCGTCCCTTTTCTTTTTTCCAAAGCGGCCTAACAATTAAAGACTCAAATTACTTTTTGTCCATAAGCCAACTAATGGCTTCGGATAGCGAGTGCACCCGCACGACCTTCATCCGGCCAACGTTTTCCGAGAGTTTGCAGCTAGCAGGCACAATGGCTTCCGTCATTCCAAGGCGACTTGCTTCCTTGAGCCTCTGGTCTAGGAGGCTTACGCCACGCACCTCGCCCGACAGTCCAAGCTCACCAATGGCGATTGTCTGCCGCGAAAGCGGGATTCCCAGGTGGTTACTCGCCACGGCAAGCGCAAGCGCCAAGTCCGAAGAGGCGTCGTTCACCTTCATGCCGCCAGCAATGCTTGCAAATACATCCGAGGCGCCAATCGTTACACCGCCAAACTTTTCCAAAAGCGCAAGGATGATCGTCAGGCGCTTAGGGTCAATGCCCGCCGCCACCCGTTGCGGAACCGCAAAGTTCGTCTGGTTCACCAGGGCCTGCGTTTCGAACAGGAGCGCCCTTGAACCTTCCATGGTACAGCACACGGCGCTCCCGGGTGTCGGCGGGACGCCTTCTTGCAAAAAGACCTTGCTAGGGTTCAGTACAGGGTTCAGTCCGTGGCTCGTCATCTCGAAAACGCCGATTTCGTCGGTAGCGCCAAAGCGATTCTTGATGGTTCGCAAGAGTCTGTACTGATGATTCCGGTCGCCTTCGAAGTACACGACCGTATCGACCATGTGCTCCAAGATTCGCGGACCGGCAATCTGCCCGTCCTTCGTCACATGTCCAATCAGAATCGTGATGCAGCCGGTATTTTTGGCAAACACCATCAAGTCCAGCGTGCATTCGCGCAACTGCGTTGCACAGCCGGGAGTCCCCGCAAGGTCGCTCTTGTAAACCGTCTGGATAGAATCTATCACAAGCACCTGAGGCTTTACCTCTTTTGCCTGCTCCAAAATTTTTTCGAGATTCGTCTCGCAGAGGAGCATCATGTCGCTCCCCGAGACATTCAAACGTTCACTGCGGAGCTTCACCTGGCAGGCACTCTCTTCGCCACTCACGTATAGCGCCTTTACGCCCGCCGCATTCATGGTTGCAAGTGTCGTCAGCACGAGAGTCGATTTACCAATCCCCGGATCGCCGCCAATCAGCACCAGGCTTCCCGGCGCAAAACCGCCCCCAAGCACACGGTCAAATTCCGAATTCGCCGTGCTCAAGCGCCGCGTATCCTCCGTTGCGACATCCTTCAGCATCACGACCTTATGAACCGGACCGCCAAGACCACGCCCCACGCGTCCAGCACCTTCCGTGATCCGTTCAATAACATGTTCCTTAAGAGAGCTCCACGCCCCGCAAAACGGGCACTTGCCCGCCCACTTCGGAGTCGTATTGCCACATTCCGTACAGAGATACTCAATTTCTTTCTTGGATTTATTTACTGCTACCATGAGCACTAATATAATAAAACCACCATGTCAAAAGGTGTCATTTTCACAAAATAGTGTACAAAAAAGCAGATTCCTATCATTGTGCTATTTTTCACATCACTTACGATTCTTGTAAAAAAAAAGAACTATTTTTTGAAGCGATGGAGCAATGTATGAAGAACCAGAAGAAACCTATTCATAGAAGCATTATTCTAGGAAGCGCGGTCTTTATCACATTCATGTGCCTTTTGCTTTCTATCCAGGCTTACCTGACATACTCTCAGTCTCTTTACAAGCGTTACGATGACAAGCTCAGCAACATTCTGAACTATGCGGTCAACCGCATAGACATGGACGACCTTTACCAAAACGCCATAACGGGCCAAAAGACCGAAAAGTATAACGACGTGCAACAGTTGCTCAACGGCATGGTCGACGACTTCGAGCTGTTCTACCTCTACTCGCTTTTTGTGCGCAACGATTCCATGTACAATATCTGCTCGGCAACAAGCAAGGCAGAACGTGAACGTGGCGAAGAAGACATGAAGTTGTTGGAGCCGACCGACGCGTATGAACTTTCTGAAATTCGAAAATTCGCGAAGGCCATGACAAAGGATGAAATTTCATTCTTTGAAGAAAACTCCGACTGGGGGGCCGCCTACACAGCCTGCAAACCGTACGTCAACTCGCTTGGAGTGCATTTTGGCGTCATCTGCGCAGACATTTCCATTTCGGACCTCCACAAGACCGTCAACAATTACGTCATGTACAACGTTTTACTGACCCTCGGGCTTGGGCTCCTGTTTGCACTTATTTTGTTCATATGGTTACGCCGCAACGTGACGGGGCCGATTCTTGAACTTGAAAAGAGCGCCCGACATTTCGCCGAAAAGAGCCGTGGTAAAAAGACGCCCGACGAGCTCATCTTTGATGCACCCAAAATCCACACGCACAACGAAGTCGAATCGCTCTCGAACGCTATTTCGCAGATGTCCGAAGACATGCGCACGTACGTCCAGGGGCTTCTAGATGCCGAAGAACAGGCGCGTTCCGCCCAGGAACAGGCCGAAGACATGACGAATTTGGCATTCAAGGATGCACTGACCCACGTGAACAGCAAGGTCGCCTACGACAAAATGAAAGATTCCCTGCAAGAACAAATCGACAAGGGAGGAGCCACATTCGGTTTCGTGATGATAGACGTCAACAACCTCAAGGACGTCAACGACCACTATGGTCACGACTGTGGAGACAAGTACATTCTAGGTTCGTGCCATATTTTCTGCAATATATATAAGCAGTCCCCCATTTACAGATTCGGTGGAGACGAATTCGTCGTTTTGCTGCAGAATAGCGATTACAAGAATAGGGACAAACTGCTCAAGGATATCGAATCCAAATTCAAGAAGTCTCGCAACAACACCTCCCGCAAGCCCTGGGAACGTTATTCCGTCGCATACGGCATGGCGATCTACAAGCCCGGCGACAGCGTCGAAGATGTTTTTAAGCGTGCTGACGATAGCATGTACCAGAAAAAAATGGAAATCAAGGGAATGCAGAAGGCAAACCCGTAATATTTTTCAAAGTTGCCATTTTTCGAGGAATAACTAAATTTA
>JAEEGJ010010057.1_pt1 | contig 24881 bp, 4 predicted proteins | sample 8958761 | NCBI WGS metagenome assembly JAEEGJ01 (sample SAMN16246546, study PRJNA631951) | gut metagenome | biome: gut microbiome; feature: rumen; material: RS-attached | host: Bos | place: Iran: Karaj | collected 2018-10 | reverse complement strand
CAACCGGCGGCGTTCGTATACTCATAGGTGTACATGCCGCTCGTCGTGTACAGCGTCCCGTTCCAGCGGAGGCTGTCGCACACATCCTCCGTCTCAGAATTGTGCGTGCTCTGGCGAACCGTCAAGTGAAGCGTGTCAACGCTCAGGCAGCCAGCGCCGTTCGTGTACTCGTAGGTGTACGTGCCGCTCGTCGTGTACAGCGTCCCGTTCCAGCGGAGGCTGTCGCACACATCCTCCGTCTCAGAATTGTGCGTGCTCTGGCGAACCGTCAGGTGAAGCGTGTCAACACTCAAGCAGCCGGCAGCGTTCGTATACTCGTAGGTGTACGTGCCGTTCTCCGTATACAGCGTCCCGTTCCAGCGGAGGCTGTCGCACACATCCTCCGTCTCAGAATTGTGCGTGCTCTGGCGAACCGTCAGGTGAAGCGTGTCAACGCTCAAGCAACCGGCGGCGTTCGTGTACTCGTAGGTGTACGTGCCGCTCGTCGTGTACAGCGTACCGTTCCAACGGAGGCTGTCGCACACATCCTCCGTCTCAGAATTGTGCGTGCTCTGGCGAACCGTCAGCGTCAGCGTCACCACGCTGTCGCAGCCACAAGCGTTTAGCTTGGCTAACGTATATTCAATAGTTGTACTTTCGGTATAAGTGCTGTCATCCAGCTTATACGAATCACAGACTGTCAGAGCATCCGTACCTGTGGTTGTGATTCCCCACGTATAGGTCACGGACACATCCTCCGCAACATTACCGCAGGCATCAGTGTAGTGCGCCGTCCACGTTTGGGAGCGTCCGCAATTACTTGTATTCCGGACACCTCCATCCGTAACACTGTCAACAGGCAAATCAATCACACCCTCGCAGTTGTCGGAGATTGTAAAGGTCGGAGAAATGATATTTCCACTTATACAATCACCATCCGGGTTCTGCTGACTGGCAATACTGATCTTCGGTGCCAGGCTGTCGTTCACACGCTGCTTCTGGTACAGCTCCACCTCGTTGTCGCAGGCATCCTTCACCGTGTAGGTCACCGTCAGCGTGTCGTTGCAGCCCGTGCCGACCTTCAGCGCTCGGCTCACGCTCTCCAGCGTCAGCGTGCTGCAGTCGCTCAGGCCGAACGCCGTGGTCACTGCTGCTATATCGGTCATCGCCGTCAGCGTGTCGTCCACGCAGGCTGTCGCTCCCGCGTAGATCGTCTGTCTCGCGTATGCGGGTGCTATGCTGTCGTGGATCCGCTGCAGGTGCCACACTGTCTTCTCGTTGCCGCAACTGTCGGCCACCACGTAGGTCACCGTCAGCGTGTCGTTGCAGTTCTCTCCTGATTTCAGTGTCTTAGATTTGCTCACTATCGCGAACGCCTCCTGCGTGCAATTGTCCTCTATTCCGAACAGGGTCTTCACGTCGGCTATCGACGTCAGAACCACGATGCTGTCAGACAGGCACGCCTTTGTTTTAGCCCACACCGTATCGTGTGCGGCTATCGGCGCGATGACGTCTTCCACTTTCACCTCCCCATACGCCTCAGCAACACATCCTTTCCCGTCCGTCACTCTCACCGTATCCTTATAAGTCTTGTTACACTCCGCAGGTATCGTCACCGTCACCGTGTCCGACAACAGAACCGATTCCTTTGACTCGGCCGAAGAGAAAAGCTCACCTCGCCATTCATACTTGTACAACGGGATAGAATCTGTTGTCACCCTGACCACAAACTCCGCGGTGCCCACATTCGGACAAACTTCCAACAAGGACGAAGCCAGCTGAACCACAGGATTCGCATTCACCTTCACCCCCACCGTGTCGCTCACCGCACATCCCGACGAGTGCGTCGCCGTCACCACGTAACGGGCGTCCGATTCGGCGGCGACCGTCAGCTCGCCGCTCGACGGATCGTAATGCGTGGGGAACGCGGCATCTGTGGAGACCGCAGTGCCGTTGACATCCGTCCACGTGACCACGCAGGGGGTGACGTTGTCCCGGATCAGCACATGGTTCATATAGAAACATTGCTCCGCAAAATCGTATAACACGCCAGGAGTGTAATACTGACGCTCATTAATAGACTTGATGGTGATGGTGGATGTAGGCGTGGCAGCATCAAAATAAAACACATAGTTCGTATAATGATTATCCTCACTGCTCACCCTATAACTTGGCAACGTCACCGCATGGGTTTGGGTTCCGTCATCCACAGACACCTCTACCCGTGTAGGATAGAGATTGGCATCGGAAGTAATCGTATCACTTCTTTGCCATCCTTTCATGCTGATTGAAAGAGTAAAGGGATGTGAGAGATCCAATGGATCTGAAACGATTTTTCCAAAGTTTCTACGACTTCTACCAAGACGAATCGCATTTCCACCAGCCACAGAATATGCATACGAACATGAGTCGAACAAGGGGGCCTGAGCCGTAATATTGTTGATTTGCGTTCCGTCGCCAGTAGTCACCCCATTGAAATTCTCCTCGTAAAGCAGATTTCCGCAGTTGTCCACCGTCGGGGTGAACGTCGCCACCTCGCCCATACACACTTCCGCCTGTTCGGGCGTCACCGCGAGCTCCGGCACCGAGTTCACCGTCACATTCATCGTCACCGCACTGTCACAAGCGTTCGCTATACTGTAGTGTTTCGTATAACTTCCGCTTACGGTATAAACCTCGCCATCCCATTCAAAGGCACCGCAAACAATGGTGTCTTTGGTGATTTTGTAGGTCGGATAAATCGTCAGCTTCAAGGTATCGACACTCGGACAACCTTTACTATTTGTATATGACCGTGTATAAACACCTGTTTCGTTGTATGTCACGCCCCACCACTTGTAACTTCCACACTCGCTCCGCGTGACCACGTCATGCGAGCTAGTGTTTATCGTCAACTTCAACGTCACCACACTGTCACAACCGCATACGTTTTGGAAGGTGTGCGTCAGCGTTCCGGTGGATTCGGTGATGTTCGTGTGCTCGTACCAGTCGAAACTGTCGCAGGCAACAGCCGTGGTATCCGCCACCACGGAGGTCGTCCAATGGTAGGTCACCACCACATCTTCGGCTTCGTAACAATCATTCTCGTAAGAGGCCACCCATGACTTGGAATGACGACACCCCATCACGCTCTCCTGCTCTTCCCGTATGGTCACCTGTGCGTCATCGTTACAGCGATCATGCACCACAAAATCCTCCCATGTGGGGGCATTAATATTTGCTGGGTTACAACCCGCGATGACACTATCCAAAGGCAACTTGGACTCAATCACCGGTCTCTCGGACTCCACATACACGGTAGTGTTAGCCGTGGCAGAGCAGTGGTTGCCATCCGTCACCGACACCGTCACGGGATACATGGCACCGCCGCAAGCCTCGCGCGGAATCAGAATGGAGACCGTCTGCGAATGTTGGGTGGAAGTCACAAAATCGGCATAACCAGTCCACGAATAGGAAAGATCGCTGCTGCTTCCGGAAGTCACCTGCGCTTCAATGTCCGCCGTACCGACATTGTTACAGACCGTCTGCTCCGACAAGGTCACTTGGGGACTTTTGTAGATGGTCAGATTCAATGTCACCACACTGTCGCAACCAACGGCATTGGTGAGGGTGTAGGTCGGGGTGTTTGTGCTCTCGGTATAATTCACGCCGTCAATCCACGTGTAGCTGTCGCAGGCCGACTGCACATCTGTTCCCGTACTGGCGGCTTTCACCGTCAGTGACAACTTATATATACTGTCACAACCATTCTGGGTTACGAGGCTGTCCCAATAGATGTATGTACCAGCCTCATCGGGAATCGTCAACGGTCTGTGGTTAGCCCATTGGTATTCTTGCTCGTTATTACATACAACAGCCTCTTCTTCAAAGAAATATGTATCGTAGAAATAGAGATAAAAGTATGCAGTCATGGAAATCAAAGAATGGGTACCAGCCGCATTCTCATAGTCAACGGTTTCATGGTGTTCATACAGACCCGGAGTCGTGCCAAAAGAGAACGTGGTGTCATACGTTAAGGAATCAGGATCGTAACTAGGCCCGAGCACAAAAGTGGTGTCCAGATGATACTGTCCGCCCTCTTTCAGCGGACAGATGGTGTCTTTGACGATATATTCACAATTGTCGATAATCCATATCTTGTGCGTGACAATGCTGTCACAGCCGCTGGTGGTATGAAGGGTGTCCCGATAAAAGTAGGGCTCGGGGCGGGCGGTCATAGTATCCGGCTTTATGCTCCGAGTAATGTCTTTGTTGTAAAAATTGTCGTGAAGTCTCCAGGAATAACGGCTATTTAACTTACACACAACGTCCGAAATGGTGTCCCTGTCATAACTGTCGTGAACCAGAACAGTACTGGTGAGATGGAATTCGTGGGTGCCGTACTCTATCGTGGCCCCATAGTCGGTGGTCACCGACGGACTGACGTTCATCACGTTGTTGGTGTCGCCGTCCGCCGCCAAAGAATCCCAGTAAACGAACGCCTCCCCAAGGTTGAAGTCACGCACAGGACGTAATTTAAAATTACTACTTGTCGGTTTCTGATTTGTCACTTGTCCTGTAGGGTAGCTCATACAAGCTATTTGATTCGACTTATTCTCTCTTGAACTTGACCAGTAAGTTCCTGTGCTACCAATGTTTCCACCGTGGGCAGTCAACGAATCGCGGATGATGGGGGACAAGGCATACCACTCCCGAAGCTGGATGGCATCGGGGATATACCAGCCGTTGTAGAAGTTGTAGTCATCACTCTCCGCCAGTGCCTGTGCGATAGCAGACCCGTGTTCCAACAGCCTTTTCGTATTCTCATACCCTATTAACGGCCATTCCTCACTGCTTACGGAGTAAGTAGTTGCCCAACCGATGTCATCACCAACCCCACAAGTGGAGCCTCCCATATTCTGAAGAAAACTCGTATTGTCGGTGGGCAGCATCCTAAGTCCATTGACATTGAAATCCTTTACCGCCACCACCCAGCCGGTGTAGGGGTTGTCGGAATTCACATGGCAGACCACACCCTTCGAACCGTCGCGGAATTGGATGATGTCGCCGACTTTGACCAGCCGCTCTGAATGTTCATCGGAGGGGTTCGTCTGTGCAAAGACCGTCCGTCCCTGGAACGCCAGCATCCCACACAACAAAAACGCAATGACCAGCCAGCGTTGTCCCATTATCTTAGTATTAACCATTTTCAGCTCTACCGTTTTCTTGTATATATTTTCCATCTGCATATCCATTAAACGTGAAACCTAATAGGCGAAAATCGCTCGAACAGTTTTGGGAACTCTCGAAGAACTTGAATTAGAGGGGTCGCCGTTCTTTCTGTGTCTATGAATCTGACCCTTTTGGTTCAGATGCCCGGCCCACTCGAGATTAAACTCCGTAGAGGTCCAATATCCCGTATCACAATAATTCCCGTCAAATGGCACCCTGGCGGAATAGTCAGAGCCTATCGACGCTAAATGTTGCCCAATCTTACGCAAACTGCTGTTCACCGTAAGACGCTCAGCAAAGTAAAGACAAAGTTCTCCTGTAGAGGGCATGTACCAGTCAGGGTCGGGCAAGTGAATGTTCCCCGTGCTTTGGGTCGTATGGTCGTAGTAGTGGCAATAGTATGCTGCAGGAGCCATTTCCTCCCCACCCTTTGATCTTGCCGACGCCAACATCCCCCCCGTATTGGCTTTCCCGATCATATCAAATGCGGAATTGTAGATATCATTGTTATCCGGTTGGTTGTTGTTGTTCTTTAGTCGGTGACCGTTCGTGATATTGTTGTCGGTTGACCATTTACAAGCGGTATCGTAAGCATCCACAAGCGCTATAGCCAGACCGTGCGCATTGTCGGCGGGATTGACGAAGAAGACCACCCCCATGGGGATGAGACCTTCATCATCCGCGTGCAGCAGGAAGGAATCGGGACGGAGGATCTCGGTCGTGGTATAACTACCCTCTTCCGACTGCACCATCCGCTGGCACACCACATCGCCCACCATCGAGGGGATATCGAAACTTCCCACGATGTTCGGGGTGTGCACCTGCACGTGCAACTGCGTCGTCTCCCCAACACAAATCTCGTTGTCGGAGGTATCGACTTGCAACACAATCAGGTTGAGTCTGTCAAGACTGTCGCAACCGGAACCGCTGCCGGAGCCCTGCACCTTGAACGTGTATTGTCCCGTTTCCGTGTAGGTTTCGCTATTCCATTGGAAACCACCGTCAAGACTGGTGATCACCGCTGTGGTGTCTTTGCGCACCGGGGGCTGATTCACCACAAGGGTGAAAAGGGTCACCGAGTCGCACCCATTCACATTTGATGCCGTATCCGTAAACGCGTATGTGCCGGGGGTCTGCACCAGCGTGTTGAGCAATTCCTGCGACACAAGGTTCTGCCAACCGTCGAACGTAGGAGTGTAGGGATCTGTGGTCTGACAGAGTTCATCCCGATAACGCACCAAATCGTAAGGATGCACATCGGCGATGGCCATGGCGGGAGCAGGACTTACAACGGCGCTCCAACCGGATTCGGAAAGCGGACCGGGCACGAAGTGGAGTGTGAGGGTGTTGCTATTCGACACGATGATATCCGGCACCTGACTACTGTAGGTAAACGTGTAGAGAAGCGAATCCTGCAGTTTCTGCGTGCCGGTAAAGACATACAAGTATGAGGGAGTCGCCAATTTCAAAGAATCGAAATGGATGGTCACCGGACGGTTGTCCACGGAGGTGAACACCTGCGTAATCGCGGACGTGCTAGGGGGATAATCTCCGTCAGGGCCGCCCGGATCGTAGAAACGGATGGCATCGGCACAGTTCATCGAAGTGGTCGTGCCGTGGCTCATCGATATGGTGTTGGTGGTGATGCCGTTCAGCGACGGGCAAATGTTGTCCTGATTCACGCTGGCGTACAGGATAGTCCGCTGTGTAAGACCTGCCGTGTCGTAATAGGAATAGCCGTCCACGATGGTGGTGTCTGTCAGCAGGTGCGTCATCTCATAATCGCTATACCAGCGCACATTGGTCGGGAAATCGGGGCTCACGGGATGTCCTTCTAACTGCAAGGTGGCGGTGAGATGCCCCGTGCCGAGATAACAGATCGTATCGTGCGAGGTGAGTATATTGCAGGGCGTGATAGCATCGGTGCGCATCATCAGCGTCACCGTGTCACCAGGGTCGGCGTGGTTGTAGTCGCAACCGTCTTCCAAATCATCCACCATATTGATGGGATAGATTTTGATATTGGACGTCGGGGTGATGCTGATATGGGCGGTGTCGCCACTCGGGATGCTGTCAAATGTCCAAGTCTGCACACCGGAGCGACTCTCGGCGGCCACCGTAAAGGTCACGGGAATGCCCGCCTGGCTGGTGTCGCCCGACGCGGGGACGAAGGAGAGCACCACCTCTTCGCCGGGACAACTCTCCCCCATCGGCAAGACGGACACATGTGGTGAAGGCCTCACACCAAGGTAGATGCTGTCCGAAATTTCTCCTTCGCAGCCCGTACCCATGATGCTCACTTTGTAATACCCCCCGTATGCGCCACGGGGAATGAATATGTAGGGCTCGGCCAAGGTGGTGTCGAATCCGTTGGGACCCGTCCAGTGGTACTCGAAAGCATCGGATGCCTTCAAAACGTGAATACGGACAGTCGCGCCTTCACAGGTGGTATCTGCCTTCAAACCGTTGTCGAACCAGGTCTTCTGCAGTTCTGCAAGCACCTGCGGGAAGAAATTGACCCGGGAAAAAGACCCACACGCATCTTCCAAATGACAAGAAAGCTCGTCCTCCATCGTCAGCATCTTACCTGCCGCCAAGAAATCATCGCCGGTAACCGTAAACACCGTGCTGGAATCCAGAATGCCGGTTTTCACGACAACGCCCTCCAAATCCTTTTCAGAGTAGAGGGTGTATGTGTAAGGCGGAGTGCCGCCCTTGCCTTTCACGTATGCGGTGCCGTTTTGTGAATCTTCATCGCAAAGCAACGCCATGGCGTAATCGAACACCACCGAGTTGCCATCGTAATAGACGGTGTCGAACTTCACGTAATTCTCGCACAATTCCTGCCCGTTGTTGTCGGGATAGATTTTGAAGATGTAACGGCCTGGCATGGAAATACGGAAAGGCTGGTCAAGCTGATACTTCGGATGGCTTTCCGGATCATAGCTGCCGGGAGGGCCTTCCACGATTTCGTAATAGGTGGTCAACGTGACCGTGTGGATGTATTCCGCACCTGTGTGCGGATCAAAGTTGAAAGCTTCCCGAACCACTTCGCCCTGCGAATAATGGACATACGCATCCGAACATTCGGTCTCGAACTCGAGAACAGGTTCCTCCAATTGCCGTGTCCGATATACATCCGGGAATGAGACGTCCTTGTTCACGAAATACTCCCCACAGTTGGTTTTGATGCGGAAACGGTAGGGGCCAGAGGGCAGACAGTAGGCCGACAAGACAAACCGACGGCCATCGTAATCTCCCTGCAGCTCCAACGGGCTGTCAAAATTGTTTCGCTGATAGGACCAAAGGTTTAAGTCACCGTTATATTCAGCCTTGAAATTGTAAAAGTCGTTGTCCGGACTATGTAACAGCTCCACGCTCACGGTGTCCAAATCATATTCGGAGCTGTGTGACTCCGCGAGCGTGATGGTGCGCGGGGTGTTGCAGCAATGGTCCGACCCGTTAGTGCTGATCGTCCAGGAGGGCTCCTCCTGTTGGATACGGACATCGAAATGGAGAAGGTCTGTCGTCTCGTACAACGTACATCCCTTGGAATCCACCAGTCTCCGTTTGATGTTTTTGCTGAACGACGGGTTCGAGGAGTGGTAGAAGGTGTCCGCCTCCGCGTAGGTGATCTGGGAGGTGGCGGCAATACTCTGACTCTCGTCCCAAAGCGTGTCTATCTTGATGGTTTCGCCACTGGCTTCGTCAATGTAGTACCAATAGGCTGGGAACGTGAAGTGGTAGCGACGGTAGATGTTGTCACCTTGATCAATGCCATTGACGTAATTGGGCTCATAGCCACGGTATTTCACGGAATGGGACTCGCGGTGCGAATACCAAATTCGCTTGCAGGAGTCCACCGTGGTGACATCATCCGTAGCGTATTCCGAACGCTTGTCGAAATAGTTAGCGTTGGGAAGTTGGTACTGAAATGTATCCTTCACGATGACGGTATCGCATCCGGGCATCTCAAACTTATACTCGAAAATGAGATCCTGGCCGATGATATCGCAGTACCTCAAGTTCGCAAGAGTGTCATAGAAGGTGGTCGTCTGTTGGACCGGCGTGGGATAAGGCCGCCAATCCGGAAGCGTGGTGCTTTGCCCCGCCCCCTCATAGATACGGTAATGCATATACTCTGCCAACGACTCCAAATAGGCACTGTACTTATTGTCAAGCACGACATTGATCTTCACCACGTTGGAGTCAGACGGATTTCCCGACGAGGCGAACAGTTTGACGCCTTCAAGGGAGGGAACGCCCACGGTCTCCACACGGGCACCTGCACGCGGCAGACCCGAATAGCAACCGTCTACCAGGTAGAAATCCCAATCCCCGTCAGGGAGGCTGTCGATGGAGTAGTAGCGATAGAAATCGTAGCGCATCGAATCCGTGCCGCTGTACTGCTGGGTATGGAAGGTGTCCACACGATAGACGCTGTCCGGATTGTCGTGCGGTCTGATGGTGATGTAATAGGGGTATGCGCCTTTCTCTATCTTCATCTGCACACGCCCTGTGGGTTTGCACTCAAGAGAGGGCATGTTGCCTAATGCATTGGGGGAGTACGACAGCACAGACATCGCCGCCGCCACGGGCATAGCGTATTGGGTGGCAATCGTCAGGGTCGTGTTCGTGTCAACATATTCGTATTCGAGCTCCCCTTCTACGTATTCCCTCGCGACACCTTCCACCCCGACGAGATAGGTGCCGTAGGCCAGCATTAGTGTGTCCCAGCCACCCTTGTAGTAGGCACTGTGGCGTTTCGTGGTGTCCAATGGTGGCTGGGAGTAGTATATACGGAGCTGTTCCAGACCATTCTCGCGCAATGTCGTGGTATCAAGCGGTGTGTCAGGATGGTCCTTGTCCACCACCGCATACAGAACTTTGGCGTTGTTGAAGCAGGTGGCCGGTATCGTCTGGAACTGCACCGCGTACTGGGACACATGTTCCGACCAGTTGTTGTCAGCCCCTCCGGAGCTCGATACGCTCTGCGCCCAAAGCAGCCCCCCCGGCAGAAACATCATTACGCTAATTAAAAGAAATTTCAATATTTCTTTCATCAAGTATCTTCTTTTAAATATATAACACACTTTCTTGTTTTTTTTACATTTCTTAAAGTGTCAACTAACAGAGAGGATGTTCCCTTAACAGAATTATTCTACAAACAATAACCAATCCCTCATCTCAGTCAAAAAGAGACACACCCCAACCTATTAATTAACAAATAACTACACAGTTCGACAAAGACAACACATACTTTCCCGAACGAACTGCGAATATACGAATAATAGATACACTGAAGCTACGTTCAGTATAAAAATATTTAGATAAAAAACATTAAAATATTCAGACCATAAGTTAATGCAAACGAGTACCGATAAAACTACCGATACCCGTTCATTAAACCCTTAAACCCTAAACCTTAAACCCTAAACCTTAAACCTTAAACCTTAACCCTTAATCGACAAAAAGGGCGGAACCACACAGCTCCGCCCTTCATTATGATTAGGACAGGTTTTATTCGTTGACCTTACGCACGCAGCGCACGCTCTTCTTGTCAGTTTTGAGGCTCTGGTGCGTGATAATGTCGTCACAGTAGTAGCTGATCGTACTGCTGGTAATCGTGCTGCCGGAAGAGGAATCGGACTTCCAGAAGTAGTAGTTGGTCATGAGATCCTCGAAGCGGGAGAGGGTGCTATTGTACCAGCCGCCACCGCGGGCGTCGAAGCCGGTGCCGTCCTCCACGCCTTGGTAACCCGGCAACCAGTAGAGGTTGCTCGGATCCTTCAGGACGCTGGTGGAACCTGCGGTGATGTTCAGGAGATCGTGGTCGGCTTGACTGCCAATACCCCAGCCCGGAGGACAGATACCTTGGACGTACGGATTGCCACAGTTGTCGAGTTGGGTCTCGGGAACGGCAGTGTCGTCGCCCTCGGGCACACCAACGGCCGTGTACCAGCTGTAGAGGTATCCGAACTTCGCGACATTGGCGTTGTCCTCATTGTAGGCCACCGCACTGCCGGTGTTCCAGCGCAGGTTCTCGGTGAGCCAGCACTGGGAGCCGATACGGACAGCCTCGTAGGGATAACCCTGCCATGTCACACCCGCACATTGCTTGTACTCAACGGTCACCTCCTGTTCGCAGGAGCCGATTTCGTAGCCGCAGTCATCCAGCAGCGTCCAGTGGATCGTGTGTGTACCCTCAGTCAACGGGTTCAGGTCCGCAAGGTCGTTATCCACCGTGTATTTGTCGGCGGCAACGCCCGTCACCGTGGGAGTGCCCGCAAGAGTAATCGAGGTGCTGGTCTCGCAATCGTTGAGCAGGAAGGTCTCAGCCGTAGGACAGACGAACTGGCCAGGATCCACATCCGTCACGGTCAGAGTGCCTTTCTCGTAGGAAATCTGATAGTCGTGGTTCACATTCTCCGTGCCGCGCGTAACGACTGCGCCGCTCGGGGTATTGTAGCTCCAGCCCTTGCAGAGCTGTTCGCCGTTCACATCAGCGGTGTAGCTGTCACCATCGGCCAAAGTAATACTGCTGGTGATGGAATGACCGTTGTTCGTCAGAACAGTGCCGTCATAAACTTTCGAGTCAGTAGCGGCGGTGATCGTGATCGGGCGCAAGGTTATCCTCAGTATCACCTTGAATGCAGGTACGTAGCTGCCGGTCACATCGGTACCAGAGGCATCCTTGACAGAGAATCCGCTCTTGTCAACGTAGCCGACAACAGGCAGAGGATCTGAGAAGAAGCCATCGTGGTTCTCATACTGACCCACATGGATACCGCTGTAGTTGGTCACGACACTCGGGTAGCTCTCGGTCCACATGTTGCCGGAGGCGAGGACGTCACCGTTCACAAGGCCGGTGGGGTACAGTTGATCGTATGTGACGGTGAACTTGGTGCCGTCGTACATCTTGGTGGAGTCGAGTTCGATGATGAGGGCCTTCTTTTTGACCGTAAGGGTTCCGTTGTTCACCGTCACGCAGTAGTCCGCAGCGGCCTCGCCGGTAGCGAGCGTGTAGTCGAACGTGTTCTGAGTGCTACCCGCATAGGTAATCGAGGCGAAGTTGCTGTAAGAGGCCTCCTTGCCGGTCAACCAGCCGCTGCCGGAGACACCCACCGCCTCATTGGTCAGCGGAGTGCCGTCGTAAGTCTTGCTGGCGGTGCCTGAGGTCAAGACAACGTCGCGACAAGTGACGGCCAGTGTACCATTGACAAGGTTCACGCAGTAGGCGGATGAAACATCCTCTGTACCATTCTTGATGCTCACCACGGTCGGGACATTCGCCACATTGCCTTCTGCCACGTGGGTAACGCTGCCGGCCACATCAACGAGCAACACGTCACCATTGGCGAAGGTGTGGAAACCGTCGGCGCCGATATGGTAATCCGAACCACCGTAGGTCAAGGTGTACCCATGTACGCCGTGCGAAATGCCGTCGTAAGTCCAGGTTTGGCTGTCGGCCTTGATGGTCAAGTTGGTGCAGGTGCCATAGATCATGGTGAGTTGTCCGTTAATATAGCTCACATTGTAGTTGGCAGGATTGCCGGTCGTGAAGGTATGCGAGGTCACCTTGTTGGTCACGGGGCTCTCGCTGACATACTGGATAGTGCCGACCACGGTCGCCGTGAGAGCGTCGGAGCCTATCAAACCATCCACCGAGTAGCCAGCGTCACTGTGCGGAGCGCCGTCATAGACAAACGTGTGGCTGTTGGCGGTGATGGTGACGGGACGCGGCGTGATGGTGAACTTGCCCTTCACCGTGTCCACGCAGTAGTTCGCGTTGGGGGTGTAGCTCGGGACCAGCACGTTGTCGTACTCGCCCACGTTGTTCTCCGTGGCGTTGGTGCGGACGTAGGTGATGGTGCCGAGGTCGGTGGCGTTGACCAAACCTTCAACCGTGCCCGTGAACGTCGGGTCGTCATCGCCGTAGGTCTTGCTGGCGTTGGCAACCGTGATCGTGACGGTCTTGCAGCCGACCGTCAGTGTGCCTTCTGTCTTGATGATGGTGTAGTTGTTCAAGTCAGTGCCCGTCTTCGCGGTGTAGCTGAACGCGTTGGGACTGCTACCCACCTCAGTTTGCGTTCCCGTGAACGTGTAGGTGGCGCCGTCATTGCCGACCCAGCCTGTCTCACTCAACAGACCGTTGGCGTTCTTACCCGTCACGTCTTCGTTCGTAACGGCTGAACCGTCATACATTTTGTTGGCACTACCGCTCACCAAGGTCAGCGGTTTCGGACTCACCGTCACCGTCACCGTATCCTTCAGTGTACCGCACTGAGGCGTCTTGTCGCTGGCCGCCTGCACGTAGAACTTGTAGGTGCCGACAGAAAGGTAGTTGCTGGAGGAGATGGTCTTGGTGTCGCTTTCGTATTGGATGTGGCTGTAGGTACCGGCAGGCGTCACCGTGAGGTTGGAGTTCGTGTTGGTGATCTCTATCGTCGCGATATTGTCGCCATAGATAAGGCCGGTCTGCGTCTTGTTGGTCACCGACAGGGTGGGCATCGGGTTGACGTTCACCGTCAGGGTCCATGTGGAGTCGCAGCCGGTCACCACACTCGGCACTGTTTCAGACAGCGTTCCGGCTTCGGTGAACACGTGCCCATGGAAGGTATAAGGCAGCAGGTTCGCGCAGATGGTGGTCTCGTCGGAGAAGGTCAGGAGCGGGTTGATGGTCAGGTGCAGCGTCACCACGCTGTCGCAACCGTTCGCGGCGGTGAACGTCTGGGTGTAGTCGTTGGAAGTCGTGTAGGTCTGACCGTTCCACGTGTACGAATCGCACGCCGTTTTGCTGAACTGATACGTGACCGGCAATTTCACCTTAACCATAGCAGTAGCCGTGGCGGTGCAGCCCGTGGCGGTCTCCGTGACCACCACCGTATAGGTGCCATTCATTGTTTCGGCTGCGTTGCCGATGGTCGGGTTCTGGTCGGTGGAGGAGAAGTCGTTCGGACCGGTCCAGGCGAAGGTCACGCCGGCGGTCTCGGTGGTGGCGGAGAGCTGGATGGTTCCGCCGAGGCACGGGGAGTCGGCGGAAGCCGAAACGCTCAGCGTGCTCTCGATAGTAGAAATCGGTTCCGTAGCGGAAGATTCACAACCGTGGGCATCCTTGACCGTCACCGTGTAGGAGCCAGTGCCGAGGCCAATGAACGTCGCGCCACTCTGGAACTCACCGCCATTCAAAGAATAAGTATAGTCACTACCCGTCGGCGAGACCACGGCAATGATACCGTTGGGCTCGAGACAGGAGGTATTGTTCGTGGCGGAGAGAACAGGCGTCTCGGGCAGGGGGTTGATTGTCAGGTGCAGCGTCACCACGCTGTCGCAGCCATTGACCGTCTCGTAGGTGAACGTCGGGGCTGTCGCCGGCGTTTCCGTGTATTCCACGCCGTGCCACGTGAAGCTGTCGCACGACACCGCCGTCGTGTCGCCCGTCGCGCTGTGGTTGATCGTCACATTCAGCGTCACCACGCTGTCGCAGCCCGACACGTTCTGGAAGGAACCGACGTACGTGCCGCTCGTCGTGATCGTCGTGTCGACCGTCGGCCTGTGCCATACGTAGCTGTCGCAGACCGTCACGGTCTGTGGCTCGTTCTCGCTGCTGTGGTTGATTGTCAGGTGCAGCGTCACCACGCTGTCGCAGCCCGACACGTTCGTGAAGGTGCCGACGTAGGTGCCGCTCGTCGTGATCGTCGTGTCGCCCGTAGGTCTTACCCACACGTAGCTGTCGCACTCCGTCACGGTCTGGGGCTCGTTCTCGCTGCTGCGGTTGATCGTCACGTTCAAGGTCACCACGCTGTCGCAGCCCGACACGTTCTGGAAGGTGCCGACGTAGGTGCCGCTCGTCGTGATCGTCGTGTCGCCCGTAGGTCTTACCCACACGTAGCTGTCGCACTCCGTCACGGTCTGGGAGGTGGGCTCGCTGCTGTGGTTCACCGTCAACACCCTCGTCACAATGCTGTCGCAACCGAGAACAGTCGCCAGCGTGTCCGAATGGAGTCCGGCGGCCTCAAACTTCACGGGACCCCAAGCGTAGGGCAGCAAGTTCTCGCAGATGGTCTCGCGCAAGGTGTCGCGCTTGGTCTCGTGCTGCGTCAACGTAATGCTTCCCACGCTGGTACAATGCCCACCCGGTGATATTGCCGTCACCGTGTAGGTGCCGGCCTCCGACACGGGCAACGTGCGCGAGGTCGCCCCCGGCAAATCAGCACCGTCCTTCTGCCAAACGTATGAGGAACCGATGGTGGAGGTGACGACCAACGTGGTGGTCTTCTCTTCGCAGAGCGAGTCACAGCTGATCGTGATCTCGCCAACATCCTCAATCACTGTGATCGTGCCCGTCAACGTGATAGGATCACACGGCGGGTTCTGGGTACTGGTGGCCGTGATGGTGTAATGGAAAACGCCTGCTTCCAAGGGGGAGCCGGCGATGTGGGGATCGCCGGGGACGTTGTTGAAACCCACTCCGGTAGGCAGACCGGTAATCTCGACGTTTGCAGCGGTGTATGTGATATGGATGGCTTTAATGCGATCGCCTCTGCATACCGTCTGGGTGGTGTCACCGGCCGTAAGGGTGACCGGCGGGTTCACCTTCACCACCTTGCTGGCACTGGCGCGACAGTTCTCGGCCATGTTGCCCACACTCGCCGTGAGCGTGTAACTACCGGGAGTATTGGATGAGAATGTTGTATCATCGGTAGTATAACTGAAACTTCCTCCAGACGGACTTGCCACCCAGACAGGTGTCTCTTCAGTGCCGGTCACGACAGCGTGCAGCGTGACGGGGGTCCCGGGACAGACAGCGCTCGGGTTGGCCTCCACGGTTATCGTCGGCTTGGCCGGGATAGTCACCCAAGTCTCCCGTGTAACCGTGTGTCCACACTCATCGGTGGCGGTCACAGTAACCTTAATGCTTTGAGGCTCATCGGTTTGACTGTATTCAGTACCAGCGGGAGGAGTCTGTGTCACCGTGAGGTTGCCGCAGCCTACTATATTATATATTGTCGGAATGCGATGGGCGCAGTTACCAATGGGTTCGGATGTCGGCGTCTCATTGATGGTCAATACGGGGGCTTCCTGCTGGATAGTGTAAACATAACTCCAGTATTTCGTCTCGCCTGTGCAGTCGGTGTATTGGTAGGTGTAGGTCACAGTTCCACTGCAGTTGTGAAGGTCAAGACTTTTGGTGCGGCCTATGAACTCCGGGGTCAGTGTGTTGTCACACCCGTCGGTAACTTCGGGCATTGGGCTGGGATTGAGTAAGTGCGGCGGGAGGGTGTCGAGCACACAACCGATAGGTTCGCCTCCGTCAGCAGGCATAATCCACTCTTTCATAACAACGTTGATGGGGGTGGATGCGCTAACTTGGCAAAGGTTATCGCCATTTTCATAGTATGCCTCTACCGTGTAGTTGCCTCTACAGAGATCGGCGGGAATGGTCACGATGGTCATTACGGTGTCCTTCTCGGCAGACAGCGTCCGATGGGTGGTATCTCCGTCGACCACCCAGTGCAATGTATAGGCCTCACTGGAGATGGCATCGTTCACAGTGGCGGTCACGGCAACTTCACTGCCGGCGCAAACGCTTTCCGTCGGCGCGCTAAGAGAAATCTCGTAATTGGGCGATGAAACGCCCACGTTGATGGGTAATTCAATTAACCCCGGAGGACAGTTATCAAGAATGGGATACACCTCGTAGGTCACGGTTACCGTATATTCACTGTTGTTTACCAGTGTACCGGAGATATTGCTCGCCGGGGTAGTTGAGTTTTCACCGGGAGTCACGGTCACACCCTCGGTTGGGGCACCCTCGGGATATTGGATGATGGGAGCGCTCCACAAGTATGTCACGTTGGGGTTGTTGCTGGGCACGATGCTGAACGTGGAATGACCGCAGAATGTCATACTGTTGTCTTTGAAGGTGATTTCCTCTGGTTTGACGAAAATGGTCGTGTCTTTCACCAATTCACAACCAGTGGCGGTGGACACTTTCACGCGATAGCGCCCGGGATCGAGATTGGGTACAGTGACAACCTCGTCGTCGAGGGTCACCTCCCAAACAGGTTGCGCAGTCTCCACGGCCGGTGTCTGGGTAGTGTCTAATCCATATACCATATAATGATAGCTTGGCATTTCGTTGTTCACGGTGATGGTAAGGGAGCCAGGATTGATACAAGTGGCACTGTCCGGATCCAATGTGAGTGTCGGAGTCGTCGTTTCCCAAACGGCATAGAGATCCACCGTGTCTTTGTCTGTCAAAGAGAGATTCTTCACCAACTGCTGGTCGGCGAGCGTGTCTCCGGTGTTGTTGCTCGTGCGAGTCCACCCGAGGAACTTGTGGCAGGGCCACACAAAGCAGTTGGGAAGGAGATTTTTCTCCTCGTCATAGGTAAAGTCCTGAAGGTCCATTTTGTCACAACCATCCTCAGACAGCTCATCAGTGTTCGGGTTGAAGCGGACGGTGTAAACGATGGGTTTCCAGACAGCATACATGAAATGGTAGGGCTGCTGCGGGTCAACAGCCACCTCGAGAGCGAGATGATCACTGTCGAAAATACTGTCAGTATAGAATGATCCATCTTTGTACCAAAGGAAATTCACGTTGGTGGTGTCGTTCCCTATTCTGATATACGGGTTGACATCTTCCTTGGCGGTTTCGGACAGGTAGGCCTTCCGGTGCCATCCTTTGAAAACGTAACCCTCCCGGTCTCCGGGGTAAGGGATGGAGACCCCTTTGTGGTAGAACATGGTGTCGGGCGCGTCATACCTGACCGTGTCATTGAGAGCGCTCTCCTCGATGTTGCGGTACCACACAATGAAGGTTTTCTTCGCGGTGACAGGCTCAAGGTTCGCACGCAGACGGAACGTGTAGGTGGCACTGTCAGCGGTAATCTGCTGGCGTCTAGCGGCCGTGAGGTCCAGGATGAAGGGACCGCCAGGATAGGCGGCGATGCTGTCCACATATTTGCCATCGTCGCTGCTCCAACGCTGGATAATCCAGTGGGTGAAGATGCTGTCCGGGGAAGAGGGCGTGGCTCCGGGCATCGACACCACCTTGGATTTATCAAGGTAGAGGTTGGTGTCCACCGGCAAAGAGCTCGGCACACAAGCGTCGCACACATACTCCACCATCGCGCCTTCCGCACCGTCGAACTTGTATTTCCACTGCGCGTAAAGGTCCAGCTTCTTGGTGATCCAGAAACGGTCGCCGCCGTTAAAGCCGACAGCGTCGCTGTTGTAGGGTGCTCCATTCGGGCCATTCGGATTTTTCGGGTCATCGACAGTGTTCTGGAGGTCTCCCCATTTGTCCATTGCATCAGTCAAATCGTCTCCTTTGTCGTAATCGGCAGTGACGCGGTGCTCGTTCAACGGGTTGGCCTTGGGGTCGAAATACACCGAGCATTCCGGGTCGGTGTACCAGCCGCCAAACGCGTAGAGGTCGCGCTGTCCGAACATGGGCGGACTGACTTTGTCACCGTAACTGATGCGGAAGTTCATGGCTTGGTTTTCGCTACCCCAGTTGAGACTCTGGTCGCGGCCTGCCTGCGGATGCAGGAATACGCGGTACTGAATCTGACGCCATTTGGCATAGACGCGCACGCCGCCGAGCGGCATCGTGGTGAACGTGTAAGGCTGGGTACAGGCCTCGTCCGCATACCACCCTTCGAAAAGAAATTCTGGATCTTCAAGTCCGGGAAGTGTATCGTTATAATTGGTAATGGTTTTCCCATACGGGATGCCTTGTTTCTTTTTCAATACGTGGCTCTTTCTGTTCTGGAGGGAGTTACCGTTGCCGTTCACATAGTTGCCGTCCATGAAAAAGATATCGTATGTGGCGGGACGGTAGCATTTTCTGATGATGTAGGGGTTGTTCTCAGTTCCAGTACCAGTATAACCTGTTCCAGTACCAGTATAACCAACAGTATAGTCATATATGTATCCTTCAACAGAAGGATTTCTTGGCACGTTTTTGTTAACATCGCCAGCCGATCTTGCATAGATACTATCATTTGGCACAGATGGATAATTCCCTTGGGCATCCGCAAGATAGAGTAGAAAATAATAATGTTCGTAACTATCTGTTTCGTACCGGGCAGTAATTAGATTGCCCAGAGTGTCGGCCAAGTTCCCCAGCAGCTGCTCATCCAGGATACTCACATCGCCCTTCAGCGTGTTTCCGCCGTTGGTACCACTGACCCACGCTTTTGCCCGAGGCATTAATATCCAGCTGACGAAAGGATAGGAACTTTCTATGTTATCATAAGAGATCCACCTGTCGCTGATGTTTTCGCCGTAATAGGCCGTGATGGTATGATAAAGATACCGATAGCCGCCACTGACCACAGTGTCCAGAATCACGTAACTTGTCGAATTCTGTTCTTTTATTCTAGTAATGTATTGGAGAGTTACCCAATCTTTTCCAAAATAATCAGAGCCCTCAGGATTAAATGGCGCCAGACCTGTTGTGTCCTTGTTGTTTCCGGTCTTAGGCCCTTGAGGACTTCCGTTCAGACCGATCCGTGTCACATAGAGTCTGAGGGTGTAGCGCATGCGGTCGAAGTAGATGTTGAGCACCGACTCTCCCTCCGGGGTGACCACGGTGTCGTGGATAGGATTGGCGGTGGAGAGGGTGAAGCCCGTGAAAGGATCGGTTAACGCATAATACGGGACATACTTGATTCCGCCGAGTTTATGCCCCAGCACGTTCACGAAGGTCAGGTCGCCCTCGGTGCCGGTGGAGATGTTCGCCGCCTGGGTGAGGAGCTGCCCCACATTGCCAGAGTCGGAGTAGGAGAGCACGAGGTCGTACCCGTCGCGCGCCAGATTCTGCCGCCACACCATAACCGTGTAGTTGGCCCTCGCATTGGGAATCCATTTGGCATAAACGCTGGTGTCTTGATCCAGGTATCCGTCTTTAAAGACGAATGGCACGGTGGTGGTGGCATCGGCGTACCAGCCGCTGAAGGTATATCCGAACCGAGTGGGGTCTTCGGGTTGATGATCAATTAGTTTATCGCCTACTTGGCCTTCAACACCAGGGGATTCCAAAAAAATAGGGGCGGTGTAGGTGGCACCCTTGCCGTTTTCGTCGAACGTCATCCAGTAACCATAGGAGATGTCCGCCATAAAGGTGAGGTCTCCTTGGATGTTGAGGGAGTCGCCGTTGTAGTACAATACATCGGTTCCTTTGTTACCGTAGGTGACATTAGCATCTCCATTCACCAACTTCCAGCCGTTGAAGTTCTCGTTTTTGACCTCCGGCACGTAACTTTGGTTGACAACGTAGGGACGGATGTCGGAGGAATCACTGCGGTAGAGGATATCATCGACAGCGACCGCCACTTTAGGGTGGCGGGGGGTGCGGTAATAGACCTTGTGGTTGCGTAGAAGCACCGGGAAGAACTTCACGGTGTCAAGGTCGTTGTACGAGTTCTCGGCGAGAAGTCTCTGATAGACGGAGTCGCGCACATCGTGGATCGTCATCTGCTCATCAGGGTCGGTGGTGTAGTCGGGAGTGCCGGCCCAGCCAAAGAATTGCACACCGGGGTACATATAGCCAGGGCCGGACGCGTAGATGAGGGTCTTGAGGTTATCGCCGTTGTTCACGGTGTCAGCACGTTTCACCAACATGCAAACGGTGTCCAGCACGGAATAGTTTTGGTGTCCCGAGGCCAAGGGGGTCTCGTAATAGGCGCTGTTCGGATCGTTATAGGGGTTGTATGCCTTCAAGAACATCACCACCAACCGGTCGTTGTTGGCGGTGCCCACCACATAGACAGAGAAGTGCTTGGCGGCGAAGGTCACAGTGTTGTTCACGGAAACCACAGTGGTCACGTATTCGCGTCCATCTGGGTTTTCGTGAAAGATGTCGAGGTTCCTGCCGTTGCCGAAGGAGGGGTCGGAGATGGTCACCGTCACGGGGTGTCCGTAGGCGGGCTGCCACTCCTGTCCGTCGCTGCCGGTGAGGGTGATGTCGTAGGCGGCGAGCATGGGGCTGCCGTCCACGTCAGTGCGCTGCACGGGGGTCGCGGACACTCGTACCTGCGCGGGTATCTCGCCCTTCACGGTCAAGTCCACCCGGGAGCTGTCACCCGTCAAGAGGTTGTGGGTGGCGGTCACCGTTCGCAAGGTTGTGTGTCCAGCGGGGAGGGCACCGTGGCGGTCGGGGGCCGCGGTGGTCACCTTGATTCCCGTTCCTAAAAGGAGCAGGCATAGAAGCCATGCCGACAGCCGGATGTTTCGGCTTTGCGCATCAGACTTCTGTCCGAAATGTTTTTTTTCACGAGCGTCAAGACTCGACAAGTTCCGTGTAAACGATCTCATTATCTTATAAACTTTACTATTATTTTTACTTATTTCGAGAAGACCCCTACGTTCCACCCCACATCATCCCTTTATTTTATATTGTATATATACTTCAAAAGTTACATTTTGCACCCCACATAACAACTTTTCTCAACGGAGTGCTCTTATAAGCGATTGAGCGATTGCAAACTTGGTCAAAAACAAATTTCCCGAGAATCACCAAAAATCCATTTTGTAAATTTTACAATTCAGCCGTTCCTATCTCACACAAAAAATTCGTTTCGCATAAATCTCGTACCAGACACACGAAAAGGGCATTCGCCACAAGAGTCGAAATAGCGTACAAACATATTAATATACAATCACTTATAACATTCATAAAAAACAACACAAATCCAATTTAAATAGGTCGCGAATATATGAATTAATTTTACTCCTCGTGGTATTTTGTTTCAAAACGTTTATACAACTTTTATTTAACATGCGCTGCAAATAAGTCGCATGTTTCGGACAAACGGTGTAACAAAAGAAAAAAAATTTCGGCAGTGTTGCACATATCCAAAAAAAGTGTATTTTTGCCGCGTCTTTTTGAGACACCAAATGGCGGTTGTAGCTCAGTTGGTTAGAGTACCGGATTGTGGTTCCGTGGGTCGTCGGTTCGAATCCGACCTGCCGCCCGAAAGTCTCACAAAACAATAAAAATCAGCGGATTACGGTAAGTTTCCGCTGATTTTTTGCGTTAAAACTGAGACAGAATTGAGACAAACGCATTTTTGAGACTTGATGACCAAGACTCAAAAAAAAAATGCCAAATTCATCAAACAGGTTAGCCGTATCTTCGGCGTATTCAGCTGTCAATTACCTGCCAGCTACTTTGAAAACCAACAAATCGGGTTGGTTGATTGAGTATTATGTGGAGAATCCACAGACTCAAGAACTTGCAAGGAAAAAAATCAGACTTGCGAGGTTGATGAGCCGCTATTCGTCAAAGACGGAAGCGAAAAAGCACATCAACAACATCATCGTGGCCTTGAACATGAAGCTCTCCACTGGCTGGAATCCCTATTTTCAAGGCGAGGAGTCCAGATACTACACTCCCCTACTCGAAGTTTTAGAGGAATATAAAGAGGAGGTTGTAAAGGAACACCGCAAATCCACCGCCAATTCTTACGTTTCTTTTGCCAAAATATTCGGGGAATGGATTGCAAAAGTGTCCCCCAATATCTATTGCTCCATGGTTTCCCATAGCATGATAGTCCAGTTTATGGACTATATCCAGCGGGAGCGTGACGGACGCAGCGGGGACATTTCCGCCCGGACATACAACAACTATATCAAGAACGGCAGCGCTTTCTTTACATGGATGATTGACAAGTGCTACTGCAAAGAGAATCATTTTCAGAAGATTAAATCAAAGAAGGTGACTGAGAAGAAGCGCGTTCTCATCCCAAATGAGAAACGTGTTGAAATCCAACAATATCTCATGGAAAACAATGTCGGTTACTTGGCATTTCTGGAAATGATCTTCGGTGCGTTGCTCCGTCCCAAGGAAATACTTATGCTAAAAGTCGGGGACATTTCCTTGGCCGATAAGACCATCTCTGTCCGTGCAGAGGTTTCCAAGAACGGGAAACGACGTGTCGTGCCCATGACAAAGGAGATAGAGCAGCTACTTTTAAGGATGAACGTCCACAAATCGCCGTTGGAACACTATGTCTTCAGCAACAACCAAAGACCTGGCAAAAAGCAGGTGTCGGCGAGGTATTATAGAAAATATTGGGACAAACTGCGCAAAAGATTTGATTTGCCGATGGAAATGCAACAATACTCGTTAAGAGACACAGGCATCACGGAAATGCTCAAACACGGTGTTGACCCTCTTTCAGTCAAACAACTGGCTGACCACTATTCCCTTTCTATGACGACAATCTATTCCAACCATGCAGATCCACACCTTAAGGAACTAATCAGAGAAAAAGCACCCGGCTTCGCTTACGATGAAGAAATGAGTTAAAGTATCACTTTAAGTTTCGCGGCCTCCACTTCTGCAATGACGGATTCACCGCCCTCAGTGAACTGAAAGGTGATTTTGACGGGCAGGCTCTTCACTCCGGCGACCAGCAGCCAGCGGGTGTGGCTCTGCGCCCGTCCTTCCTGCGGCTTGAGCAGCCGCCAAAGGTTGAGGAACTCCGACAGCGGCAGCAGGAAGTGGTAGCGCACTTTCTCGTAGTTGGCGAGAAAGTCCAGCCACGGACTCACCCACAGCTGCCCCACGGAGTTGTCCCCACGGACAGTCAGCGAAACGCCGTCAAGGGGGTCGCCGTAGCGGGAGTGCCGTGTCGGCTGCGCCACCTCTATGAACGGGTTGCCCGCCTGCGGGATTTCAAGTCTCCGGCTTCCAAGATACGTCTCCAGCACCATCGGGAAGTCCGTGTTCCCCGTGTCGAAGACCGGGCTGCAGCCCGCCTGCTCGATGCGCATGACAAACTCGGGGTGTTCGGACTTCGCGTCCGTGATCTCCATCACGGGGACTTTCAGCGTGGGTGTGATGCTCTCCTCGTCACCCTCCCCCGCCTCAAGGGTCTGGTCGGCGCCGCCCAGCGGATTCCAGCGGAAGACCCAGTTGGCGATGCTGTCGCCCTCCCGCTCCGCCCTGCGGTAGCGGTTCTCGTTCTCCACAAAACATACTTTCCCATAGTTGGCCGAAGCGTCGGGAAGCTGGTCGGCGGTCGGCACTGGCGGCAGCAGCTTGGTGTTGTCCGTCTCGTCCGTGACTACTCCCTCCAGCTTGAAAACGTATTTCCGCTCATCGGTCTTCTCTATGGCGGTCTCGCCGTCCACGGCGTATGCCGTGAGGTCGAGGCACTTGGACTTTTCCAAGATGTCTCGGACGAAGGCGAACTCCGCCCTCCTGGTCGTGGAGTCAAGGAATAGGGCGAGGCCGAAGGTCTTGCACAGCGTGCCGATGAAGTCGGCGTTGGTCATGTCGGGGACGTGCTCGCCGTAGCGCAGCTTGTCGGCGAAACAGTTATAGACTTTGTTGTAGGCCGTCACGTCCGCTGTTATCGGCACGCTCTCGAAATCCTTGATCACCAGCATTTGCCCGTAGCCGCCGACTTCCTCCATCATCCCCCTGCACTTGGCGAAAGCAAACATATACATCTGGTTGGCTCTCATGTCGTTGACGGTGAAGTCAAACGTTATCTCGTAAAACCCCGCCCCGGCATAGCCGAACGAGGAGAGATGTTGGGGTTTGAACGACTTCACATAATACGGCGTGTACCAGTGGCCGAACAGCGAGTCCATGTCGTCCCAATTCCCGTAGAGGTTGGAGGCCGTGGCCTTCCACAGGTTGTTGAGCCTGTCGGTCATCATGAACA
>JAEEGJ010010056.1_pt1 | contig 24882 bp, 23 predicted proteins | sample 8958761 | NCBI WGS metagenome assembly JAEEGJ01 (sample SAMN16246546, study PRJNA631951) | gut metagenome | biome: gut microbiome; feature: rumen; material: RS-attached | host: Bos | place: Iran: Karaj | collected 2018-10 | reverse complement strand
ATGAATCTGCATCTTGGATAAAAGCACCGATCTTATCTCGCTGCCAACGTACTTAACCGAACCGCTGGCAAACTTCTTATTGTCCATGCCGAACTTGATCGTGCTTCTGGCATTGGGGTTAAGCACTATCATACCCGCAGAAGCATTGATGCCTCTGTCTATCATGTCGGATACTTTATCCCTCTTGATTGGACCTGTAGGTTCCGAACCTTCGTTATAGATGACCTCACATTCACCAAGGCCCACTTCCCACATCTTATAGAATATGTCCTTATCACCCGCCTCGGTAAATGCCAAAACGCATCTGTGTGCCTCAACGGTAGGAATAAGATTCTTATTCTTTCTTGTGATATCAAGCAGCTTTACATGCTCAAGATCTATATCCGTATTATCCGAGAAATACTGCAGCCATGCTATTATACTCTTATTGGTAAATAACTGATTCTCCATATTAACCTCCCGACTTTACACCTTAGTTGCACTTGCTTAAAAGCTCTTCCCACTTCTTATCAACATACTCCTGAGCCGCTTCGATCGTCCATTCATTGCCGGGCTTAAAGCAATGTGCGAATCTGCCCTGCTTTCTCATGAACTCCTCAACAGGAAGCTTGTTCTTAGGCTCATATGTGAGTCTGTATTCACCTTCAACAACTTCGTATAAAGGCCATACACAGGTATCGATAGCCGCCTTGCAGATCTCAAGCAGATCCTCTGCCGGATACTGCCATCCTCTGGGGCAGGGAGTTAAGACATTTACAAATGTCGGTCCCTTCTTATATATGGCCCTGTGAGCCTTCTCATGGAAGTCCTTCATATTGCCGAATAATGTAGTCTGAGCAACATAGGGTGAACCGTGTGCCACCACTATCTGCGTCAAGTCCTTCTGTACCTGCTTCTTACCTACAGATTCAACACCTGCGGGTGTTGTTGTAGCCGAAGCAAATCTCGGTGTTGCCGAAGAACGCTGTGTACCCGTATTCATATATGCGTTATTGTCATAACAGAAATACGTGAAGTCATGTCCTCTTTCAAGAGCTCCGGAAAGTGACTGGAAACCGATATCGTATGTACCGCCGTCACCGCCTATTGCCAGGATCTTAATCTCCTGATCTTCGGCGATCTTGCCCTTACGCTTCATAACGTTCATTGCAGCCTCTACGCCCGAAGCCGTAGCAGATGCATTCTCAAAAGCCGTATGTATGTAGGAATCCTCCCACGCCGTATAAGGATACTGGAATGACGAAACCTCCAAACATCCCGTTGCATTGCAGATGACCGCCTTATCCTCCGGATTCACGGCTCTCATCATAGCTCTGCATACTATTCCGGCACCGCATCCCGCACAGAGTCTGTGTCCCGAATGGAAGCGCTCCGGTTTATTCATCTCCTCTTTAAGATTGTAAGCCATTATTTATACCCTCTCTCTCTGACCCATATGGATGTATGTCTGATTGACCTTACCTGTTGCCGCGATGTCGGCTAACTTCTCATATACCGACCTTGCCGCATCGACCGTAAAGTCACGTCCGCCCAGACCGTATACGATATCAACCATCTTCGGTCTGTTATCCATATTGATGATCGCTCCGGCCGTCTCAGCAAAGAGCGGTCCGCCACAGGCTGAGAAGCCCTCACTTTTATCCATAACGGCTACTGCCTTGACACCGCTTAAAGCCTTGGCTATCTCTTCAGCGGGGAAAGGGCGGAAGACTCTGACTTTGATAAGTCCTGCCCTGATTCCTTCCTTACGAAGCATATCTACCGTTGCCTTAGCGGTACCTGCGGATGAACCCATGATTACCATGGCAAGTTCCGCATCATCCATCATATATTCTTCGATCATTCCGTACTTGCGTCCGAAGGTCTTATAGAAATCATCGGCAACATCGTAAATGACCTTTCTTGCATTCTTCATGGCCTCGGCCTGAGCCACACGGGCTTCCATATAATATCCGGATACACCGTAAGGGCCCACTGCAAGAGGATTCTCTTTCTTAAGAAGGTAGTTCTCGGGATTGTACTCACCTACGAAGTTCTTAACCTTCTCATCCTCTTCTATCTCGATATTCTCAATGGCGTGCGATGTAATGAAACCGTCCTCACATACCATGAGGGGAAGTCTTACGTCGGGATGCTCCGCAATCCTGTGAGCCATTAAGTAATTGTCGTATACTTCCTGGTTATTCTCACCGTATAACTGTATAAAGCCCGAATCTCTCTCGGCCATCGAATCCGAATAGTCGTGATTGATATTGATCGGACCCGTAAGTGCACGACAGGCAACGGCAAGTACCACGGGCAGTCTTAAAGAGCCTGCGACGTAGAGTATCTCATTCATGAATGAAAGACCTGCCGAAGATGTGGCGGTAATGGCTCTGCAACCTGCTGCCTCGGCGCCTAAGCATGCCGAAAGCGATGAGTGCTCGGACTCCACACATATGAATTCCGTATCCACTTTACCGTCAGCCACATACTGTGCGAAATACTGGGGGATCTCCGTGGAAGGAGTGATGGGGAACATCGCGAATACATCGGGATTGATCTGTCTCATCGCGGTTGCGATGGCTTCGTTACCCGAGAGTCTGTCTCTTATACTCATGATTCCTCCTTCCATTCGATAGCGTCAAAGGGGCATACCTTTATGCATATTCCGCAGCCCTTGCAATGATCGTAATCGAATTCATCTCTTCTTCCGTCCTCTACCGGTATGCATGAATCCGGGCAGAAAGGTGCGCATAAAACACACTGCTTGCACTTATCCTTGATCCATACGGGAGTCTTCGATCTCCATTCACCGGTTTTGGTGAGCCTGCTTGTACCGGGCTCATATATCTCACAGCCGGTGGTCATGTCCTGCCATGAGATCTGTTCATTTATATCTTTAGCCTGCTTTATCATCTATCCATCCTTTCGTCAACCTGCCACTTCCTGCATGGCCTGCTTAAGGCACTTAAGATTGCCTTCTATGACCTGAGGTTTCTTGGCAAATTTATGCTGATACGAACTCTCCATATCCTTAAGGAACTGTTCCTTATCCACACATCCGCTTACCTGTACCACTGCCGCAAGCATCGGAGTGTTGGGGAAGTACGCACCGAGATTCGACATGGATATATGCCTTGCATCTATCGTACAAACTCTGCCTTTGTAATCCTTAAGAAGCGGTCTTATCTGATCCGGAGTCTTGGCCGTATTGACTATGATTGCGCCTTCCTGCTTAAGCCCCGAAGTAACATCGACACTTTCAAGCAATGTCTCATCCACAACCACCACGTAATCGGGCTCATATATATTAGAGTGAATGGGGCATCTCTCCTCCGATATCCTGTTATAGGCCGTAATAGGTGCTCCGCTTCGCTCCGGACCGTATTCGGGGAAGGACTGTACATACTGTCCTGCCATGAATGCCGCATCCGCAAGAAGCTGGCTGGCCGTCTTCGCACCCTGGCCGCCTCTGCCGTGCCATCTGATTTCAATCATTTTCTCTACCTCTTAATACTTTTTATTCTGCAAGCTTGTGGTGCAGAGTCTGTAAGAAACTGTCGCTGTTAAGTTTCACCACTGAGCTTGTGTAATCCGACTTTGTAACTGTTATCTTATCGCCCGTATGCATTAAGACCTTATCGCTTCCGTCCGATGAAGCCTCAACTTCTATGACGCTGCTTTCCCTGCCTTCGCCTATCTCTATCTCAACCTTGTCATTCGCGCCGAGCACGATGCTTCTGGTATTAAGCGTATGCGCGCATATGGGAGTCAAAACTATTATATCCGCATCAGGCTTAACGATCGGGCCGCCTGCCGACATATTATAGCCTGTCGAACCTGTCGGCGTCGATACTATGATACCGTCCGCACAGAGATTGGACAAAAGCTTGCCGTTAACGTATATCGTAAATCTCATTATCTGCAGCGAGCCGCATCTTGTGATCGTTATATCATTAAGTGCGGGTGATATGGCCTTGGTGGCCGCGCTTTTACCTGCCTCTGTAATCGCTCCTTCAAGCATCATCCTGCGGCTGATCTCATAATCACCTGCGATTATCCTCTCAAGCGAACTCTCTATATCCGAAGGACTTACTTCCGCAAGGAATCCGAGTGCTCCGAGATTCACACCAAGGATCGGAACATCCTTATCCGCACACTCTCTTGCAACGCTTAAGAAAGTTCCGTCACCGCCCAAAACTATAACGGCGTCCGTTCCGTCGCAAGTAACCTTGTCATCCTCTTGGCCCTCGACGTTTCTTAAAACCTTTGTAACACTCACGCCTTTGGTCGTTAAATAATCCTCGATGCGCTTAGTAAGTGCAAGGTCTTTATCTTTTCCCTTATTTGTTACGATCAAACAGTTCTTCATACGCTTTCCCTTTCAGGACTGCAACACACCATGAGCCGCATCGACCACACCATGAATGTCAGCTTCTATGACTTCCGTTTTATACTCAGGTTTCCCAAGCCATAACAGATATTCTATATTTCCTTCGGGTCCTTTGATCGGCGAGAAGTCAAGGCCCAAGATGCCAAAGCCGCATTCCTTTGCTACACCGATTATTCTGTCCACAACCTCGATATGCACCTCAGGGTCTCTTACAACTCCCTTTTTCCCGACCTTATCCCTGCCGGCTTCAAACTGAGGCTTGATAAGCGTCACCATGCAGCCGTCATCTTTTAAAAGCTTATATGCTACGGGAAGTATCTTATCCAAAGATATGAAAGAAACCTCACAGCTTGCAAAATCCGGTGCCTTGTCTATCGCCTCAGGTTCAAGATACCTGAAGTTGGTCTTCTCCATACATATGACACGATCGTCATTTCTTAACTTCCAGTCAAGCTGTCCGTGACCTACATCTATCGAATATACCATTGTTGCACCGTTTTGCAGCATACAGTCCGTGAAGCCTCCGGTGGAAGCTCCGATATCCATACATACCAGACCCTCGATTTTTACGGGGAAGACCTTAAGCGCCTTCTCAAGCTTAAGTCCGCCTCGGCTTACATACTTAAGGGTATTGCCCCTTACCTCTATCTGCGATTCCTCGGGATCGAATGTGCTTCCGGCCTTGTCTTCCTTCTGACCGTTCACATACACAAGGCCCGCCATGATGACTGCCTTGGCCTTCTCCCTTGAGGATGCGAGTCCTCTCTGTGTTAAGAGTACATCAAGTCTTTCTTTCATCTGATAATCTATCGTTTCTTAAGTGCCGCCAGAACACGCTCGGCAACACTCTGTGCATCTATTCCTATCTCCTGCTTAAGCAGATCCACGCTTCCGTGCTCCACATATTCATCGGGGATGCTTATGGGAAGAACCTTGGCGGATATGCCCTTCTCCTTAACGTATTCGATGACCTTCTCACCGTAACCGCCGCTTGCCACGTTCTCTTCCATCGGAACAAAGAGGCTGTGCTTTGCTGCAAGCTTATCTATCACGTCGGTATCTATGGGCTTGACGAATCTTGAATTGACAAGTGTAACCTTGATACCTTTCTCCTTAAGTATCTCTCTTGCCTCTACAGCCGTGGCTACCATGCTTCCCACTGCAAGCAAGGCTACATCCTTCTCCTCATATATGATCTCCGATACACCCATGCTTATGGGCTCTCTGTATTCCTTAAGGCCGTCATAAGCCTGGCCTCTGGGATATCTTATCGCTATCGGAACACCGGCATCCACCGCAAACTTAAGCATGTCGGATAATTCCCACTTATTCTTCGGTGCCATGATATGCATTCCGGGAATACTTGATAAATAAGACAGATCGAAGATTCCCTGATGGGTCTCTCCGTCGCTTCCTACAAGTCCCGCCCTGTCTATGGCAAATATAACGGGCAGATTCTGTATACACACATCATGCAGTATCTGGTCGTAGGCTCTTTGTAAGAACGAACTGTATATCGCAACTATCGGGATGAGTCCGCCCGCAGCAAGACCTGCCGCGAATGTCACGGCATGCTGTTCGGCTATTCCCACATCAAAGAATCTGTCGGGATATACGTTATGGAAGCGCTTAAGGCCCGTACCCTCAGCCATTGCCGCAGTGATTGCAACAACCTTCTCATTCCTTGCGCCAAGCTTAAACATAACCGTTGAGAATACGTCTGTATAGTTGGCCTTCTCCTTCTTCTTAACGGGAAGTCCGGTCTCGATGTCAAAAGGTTCGGCTCCGTGGAATCGCGCAGGGTGCTTGATCGCGGGTTCAAAGCCGCGTCCCTTTTGCGTGATCACATGTACCAGTACCGCCTTATTCACACGCTTGGCTTCATTCATGACCCTTATAAGTTCGGGCACGTTATGTCCGTCTACGGGTCCTAAATATGTTATGCCCATGTCCTCGAAAAACATTCCGGGCACTACCATCTGCTTGATCGCATTCTTCGTCTTCCTTACGGCTCCGATTATGGCATTGCCGTGAGGCTTATCAAGCATTGAGTAATAGATATTGTCTCTTAAGTTGATGTATCCAGTCTTCGTACGGATGTTGTTAAGATACTTGCTCACACCGCCGACGTTCTCGGATATGGACATGTTATTGTCGTTAAGAACTATGATGAAATTGGAATTAAGCTTCGCACAGTTATTAAGTGCCTCGTAAGCCATTCCGCCCGTAAGCGAACCGTCACCGATAACGGAAACAATCGTATTGTCCTCTCCGTTAAGCTCCCTTGCCTTAACAAGACCCAGGCCCGCAGAAATTGAAGTCGACGAATGACCCGTATCAAAGGCATCGCAGTCGCTTTCCTTACGCTTGGGGAAACCGCTCATACCGTGATACTTACGCAGACTTTCAAAGCCGTCTCTTCTTCCGGTTAAAAGCTTATGGGTATATGACTGATGTCCGACGTCCCAGATTATCTTATCTTTGGGCAGATCGAGACTTAAGTGCAAAGCCATAGTAAGCTCAACCGCACCGAGGTTAGAACCCAAATGTCCGCCCGATACGGAGATCTTCTCTATCAGAAACTGTCTGATCTCTTCAGCCAGTGCTTCATAGTCTTTCTTATCTATGTTCTTTATGTCATTTGGTGCTGTAATCTTTTCGAGTAACATTTTTACTTCTTTCTGTCGATCATACTAAGCAGCAGCTGTTCAAGGAAAGGATTGTCTCCTTCCATCGTATGCAGAAGTACCGTGGCTTCCTTGCTTAAAGCCTCAACATCTGCCTTGGCCTTATCAAGTCCGTGAAGTGACACGTATGTCACCTTGTGATTCTTCTCATCACTTCCCACAGGTTTGCCAAGCTCTTCAAAGCTGCCCGTAACATCTAAGATGTCATCCTGAATCTGGAAGGCTATCCCTACATTCCTGCCTATCTTTTCAAGTGCATTGATCTGCACCTTATCCGCACCCGCAAGAATTCCGCCGACCATCATTGATGCTTCGATCAAAGCCGCCGTCTTTTTAAGGTGTATGTATTCGATAAGCTCGGCCGTGATCTCCTCGGATTTAAGACCTTCGGATACTATGTCCGCAGTCTGGCCTCCTATCATGCCGTAGATACCGCTTTTGTTAAAAAGTATGCGCACTGCCTTACCGACAAGGTACTTATCGCAGTCGCTGTCGAACGCCCCGAGCGCAGTCTCTGCTGCATAGTTTAAAAGCGCATCACCCGCAAGTGTTGCGATCGCTTCACCGTATACCGCATGAGTCGTCTTGCGTCCGCGTCTGTATTCATCATCATCCATACAGGGCAGATCGTCATGCACGAGCGAATATGTATGTATCATCTCTATAGCTGCCATGAAGTATTCAACGGCAACTCCCGCTCCGCCGAAAAGCTCCGCGGTCTCATGCATAAGCATCGGACGGATTCTCTTGCCGCCGCCTCTTATACTGTAATTCATGGCTTCTATGACTTTGGCCGGGTACTTCTCTTCTTCGGGAAGGAAGCCCTCAATCAGTTCATTTATCGCTTCAGTCTTAGCCTGTACTTCTTTTGCAAAATCCATCTTATTCCATATCCTCCAGGGGCTCAGTCTCTCCGCTGTCGCTTAACTTAAGCACCTCTTTCTCAACTCGGTCTATAGCCTCGTTGCATGAGCTTAAAAGCTCCACACCCTCTTTATAAAAGTTAAAAGATTCTTCCAAAGTGACCTCGTCACTTTCCATCTTCTCTATGATCTCATCAAGCTTATCCATCTTCTGGTCGATCGTAAGCTGATCATCCGTCTTCTTTGCCATATATTACTCCGTTATCTTATATGTCGCGCTTAACAGCCTCTGTGGCTTTAACTTCCGCCTTAATGATACCGTCCTTGACATGTATGCCTACCTTATCGCCGGGCTTAACCTTTTTAATGCTGTTAACGCAGGCCCCGTCTTCGGTATCCGTATAGGAATAACCCTGTGAAAGTTTAAGAAGCGGTGATACTCCGTCAAGTCCCGATGCAAGCAGGGCAAGTCTTTCTTTTCTTGCTTTTACTGCCTTATCCATACCGGCCTGCAGTCTCTCTTCAATCAACATCGATCTGTGCCTGTATGAGAGTATCCTGTTTTTCGGACTCTTGGCAGTCAGTAAAACCTGCTTATGTCTTAATCTTTCTTTGCAGCTTTCGATACGCTTCTCCATAAGCCTGTTAAGGCGCTGTCCGTATTCGTAAAGCTGTCTGTCCTCTTTATCCCTGTCAACGGTTGCAAGTGCCGCAGCCGCAGTCGGAGTCTCGGCTCTTACATCCGCAACGTAGTCGGCGATCGTCGTATCCGTCTCATGTCCGACTGCCGAGATTATCGGTATCGAACAGTCAAATATCGCCTGAGCCACTCTCTCATCGTTAAAGGCCATAAGGTCTTCAAGTGATCCTCCGCCTCGTCCGACTATCATTACATCTACCTGCTTTTTCTCCAAAAGCTTAATGCCTTTGCATATGCTTTCGGGTGCCGATTCGCCCTGAACCGTAGCAGGATATAGAATTATCTGCACATAAGGGTCTCGCCCTTTTGCCACACTTATGATATCTCTTATCGCCGCACCCGTGGATGCCGTCACAACACCGACAATCTTAGGCGATACAGGCAACGGGCTCTTATACTCGGGAGCAAATAAGCCCCTGTCTTCAAGCTCTTCTTTAAGCTTTATAAAGCGCTCGTAAAGCTCGCCCATTCCGTCGCGTTCTATGCTTGATGCATACAGCTGATATCTGCCGTCGCGCTCGTATACGTCCACCCTGCCTGTCACAACGACCTGCATTCCCTCAGTTAAGGAAAAAGATAAGCCTCTGCGATTGCCTGCAAACATAATACAGGATATCACACCAAGCTTATCCTTCAAGGTGAAATAAATATGTCCCGAAGAATGATACTTGCAGTTACTCACCTCACCTCTGACCGAGAGTGAATGAAGCAGATAATCCTGGGAGAACATATTCTTAATATATGAATTAACCTGAGCAACAGTATATATACTACCCAATTCAATTACCCATTCTGACCGATGAAGTTCTTAAGGACTCCGTTGACGAAGCTGTAGGATTCTTCCTGTCCGAAGCTCTTGGCAAGTTCAACGGCTTCATTGACCGCAACGCCTTCCGGCACGTCATCGTCATACAGTATCTCGTACACGCCGAGTCTTATGATCGTCAAATCGACCTTGCTCATACGGTCGGTTGTCCAGCCCTTGGTCCTGTCATTGATCGCCGCATCGATATCCGCAAGCTTATCAAGTACCGCCTCGTACTTCTGTCGAATGTATTCCTCATCCTTATCGCTCGGAGAGTCATCATTGACCGTGAAAAAGAGCCTGCACTGCTCGTCCATCTCGCTTATGTCATTGAATTCTATGCGGAACAATAACTTAAAGATCTGTTCCCTGAGCTTCCTTCTGGTCATAGCTAATGTCTCAGTCCTTCTTCATGTCCACACCCGCAATACGGATGTTCACGTCAGTAACCTCAAGGCCCGTCATGTTCTCGATCGTGGTCTTGACCTTATCCTGTACCTTGGCACATGTGTCGGGTATATTGTATCCGTAGTCCATCGTAAGTGCCAGTTCTGCTCTGACCTTGCCGTCGGCTATCTCTGTCTTAACACCCTTAGTCAGACTCTTGTATCCGACCATGCTCATAAGTTCGTTGGTGATATTGCCTGCCATTGCAGATACACCATCCACCTCTGTAGCCGCAAGTCCGGCTATGATTGAGATAACGTCATCCGCTATCTGAACAGAACCCAGAGCGTTGTCACCCTGTAATGTATATGCCTTATTTTCTTTATCCATATCTGCCTCCGAATATTTATTCACATACCGCCCATTATTATACCACATTTACTGATTTAAAGCGAATAATAACTTATGTGTGTCCTCGTTGTAAGAATAAGCCACATCCTTGCCCGGAACGAAATCAAATATGTGCTGGTTGTTCACAAGTTCGTTGTATAAAACTGCGTAAGATGAAGCATCGCTGCACTTAAGTGCGACATATCTCTGACCCGTTGACATCGCCCTGTTAAAGGCTGCCGAAAGTGCTGTCGCATCATAACCCGTAAAGTAGAGTCCCTCTCTTACGTAGTAATTGTTATTAAGCGATGAACAGTTCGGCATATCGATAACCGATTCCACGTTATGCGTAAGTGAAAGTTCACTGTAGGGAACGAGTAAAAAGTCGTAGTTGATATCGGGTATAACCATCTCTGTCTCATTCTCTCCGTCAAAGATGTATGAAGCGTCTCCCCATGTGGCATCCACATAGTACCACTCACCGTCGGCACAGACTATGTTCCATGCATGTCTCTCTCCGTTGCTTACTGTGCCCGTCACGAGGCTGCAGGGAATGCCGAGTTTATTTAAAAGCAGCTGCATTGTTTTTGCATAGCCCTGACATACCGAGCGCTTATTAAGCAGAACGGATATGATGTTCTGATTATCGGGCGATGTAATGTCGTATTCGGTCTGAAGCACGATGACATCGAAGATATACTTGATCTTGTCATAGTCAGACGCACCCTGATATACGTTCATGAGTATGCCCTGTGCGACCGTCTCAAGATCGGGCGCTATGGCATCACGCTCCTGCATGCTGTATACGTAGCTTCCGGTAAAAGCGATTCTTCTAATGGTTCCGCCTGTCGTAAACTTCGTGTATTTATAGCCGTTGACATAGAAGATCTCGGGATGGTCTATCATCACGCAGTTAAAGGCCTTGTCAAGCACTGCCGGATCCTTGGTCGATACGGGGACGTGGGTCATATAGTTGGTTAATCCCACATATACCTCATCATAGACTGTCCGCTCCGAATCATTAAGTCTGCTGTAGGCATAGGAAAGCGAATCATGGGTCGTGACGTCGGTCGGAAGAGTGACTTCCTGCTCAAGCTCCTTTTCCGATGCCTCATCCCAGGTCTCTTCCATCTCCTCAACCACGGCTTCCTCAACGGGAGGCGCCTGGTTAGGCTCGGGACGCACCTCTTTTTTAACAGGTTCAACAATCGAAGGACTCGCAATCGGAGTCACTTCTATCGGAACAAGGTTATGGCCCGCAGCAGACGGACTATTAAGTTCATAAGCCGAATACAGGACAAGTCCGGCCAGTATGGCGGTGGATATGCCCAGTAAAGCAAGTAGTTTCTTCATACTTTTCCACGGTTATTCCGTGCCGAATTCAAGAAGTTCCAATCCTTCGTTACGATCAAGAGTCATGCCGACACTCCATGCATTGACAAAGAGAAGTAACGGTCTGTCCTTAAGATCCTTGATCTTCTTCATGTCGCTTGTACCCGTGATCTTATCAAGATCGATATCCTTATTGCCTATCCATCTGATGTGCTCATAAGGCAGGGGTTCAAGCTTAATCTCTACGTTATATTCATTCTCAAGTCTGTACTTAAGCACGTCAAACTGAAGCACTCCGACAACACCCACGATGATCTCTTCCATACCGGTGTTGTACTCCTGGAATATCTGGATCGCACCCTCTTTGGCAATCTGTTCGATACCTTTGACAAACTGCTTTCTCTTCATGGTATCGACCTGTCTTACCCTCGCAAAATGCTCGGGAGCGAAAGTCGGGATACCCTCATATACGATATCCTCATTCGGTGCGCTTACCGTATCTCCGATCGAGAAGATACCCGGATCGAATACACCGATTATATCGCCGGCATAGGCTTCATCCAGAATCTTACGTGAGTCAGCCATGATCTGCTGGGGCTGGCTTAACCTTAACGTCCTGCCGCCCTGCACATGCTTGACTTCCTTCGCAGCCTCAAACTTACCGCTGCATATTCTCATGAATGCGATCCTGTCTCTGTGTGCCTTGTTCATATTGGCCTGAATCTTAAAGACAAAGGCAGAGAAATCATGCGCAACGGGGTCTATAAGTTCATCCCTGCTCTTTCTTGCAAGCGGGGTTGTCGTCATCTTAAGGAAGTACTGCAAGAATATCTCAACACCGAAGTTGGTAAGTGCCGATCCGAAGAATACGGGGGTTAACTTACCTGCGCGCACGGCATCAAGATCGTATTCCGCACTTGCTCCGTCAAGCAGTTCTATCTCATCCATGAGTATATCATGACGCTCCTGCGTAATTGCATTTATGACACTCGCGTCATCTTCTATTGAGACGATCTTGGTCTCACCTTCCTTCGTACCCTTCTCGGTGTCGGAATATGTCACGACCTCTTTCTTCATACGGTCGTAAACACCCTTAAATCCTTTACCGCAGCCTATGGGCCAATTGATCGGACAGGTCGCAATGCCGAGCTCTTTTTCTATCTCGTCAAGAAGTTCGAATGTATCGTTGGCGTCACGGTCAAGCTTGTTGATAAAGGTAAAAATCGGTATGCCTCTCATACCGCAGACTTTAAAAAGCTTCCTTGTCTGGGCCTCTACACCCTTGGATGCGTCAATAACCATCACGGCCGAATCCGCAGCCATAAGTGTACGGTATGTATCCTCCGAGAAGTCCTGGTGCCCGGGTGTATCAAGGATATTGATATGATATCCGTCATATTCAAATTCAAGTACCGATGAAGTGACCGAGATACCACGTTCCTTTTCTATCTCCATCCAGTCACTGACCGCATGTCTTGCGGTCGCCTTGCCCTTGACACTGCCTGCTAAATTTATCGCTCCGCCGTAGAGCAAAAACTTTTCCGTTAAGGTCGTCTTACCGGCATCGGGGTGGCTTATGATGGCGAAGGTCCTTCTCTTATTTATTTCTTCTGTCAAATTACTCATATTATTCCTATACATAAAAACCCCCGGAATGCGCATACACTCCGGGGGTGATCAAACAAATTACTGCTGAGCTACGTCCTTCATAGAGAAGCTGATGCGGCCCATCTTGTCCTTACCGAGACATACAACAGTCACGGTATCACCGAGTGTGAGCACATCCTCAACGTGGTTGATTCTCTCCTTGGCAATCTTAGAGATATGAACCATACCTTCCTTACCGGGAGCGAACTCGATGAAAGCACCGAATTCCTTGATGCTTACAACCTTACCTGTGAATATCTGTCCCTGCTCGAACTCTGTAGTGATGATCTTGATCATCTCTACGGCTTCGTTCATCTTGTCTGCTTCGGTTCCGCATACAGATACGTTGCCGTCGTCCGTGATGTCGATCTTAACACCTGTGCGTGCGATGATCTCGTTGATTGTCTTACCTCTCTGGCCGACAACATCACCGATCTTATCAGGATCGATAGTAAGGCTGATGATCTTGGGAGCATACTCGCCTACTTCCTTCCTGGGCTCTGCTATAGCGGGCTTCATGCAGTTATCCATGATGAAGAGTCTTGCCTCACGGCATCTTGCGATTGCGCCCTCAACGATAGGTCTTGTAAGACCGTGGATCTTGATATCCATCTGGATGGCTGTGATACCTTCTGTTGTACCTGTTACCTTAAAGTCCATGTCTCCGAAGAAGTCCTCAAGACCCTGGATATCTGTAAGAAGTACGAAATCGTCATCTGTATCACCTGTTACAAGTCCGCATGAGATACCTGCAACCATCTTCTTTATCGGAACACCTGCTGCCATAAGTGACATGCATGATGCACATGTTGAAGCCATTGATGTAGAACCGTTAGACTCGAATGTCTCTGATACGGCACGGATTGCATAAGGGAACTCTTCCTCTGAAGGAAGTACTGCTATAAGTGCTCTCTCTGCAAGTGCACCGTGACCGATCTCTCTACGTCCGGGACCGCGGCTTACCTTTGTCTCACCAACCGAGTATGCAGGGAAGTTATACTGATGTATGTATCTCTTAGAAGTCTCGTTGGCATCAAGACCGTCTATCTTCTGCATCTCTGATAAAGGTGCGAGTGTAACTACGTTACAGATCTGAGTCTGGCCTCTTGTGAACATAGCCGAACCGTGTACTCTGGGTACGATATCAACCTCGGCTGCAAGAGGACGGATCTGTGTGATCTCTCTTCCGTCAGGACGCTTGTGATCCTTAAGGATCATCTTACGTACTGTCTTCTTCTCATACTGATATACTGCATCATCGATGAGTGCAAGCCACTCCTCGTTATCAGCGAAAGCCTCTGTGAGTCTCTCCTTGATATTTCTGATGTTCTCTTCACGTACCTGCTTCTCATCAGTAAAGACTGCTGTCTCCATCTCATCGGGAGGTACGATCTCCTTAATCTTAGCCATGAGCTCATCAGGCATAGCGCAGCTTACGTACTCGTGCTTAGCCTTACCGCACTCTGCAACGATCTTGTCGATGAATTCGATGATCTCCTGATTGACATCATGTGCCTTGTATATAGCTTCGATCATCTTAGCCTCAGGTATCTCATTGGCACCTGCTTCTATCATGATGACCTTCTCCTTTGTAGAAGCAACCGTAAGATTAAGATCGCTCTTCTTCCACTGCTCCTGTGAAGGGTTGATTATGAACTCTCCGTCGATAAGACCAACCTGTGTTGTTGCGCAGGGGCCGTCAAAAGGAATATCCGAGATGCATGTTGCAACAGAAGCACCAAGCATAGCTACAAGCTCGGGTCTGCACTCGGGATCAACTGACATTACCATGTTGTTAAGAGTAACGTCGTTACGATAATCCTTGGGGAAAAGAGGTCTCATCGGTCTGTCGATGACACGGCTTGTAAGAATTGCGTTCTCGCTTGCCTTACCCTCTCTCTTGTTAAATCCGCCGGGCATCTTGCCTACAGCGTACATCTTCTCCTCATACTCAACGCTTAAGGGGAAGAAATCAATACCGTCTCTGGGCTTCTCGCTGGCTGTTGCGGTAGATAATACCGTTGTATCACCGTAGTGCATGAAAGCACAGCCGTTAGCCTGTTTTCCGACACGACCTACGTCAATGCTTAAAGTACGTCCTGCCAGTTCCATTGTGAATGTCTTGTACATTTTCACCAGTCTCCTTTCGTTATAAAAACTTCCTTCTTATAACGCCCGGTAGAAGACCCGAAACTACTTATAAAAACACAGATTGCTGTGCGCTTATAAGTGGTCTCGGAGGCGTCCCTACCAAGCGACAAAAGGGGACAGATAGACTCCGTCCCCTTATAAAGTGCAATTATCTTCTGATTCCAAGCTTCTCGATGAGCGCTCTGTAGCCCTCAAGGTCTGTCTTCATAAGGTAATCCAAAAGACCTCTTCTCTTACCGATCATCTTGTACATACCACGTCTTGAGTGATGATCCTTGGGGTTGCTCTTAAGATGCTCTGTGAGCTCGTTGATACGAGCTGTAAGTACAGCTATCTGTACTTCCGGTGAACCTGTGTCGCCGGGCTTTCTTGCATACTTCTCAATGATTTCTGTTTTCTTCTCTTTTGCTATCATTTTGTTCTCCTTTTCTGAAACAAACTACGCTTCATACCAAGGCACGGCCGGAGATGCCGACACCTGAGCATGAGCCACATACTGATTCAATATATCACAGTCTGCCTTATATATCAAGCATAACTTACAGATTCCTGCTTTCAATGCCCGCAAGTGTCGATTCGGCCCAGCTGTACTGACTCATATATTCGCCGTTAAATGCGTTGATTGCCGCCGAATCTCCCTCGATCCACCTGTAATAGTCACAGTCTATGAGTTCGGGAACGATCCTGATCATTCCCTTTTTCTTCATCATAACGTCCTCAAGGTGATACTCCTTAAGCACGCTTCTTAGATCGCTTACAAGGTTACGCAGATAATTCTCAAGTGAGATCGTAATCTCCTTATCTTCCCAAAGCGCTCCCAGTATCTCACCGTTTGAGCAGAAAGCACCCTTCCTGTTCACAAGGTAAGCGAAAAGTTCCTTGGTCTTGATGTACTTAAAGGGAAGCGGATAAGAGTCGACGTATATCTCGAAATTACCGAAGCACTGCACCTTAAGTCTCTGTCCGTTGCTTACCTCGGGCGGAACTCTGAGATCCCTTAACTCCTTGCGCACGTCTTCTTCAAGCGCAGGCTTAACAAGATAACCCGATGCGTGAATATGCATCGCATCAAGCGAATATTCCGGATACGCCGTTAAGAATATGATATTGATGCTGGGCTTTAAAACCTTTGCACGCTTTGCAAGGGTCATTCCGTCCATGCCTCTCATGCGCACGTCAAGGAATGCCACATCCACATCATTCTCCCCTATATATTTAAGAGCCTTCTCGCAGTTGGTAAAGCCCTTGACCGATGAAACTTCAGGCATGCTCTGCAGCATCTCCGTAAAGTCATCAAGCAAAATCTGTTCGTCATCTACAGCGATAACCTTCATGCAATCTCCCCTTCCGTCAAATGCGACCGCTTAGTATCTTTAATACTCCGGATACTCCTCTCCCGTGTCCTTTTTGGGAATTGATATGGTGATAACAGTACCCACACCAACCTTGCTTCCTATGTACAGAACACCGTCACACATCGTTGCAAGTCTTCTTCTTGTGTTGTCTATGCCTATATGGCTTCTTGAATCATCAAGCGCTGCCGATGTATCAAAGCCGACTCCGTTATCTTCAATCTGAACCTCATAGCAGTTAGCCGTCTCACGGCTTCTGATCGTAAGCTTACCGCCGTCTTCCTTGGCAAGCAGTCCGTGCTTAACCGCATTCTCCGCAAGAGTCTGTACCGTCATGCAGGGAATAGTAAAGCCCTTACACTGTATGTCGTACTCAACCTCAAGCATATCTCCGAAACGAAGCTTCTCAATATAGAGATAACTCTCAACATGCTCCATCTCCTTGGTGAAGGGTATGCACTCCTTCTGAGTAAGCGAATCCATGTTGGATCTTACGTACTTTGTGAAGAAGTCGATAGCCGTCCTTGCCCCCTCGGGATCTTTGTTGATAAGGGCTCTTATCGTACCGAGCGCATTGTACATAAAGTGAGGCTGGATCTGGCTTACCATTATATTGATACGGCTCTGTATAAGCTCATTCTGAAGTTCCTTGGCTCTTACGGCCTCACGCCTCTCGGCTATGTTCTCCTCAACAAGTACCGCATACTGTCCTATGGCGAAAATGATAAGGCCGAGCTCGAGCATATCAACCTTATATGTACCTGTGATGAGGTAATAGATTATCTCGCCGAATATACTTGCAAGCAGGATTGCCGACGTGACGGCTACGGCCCTTGCAACTCTTCCCTTATGGGATACAAAATCCTTAACAAGCAGATATATGAAATATACGGCTGCCAGTCCTCCGATAATCATGACGGGGATCATGGCCGAAGATGTCGAATCCGGAGAAAAGCTTCTCCATAACATATATATGACCGCGATATTGTAAGCCAGTACAAGCAGCCATCCGCAGATCTTCTTATAATCCTCGTTGGCTATGTATCTTCTCAGGTACGCCAGTACAAAGACCACGGTAAATATCTGGGTCAGCGTATCAAAGTATGCAAGTATCGTATAGACCGGAAGAATAAGCGTAATGTAATCGGCATTGATAAAGCATGTCAGTGCTCCGATTATGATACCCAAAGCACATCCGATGATACCGTACTGATTGCCCGCATTGCTTCGCCTGTGCTCAACATAGGCCTGTAATATCAGCACGCCTACAAGCACAAGCAAAAATTCTCCTAAGAACCGGAAAATATTGTGCCCCAGCATTGCCGAAAAGACCGCACTCTTCGTGGCATTGCACAACCTGTTCAAAAACTGCCTGAATGCAACATTATAAAGCACGTTGTTCCTGGTCGAAAGTTCGATAGTGACCTCATCATGCGGTCCGAACGCAACCGAGTCAAGCGCATCCCAACAGTATTCCACGTCGGGATCGTTAACATATACTATCTTGTCATTGAGATAAATTGACGCATCAATATGATTAAGAAACAGATATATCTTCTGCCCCATCTTGATATCCTCACCGAAGCGTCCCTTGATGATGAGGTTATTAAGATGACGCATGTCTATATCGTCATAGTCCGTAAAAGGTTCGAAAGTGGCGCCGCCGTCGATGCTGTACTCTCCAGTAACGGTAATCGGAGAAATCGTCTCTTCCAGAAGCTTCTTGCTCTCCGTCCTGTCTCGGATCATAAGAATGGACGCAAAGGTAACTATTACTAACAGAAGATATTCTGCTACTACCGTAGACTTTCTTTTAAAAAACTCAAAGAATTCTTCTCTGTCCATCTGCACCATCCCTCATACTGATACAAAAAGCCTAAAGAATATTTTATCATATATAGATTCTATACGCAATCGACTACTGCTCTTCTTCGCTCTCCTGAATTGAGAATGCGATGTTGACCGCATGGTCCGCAACTCTTTCAAGTCCCGATACGACATCCGAGAATATCATACCTGCATCGGGTGTACATTCACCCTTGGTAAGTCTCTCGATATGCATCTTCTGGAGCTTTCTCTCCATATTGTCGATATCGTCTTCGAGTGCGCTTATATGAGTCATATGCTCGGTCTTGCCCTTGGCAAACATTTCAACCGAGTACCTTACTATGTCATTGACCTTATCAAGCATCTGGCCCATCTCTCTCTGGGCATCCTTAGAAAAGCTTAAGCCCTTCTCTTTTCTTGTCAAAGCATTGTCCGCCACGTTCTCGGCATGATCACCGATTCTTTCGATATCGTTAACCACATGGAACAAAGCACCGATGCTCTTTAAGTCCTCGATGGGAAGGGTTGTCTGGTTGATCTTAACAAGATAGTCCGTAATCGAGTGATTAAGGAAGTTGATATTCTTCTCAACCTCGTAAACCTCGTCTATATCTTCCTGGTCAAGCGTGATCAACGCATTCATGGCTCTGTTTAGGTTCTCGCTGGCAAGGTCTGCCATTCTCTCAATCTCTCTTATAACATCGACAACAGCCGTCGCCGGATTAAACACAACCTTGTCACCGATGTACTTAAGAGTAAAGCTGTCTCTGTATCCGATCTTCTTATCCTCACCGGGCACCAGAAGGTATGTCATCTTAACTATTAGCCCCGAGAACGGGAAAAGAACGATAACCTGGAATATCTTAATAAGCGTGTGCGCGTTAGCCACAAGACGACCGTTATCTGCCGATATCTTCCTAAGCATTGCTATGATCTGCGGCTCCGCAATCTGTAAGATAATAAAGAACAGCACCGTACCTATTACGTTAAATAAAAGGTGGATCATGGCCGTTCTCTTCGCATCCTTCTTACCTGACATGGATGCAAGCATTGCAGAAGCACAGGCTCCGATGTTACATCCTAAGATAACGTAAAGTACTATATCTATTCCTATAAGGTCCTGGTTGGCCATCAACAGAAGTATGCTGACCGTAACCGAAGAACTCTGTATTACCGCCGTAACAAGCGTACCGAGTATTATCGCCATAATCGGACTGTCAAGCCTTGATAAAAATGCCACAAGGTCCGCATTATCCCTCATCTGTCCCATCGCGCCGCTCATGATCGAAAGGCCCATGAAAAGCACACCGAAGCCCAAAACGATGTCGCCGAATTTCTTGGCTGTCTCGCTTTTAACAAACATAACGACGATTATTCCCAATAAAACAAAAAGGGGAGCTATCTTTGACAGGTTAAAAGATACCAACTGTGAAGTGATCGTGGTACCGATGTTGGCACCGAAGATAACACCGGCTGCCTGATACAGACTCATAAGGCCGGAGTTAACAAAGCTGACTACCATAACGGTACACGCGCTCGATGACTGAATGATACCGGTAAAGAGAATACCGACTATCATTCCCGTAAATTTATTTCTTGTAAACAATTCAAGAATGTTACGGAGCTTGGCACCCGCCGCCTTCTCGATACCTTCGCTCATAAGCGACATACCGAATAAGAAAAGTCCCAGACCTCCGCTTAATGTCAACAGAATATTGGAATTCATAATCTTCCCAGCATCCTCCTTGCCTTAGCCTCATCTCCGTTTGCCTTCGCGGCCTTGATGCGGCTAGAACTGATGTCTTCTCCGTCCAACTGTACCTTCTCTATAATTTCGGTCGTATAACCGAAACGTTCACCCATTACCTCAATAAGTTCTCTGTCACCTAAACCGCCCTTGCCGAACGATATGTCAGGGCCGGCAACTATATGCCTCATGTGAAGCCTTCCAACCAGAATTTCCTCTATGAAATCCAGCGGATCTATTGCAGCAGACTCTTTGGTAAGCGGGTACTCAATAACCACCTCAACACCCAATTCTTCAAGGTATTCCTGCTTCTGAAGCCTTGTGCAAAGTTCATTATTATGCACACCTGCGAAGAATTCTTCAGGTGACTTATCGAACGTAAACACCGTAGGAGTCAGGCCCATCGTCTTACAGGCCACTACCCTCTCAATCAGCTTCCGATGTCCTATATGAACGCCGTCAAACTTACCTATGCAGACCGCAGTCGGCCTCTCTATCTGAAAATCCAATGTATCTCTTATTACTTCCATAACTTCTTTATCCGGGCGGACTTGGATATGCCTTTTGGCGTTCGCCGTCTATAAAAACATAAGCCACGGATAATATATCTTTCTCTTTTTATCTCTTAATTCATATACTGCAATGAAAGCCTTGTTGTCTGCCTCATTGCCTCCGTCATATACGCGAACTCTCTCATCTTTCAGACCGGGAATTGCTATTCCGTTACCGTTACGCACCAAACGAAGTGTCTCGCCTGTGGCTGTATACTCCGGAAGGTCTGAAAAGACTGCATCGACCGGAACAATCACTTCATCCAGCCTGCCTTCGTCCTTAAGGCTTTGAAGTTCGGTGAGTGTATGCGCATCTGCGATTCCGTATGCACCTGACATTGTGCGAACGAGGCTTGTCATTACCGCGCCGCAGCCAAGCTTGCTGCCGATGTCATCGCAGAGGGTTCTTATGTAAGTTCCCTTTGAGCAAAGTATTCGAATTTTAATTACGGGCCTGCCGTCATCTGCCGCAACACCGTCTGCCGCGCCGGTCATATCAACCGATATAATCTCAATCTCATGTATTGTCACGGGACGGGGCTTACGCTCCACCTCTTTGCCTTCTCTTGCCAGGTCACAAAGTTTCTGCCCGTTAACCTTAAGCGCGGAATACATCGGCGGTACCTGCATTATATCTCCGACAAAGGACATTATTGCCGCGCGGATCTCTTCTTCGCCGCATGTCACATCCTTAGTCTCAAGCACCGTTCCCGAAACATCGAGTGTATCCGTTCTTACGCCGAGCTTAAGTTCTGCGACATATTCCTTCTTCTTATCGGTTAACATGTCCACAAGCTTTGTGGCATTACCGACTACCACGGGAAGCACACCCGTCGCATCCGGGTCAAGTGTCCCCGTATGCCCGATCTTACGCTGTCCCAATATGCCGCGCATCTTCGCCACGACGTCAAAAGACGTAAACCCGGCTTCTTTATATACGTTGATTATTCCATTATACATATTTTTATACAGCCTTGGGATGAATCACTGTAACTGCAGTGCTATCTGTGCCGAAAGGTTGTTGACAACGTCATGGAAACTTCCCGCTATGTTGCAGCCCGAAGCACGCACATGTCCTCCGCCTCCGAAAAACTCGGCAACCTTAGCCACGTTAACAAGTCCGCATGAACGCAGACTTATCTTCCACTTCATAGGCTCAAGCTCGTACATGAATATCGACACTTCCACACCCTTGGTGTAACGAAGCTGATTGACTATGCCGTCCATATCCTTGCTGGTGATGCCGTAAAAGCGCATCATATCAAGACTCATCTTGCTGACTATACACTTGCCGTCCATAAAGAGTATGCTTTCGGTAAGCGCTCTTCCAAGCACCTGATTCTGCACATAGGTCTTCTCATGGAAGGTTGAGTCAATAAGCGCAGGGAAATCAAAGCCAAACTCTATAAGCTTAGCCATTACCCTTAGTGTGTCCGGGGATGTGTTGGAATACTGCATCACACCCGTATCATGAGCTATGCCCGTATATATGGCCATAGCTATATCCTTATCAAGCTTATCCTCATCTATGAGTCTGTATACAAGCTCCGATGCGGAACTTGCATAAGGATCGATATAGTTGACGTCGCCGCCTCCCGGATTGCTTATATGGTGGTCGATATTGATCGTCTTGCCCGCCTTCTCAAAGCCGGGTGTTGCATCCCCTATCCTGTCGGGCGAAGTGTCTATAACAAGGAAAACGTCATAGCTCTGCCTTCTCGGATAAGGATTGATCTTGTCAAACCCTGCCAAACAATCAAAGATCTTCGGCGGATCATCAAGCATCACATCAATTATGACATCACTGTCACATATCTTTTTAAGATAAAGATACATTGAAAGGCATGAGCCTACGCAGTCTCCGTCAGGTCTGATGTGTCCCGTTATCCCTATGCTCTTTGCTCCGATTATCTCTTCCGTTATCTTTTCCATAAACAGATTATTATTCAGTCTCGCCTCTGGCTTCTCTGGCCTTGTTGTCCTTGTCGATGACCTCGTCTATACGGCTCATCATATCAACTCCGTAGGCTATCGATCTGTCAATCATGAACTTAAGCTCCGGAGTGTGTCTTAAATTAAGCATTCTTGCGAGCTGATTACGTATGTATCCCGATGCGCTGTTAAGTCCCTTGAGTGCATTCTCAGCCACCTCTTCATCACCGAACACACTTATATATGCGTTACAGTTACTTAAATCAGGGGTGACCTCGACTGCCATAACCGATACTATCTCAGGTACTCTCGGATCTTTGACTTCCGTCCTTATGATGTCGGCCAATGCGCGCATTACTTCTTCATTGACCTGTTCGTGTTTTACGCTACTCTTACGCATTACCTGGGTACCTCTACCATCTCATATGCTTCTACAACGTCAAGTTCCGCAAAGCTGTCGAAGTCTTCGAATACAAGACCGCACTCGAAACCTGCCTTGACTTCCTTAACGTCGTCTTTGAATCTCTTAAGGGAAGCAAGCGCACCCTCGTATATCTGCTCACCTTCTCTGGTGATACGTATCTTACATCCTCTGGTGAATGTTCCGTCAAGCACATACGAACCGGCGATGTTGCCGACTGCAGATGCCTTGAATATCTGACGGATCTCGGCGTGACCGATGACCTTCTCCTCGAATACGGGATCAAGCATACCCTTCATGGCTGCTTCAACATCATCGATAGCCTGGTAAATAACCTTATAGAGTCTTACATCCACACCTTCGTGGTCTGCAGTCTCTTTAGCCAGAGCATCTATACGTACGTTAAATCCTATGATTATCGCATTGGATGCAGCTGCAAGAGATACATCCGATTCGTTGATTGCACCTACGCCGCCGTGGATGCACTTAACAACAACTTCTTCGTTACTAAGCTTGGTAAGACTCTGCTTAACGGCCTCAACCGAACCCTGAACGTCAGCCTTGACGATGAGGTTGAGTTCCTTAAGATTACCTTCCTTGATCTGAGCAAATACGTCATCAAGGCTCATCTTAGACTTGGTCTCTTCAAGCTTCTTAACCTTACTCTGAGCAAGGAACGTATCGGCAAACTGCTTAGCCATCTTATCTGACTCGTGCGCGATGAATACCTCACCTGCACCCGGAACATCACTAAGACCTAAGATCTCAACAGGGATAGACGGGCCTGCTTCCTTAACTCTTCTGCCCTTATCATCTATCATCGCACGAACCTTACCGTGGCTTGCTCCTGCGGAGATGAAATCACCGACCTTAAGAGTACCCTTCTGTACGAGTACTGTTGCCACGGGACCGCGTCCCTTATCAAGCTCGGCCTCGATAACAAGACCTCTTGCCTTACGCTTGGGATTAGCCTTAAGTTCCAAGATATCTGCAGTAAGCAATACCATATCAAGCAATTCCTTGATACCTTCACCGCTCTTAGCAGATACGGGAGCAAATACCGTGCTTCCGCCCCAATCTTCGGGAATGAGCTCGTATTCTGCAAGTTCCTGCTTAACCTTATCTATATTGGCATTGGGCTTATCGATCTTATTAACTGCGACGATGATCTCAATACCTGCTGCCTTGGCGTGGTTAATGGCCTCAACTGTCTGAGGCATAACGCCGTCGTCAGCTGCTACCACAAGGATAGCTATATCCGTAGCATTGGCACCACGCATACGCATGGCTGTGAATGCTTCATGACCGGGTGTATCAAGGAAGGTAATCTTACGATCTCCCACCTTAACGGTATAAGCACCGATGTGCTGTGTGATACCGCCGGCCTCTCTGTCTGTAACGTTGGTCTTACGGATGGCATCAAGAAGTGATGTCTTACCGTGATCGACGTGACCCATTACACAGATAACGGGAGCACGTTCTACAAGTGTCTCTGCTGCATCCTCTTCTTCCTTAAGAAGCTCTTCGATGACATCGACCTTGACTTCCTGTTCACACATGATATCGAATTCGATGGCGATGTTCTCGGCATCTTCATAAGATATCTCCTGGTTAACGGTTACCACCTGGCCCTTTAAGAATAACTTCTTAACAATGGCCGAAGGCTGCATCTTCATCTTATCAGCCAGTTCTCTGATAGTAAGAACTTCGGGAAG
>JAEEGJ010010052.1_pt1 | contig 24889 bp, 25 predicted proteins | sample 8958761 | NCBI WGS metagenome assembly JAEEGJ01 (sample SAMN16246546, study PRJNA631951) | gut metagenome | biome: gut microbiome; feature: rumen; material: RS-attached | host: Bos | place: Iran: Karaj | collected 2018-10 | reverse complement strand
GTGCTGTGGACCAGGTCCACTCCGTTCTGTTCCTTTATAGCCGATTCCTTCAGGTCCTCGTAAAACCAGTGCAGTATCTTAAGGACCGTGTTGCCGTCATAAAGATAATCGTTAAGAGATATCATCGCCCGTTATACCTTTCCGCCGTATTTCCAAACAAAAAGGCGCTTGAAGAGAACTTCAAGCGCCTTTGCTTTCCCGTATTTTAAAATGAAAGACGATATATTGCAATGCTTCTTTAAAACAACGGTATAAGATTAAGACTTTGTCATTCCAAACGGAAATTGCCATAAAAATGCGTGATAAGGCTCTATATGGTTCAATATACTTATCTTGTACGCATTTCGGGTGAACGGTGGTAGATATATGTCTGAAGTTAAAGACGGCAAGATAAGAAAGAGAAGCGGCGGTGCGGTTATACCTGCAGTGCTTGGATGTGTTCTGGGATTTATATTCTTCCTGGGTGCAGTTCTATGTTTTTTTCTGATGTTTTCCAGGACCTTGATCGGGTGCCTGATACTGGCTTTGATCTATATCGTACTCGGATTTATCTTAAGGAAGATATTGATCAAGGGCAGGGAGCGCGCGGCTCTTAAGATCACAGGAATTATCCTGACGGTCCTTCTTATCCCGTCGACTGCGCTGACGTTTTACGGGATGTGCAAGGTAAGTTTCGGGCCAGTCCTCTATGACAGCTACAAGTCCTTTTCGAGATCCGGGGACGGAAATATCGATCCGGCTGATGTGCCCGATTATGCTCTTAAGTCCGTTTACTTAAAAAGACTCGACGGCCGCATCAATGCCGTGTCTTTTACGGTAGATCCCAAAGACATTGAGAAATACGAGCGCCAGGCTTACAGCTGGGGCTTTATTGATGACCCGTACCGCGGACTTTCCATAGAAGAATATGCAAGGATAATGGATTATTCGGATATCTACAGATATTTTACAGACATCAGGAAGACGTTAAAACCTCTGATAGGCGATGACGATATCAACGATTATTATGTCCTTGATTCAACGATAGCAAATGAATGGGATCACGCTCGCTTTGCAAACAGGAAGACAGGCAGATATATTATAGTAGTGACGCACCATCCGTTTTGATCTTCATATATACAAAGAGGGGACTTTATATGGAAAAACTATCTTTAATTTTTCAATTAAGTATCCCCCAAAAGCGGAATAGTACGATTATTGGCACATGTCATCAGTTACAATATGGCTAACCCAACGAAAAAGGAGGAAATGCCATATGATGATGAGCCCGGATATGTACATAGAGCTTATCAAAGACAAGAAATATGCAGAGCTTCTTCCTATCAGGGATGGGCTGATCCAGGCCCTTCGTGAATTCGAGGAAGAGACATATGATCCTGCACAGGCTACCATGCATCCGACACCTGACGTAAAATATCAGGTGAGGCTTCAGTACCTGAGCAAGCTCTGCGAACTCATCTGCGACAAGTTTAACGAAGAATTTGAACAGTGGTAAGGAGGAATAATTATGTTGAACGAAGGTTATTTTAGAGACAACTTGGTAGAACTTATCAACAACCCCGGCAATTACACCAAAGAGCAGCTTTACGAAGCATTCCTCGAGGTAGCTGAAAGATACCTGGATGAAATGACATCAAATCTGTGCTTTGAGAGGGACATTATCGCTAAGCTTGGAAAGAAAGCGGGCTATAAAGAGATTAACAGGATTGCCATGTCAAATCCGGCACTTAAAGATCTCGCAGAGGGTTATTACAGTAAAGATGAAAGAAAACAAAGAGTAATGGACCTCTTGGCTTTTATAGAGTGCGAATTCGATGTCAGCGTTGAGGGCGATGAAGATGAAGAATTTATTGATTTAGATGACGAGGACTTAGGCGGGGAGAAATTAGGTGGCGAGTAAGTCCTACTAAGGGATGTTAACTGTTGTTTATAACGATAAGATTAAATCGAGATTGTTTAAAATGCGTCAACTGCCGGGGAAAGCTCTGTGAGCTTTCCCCAAATAGTATAACGAAGAGTATTAGTGGGGTGGGGAGTAAGCAGGTTTATCTAATAGTGGAAGAATAATAAGGCGTCTTTGCAAAATGACAGAGTAGAATATAAACATAAGATACTGTTTATATCCGTGTTTTGATTTATTTGGAGGTGCTATGAGAAACACAATCAAAAAGCTTGCCACAATTGTATTACTAGGAATTTTGGCATTCTTAACAACTGCCTGTTCTCAACCATATACTGTGGAGTCTTTTAGGGATGCACTTATAAAAGCGGATGTAGGTGCGACTATAGCAAATATTAAAATCAGCCAGAAGCAAGTAATTTATGCACGTGACAATCTTGAGCTAAATGCCAGTTTAGATATTTGCACTGATGAATATGCTGCGTTGACTTGGTTTCAATCTTTCTATAAGAGATTTGAAAACTGTACATTTGAAGGTAATTCTCAGTCGAAATTTGAAAAAGACTTTAGTTACTTTACATTGAATGGGGAGACTAAAGATGATCAGTTTAGTTCTATAGTCGGATATTATTATGGCGGATGGTATTGCAAGAAAGATACAGTTATTATTGTTTATACCACGCTTGATACTGATAAAAATAGAACTGAAGTGGATAGAATACTGACTCAGTTGAAATATCCTAAGCCGCAGGTAAACACAAGAGATCCTAAAAAAGAATCTGCACAAGAAAGTATTGTTCAACGAACAACTCAAAGTGAATCTGCCGGTTTAACCCAAAACACCAAAAACGAAACAATGCAAACAACAGAAGTGAAATTGATTGACATCATGCGTGAAGGGCCGTTATTGAAGGGTACGCCATACGATATAGACGGACATTTTTACGGCTACTCTATTGGATCCGATTATGAAGATGCTACGTATATTTGGAAATTGGACGATAAAACTATTAGTAGATTGAGTGGACGACAAGAATTTAGCAAACTTATTCTAAAACTATCTATAGGGGTATGTAGTGAACCTCCTATTGATAAAAGACAGAATAAAGCAAATTGTATCTATATCTTTGCTGATGGGAAACTAATCTATGAGAATACAAATATAACATCTAAAACAAAAACCCAACCAATGACTTTTGATATTACCGGATGCAAAGAGCTAAAAATACGATTTTGTTCATATACTGTTACTCCGGCAATATTCGAACCAGTTTTATGTCCAGAATGATTATTATGATGTTGCCATATAGTAATCATCTCCGTCTTTTGTTTTATAATATTCGTATCAAGCTATGGTAAAAACGAAATTTTAGAACATCTACCAGTAAGTGATGAAAAAGAACAAATAGCTTCTTGGGTTAAATAGATAGAAGAACGTGTAACATATCAGTACCAGTCGTGTTTCTCGTTCCTGTCAAGCGCGTTTATCTGTTCCATTTCTATATCTGACAGTTCGAATCCAAAGAGATCAAGGTTCTCCTTAATGTGAGCGGGATTGCTCGAACCCGGGATGACGACGATGCCGCGCTGAAGATCCCATCTTAATATGACCTGGGCTGAAGATACTCCGTGAGCTTTTGCGATCGCGGTTATCGTCTCATTGCCGAGCAGTTCTTTGGTGTGGCCGCGTCCGCCCAAAGGATACCAGCACTGAACTACTATGCCTTTCGACTGTATGAACGGTACCACGTCCTTTTCCTGGTAGTAAGGGTGGATCTCGTTCTGGACCAGTGCGGGAGTGATCGTGACCTTGGGAAGGAAATCGGTCAGCTCCTTATCGTACCAGTTTGAAAGGCCGAGCGAACGGATCTTGCCTTCTTTCACATATCTTTCCATGGCATGGTATGCTTCAACATCGTTGCTGCCGGGGTGATGCAGGAGCATCATGTCGATATAACCGATGTTGAGCTTTTTGAGCGCCATGTCGATCGCAGCCTCAGGATTACCGAACTGTGACGGATATATCTTTGTGATAACGAAGATCTCTTCTCTGGCGATATTGTATTCTTTCATAGCCTGACGGACACCCTCTCCGACGGCCTCTTCATTGCCGTACATATAAGCGGTATCGATCAGACGGCCTCCGCTTCCCAGAAGAGCTTTGACTGAATTAACGCATGTATCGTGATCCAGCGAGTATGTTCCAAGGCCCATTACAGGCATCTTATATCCGCTGTTCAGCATTACGGTCTTTGTCTTAAAATCGAATTCGCCCACTCTCGCACCTTCTTCCTGAACAGTGGTTTGTGTAATGTCCGTTTCCTTTGCAGAAGCGGTTGTCTGTGTCTCAGAGGATCCGGATGTTTCCGTTACGGACTCTTTAGGCATTGCCGTACAGGATGACAGAGCTAAGATCAGGAACAAAGTAAGTAAAGCTGAAAACACTTTCTTCATAGAGCATTCCACCTTGCTTTTTCTTTGATTCTATAATGAGGCAGTCTGCTCCGCTAATGGTTATAACGAATATCACGATATTCAGAAATGGAATATCATCTAATACCTGCCAGAAGATGGGCGGCGGGGAGCATGAGTTCCTTGACCTCCAGATCGGTACCGCGGGTCGTATCGATATAGAACTCCAGGTCGGGTTCCTTGTCATAGTCATTGATCTCATATGCGGTCATGGCTTGCCTGGTGGAGAATAACCTGCGTGCTAATCTGGACAAAAGGAACAGCAACAGCGTGACCACGGCAGTCACATGCACTATGCAAAAGAAGACCACTGCAAAGGTCTTGAATCCGTTTACAGACCCCGACAGATTCATTGTGAGTAAAAACAGGATGAATGCTGCCGCAATGGCAATGTATATCGGGATAGTCCAAAGACGCCTTGTTATGATCATGCTGACAATACGGTCGTACAGATCGGCTCTTCCTGATATGGGGACCTGACCGCCTGCTTCGCCGGTCTGGCCGTTTACTGCGAACTGATACTGATTGCCCTGGTATTCCACTGTTATGAACCATACGGGCAGCAGACAGTATTTGACGCTGATATCGGTAAGGTATGTGTAATCCTTTTCGGTCCTGGGTTCATATCCGGAATACCTGTTTGCTACCGCCTGGTTAGCCGTGACCGAATACCTCTGCATCCTTTTCATCATCATGTCCGTCATGTCGGTAGGGAGCTGATCGTACTTGTTGGCGTAGAACCCCTGAAGGTATTTGTTCTCGAACCTGACCATCTCGGAGTAATCGAAAGGCTCTAAGGCAGCCATGAGCTTGTTTGCTATCTGCAGCGACGCGTCAAAGGGAACGCCTTTAACGTAATACTTTATCTTGGAACTGATCTCAGTGGGTATGCCGTTTGCTTTGGCGGTACCGGTCAGTTCGGTGTTCACGCAGCAGTCGAGGAGCCAGAACGGCACGTAGAGCGCGGTCATCTTGGCAAGGCGGCATTTGTTCTTAAATCCCCTCGGCGTAAACTGCCTTGTGGCAAGCCATTCGTTGAAGATACTCGTTGCTCTGTCTTTATCTATCTTGAAAGGAATTATGTAATCCGGCTTGAACTCACGGGACATACGCTTGGTGATGAGCGCGGGAGAGCCGCAGAAAGGGCACATAGTCGACATGGTGTTCTCGTCTGCGACAAGCGCGGTGCCGCAGCTGTTGCAGATTATCTCGTGGCGCTTCTTGTCGTCTTCGGACATGTCGCCGTCACCGGTGTAATCGTGTTCTTTGTTTATGCCAAGGGAGCCTCTGGGCTCCATCGTGGTGGGATCGTAAACGTTGCCGCAGTTACGGCACATCATGCCATTGATCTCAGGCTCGTAAAAGATGTTGGAAGCGCACGAAGGACACTTGACTGAATTGGCGGTCAGAGGCTCGATCCCGGCATTCCGGGGCCCGGGGTTATTTGGGGTGCTGTTCCACAGAGACATTTACGGTCTTCCTTTCCGGTATTGTTCCATTATTGCGGCTTATTACATAAAGCTTCTTTATAGTATATAATTATCGACGGAAAATCTGTACCTGTGATAGAACAGGCAGATCAAAGGGATAAATTAACGGATAGAGGAAAGAATAATGATATCTTCAGATCAAATGACAAGAATGATGTTCATTCTTTTCATCGTTATTGTTGTCGGCATGACAGCTTTTTATGTGATCTCCAAGCTGATCAAGGAAAGAAGAAACAGCGTTGATATGACTCCGCCCAGGCTTGCCGGAATGCGTTCTCCGACACATAAGGAAGCGGAAGCGATAAAAGCGCAGGTGAAGCCCAGGGTTGTAAAGCTCATTATAGCCCAGAGCCTTCTGCTTTTGCCCTTGGCCGTCATAGCAGCTCTGTCGGCTGCCACCATGTACGAATCCAATAAGCTTGCCGCTCTGATATTTGGCTTTGTGTCAGGTGCCCTCGCGATCATGTATATATGCACACTGACGGCCCCGCTGTCCGAGATAAGGAGCCTTAATAACAGGCTTTATTCTGTCAGCGACTGCCGTATAAAAGAGATCACTTTAGTCAAACACTACAGGCCCAGAAACGTTGCCGCGATCGTGCGCCACGCCTTTATCGCTGATCAGGAAGGTTCGGTCTGTGAGTTTGGTCTGACCAAAGAAATGGACGGCCTGTCTGAAGGGGCAAAGTGCCTGGTGGTGATCTACGATTCAGAGGCTAAGGTAAACAGGCACAACACGACCGGCAGGGTCATATACAAGAGAGCGTTATACATTCCGCGCGATTAGTATTACGTGATCTTTGTCAGCCGATCGCCTCTTTGAGCATGCTTACGCCCTGAGTTGTCAGGTGTTCGCGGTGCTCCGGCGGAGCGCTCCTCTGCGCAAAGTCTATTATCCTTAAAAGACCCAGAATGCGGGCCTTGCGTTCAATCTTCGCAAGGTCTTCGCTGCTTGCGCCCGCGTAGTACGAGGAGAGGGTTCTTTTCCAGATGTGAAGTGCGTCTTCCACGGAGATGCCCAGGTGGACAGTCGCCGCTTCGGGAGCCATCTGAGGGAATATCCAGTATGAATTGGCGATCGTTGCCAAATCGAATATGGGATCTCCATAGCAGAGTGTATCCATGTCTATCAGCATCGGTTTGCCTTTGACTATGATGATGTTCTTGAGGTGGAAATCACCGTGAAGGAGCTTACCTGAATCGGGGATGTCTCTTATGAGTTCTCTTATAACGTCAGCTGTATGAGTGCCAATCAGATGCTCGGTGTTATCTGTCCACTTTAAGTGGTCAGTCTTCATGTCCGCGCATTCTGCCGTGTCGGCGTCTATGCCGTGGATGAACTTAAGGAGATCTACGGACATATCTATGAAGTTCTCGAGGTTGTCCCGCGATCTGTTGACATAGCTGTCAGTGGGTTCCGCATCGAGGAGTTCGTAGACTGCACCGAAAGAGCTGCCGACCTTCACGATATCAAAAGAGATGGCAGTCGGAACACCGAGGATGAAAGCGCGCTTGGCTCTCTGCTTCTCGGTCAGGACTCTGTCAAAGGGGATGTCTTCCCTGTAGACCTTGACGATCTCGTCGGGCGCGATGCGGTATACACAGGCGTGTGCGCCTCTGCCTATTAATTCGCAACCTTCTATGCTCAGCTGTCTTAATCCGTCAGGGTTCATATGCCGTCACCGTCTTTGGTTAATGGATATCTCTATTATATATCCTAAACCGGGCCGGCTCACAGACTTATTCTATGTGCCTGCAGCGAGCTTTTCTTCGTTCCAGCGTTTCTCGATCTTATTGAAGATGGAGCGCGCGATGAACAGTCCTGTAAGACCTGCCGCGATCCACGCGAGAGGATCGGATGCTACGGCGATGTAGTAGTTGTGGATGCTGATCGAGTAGAAGGATGTGAGCATCCTTGCGGCGAGTTCGACAAGACCTAGGATCATGGAGATGCTTGCATAACCTACCGCCTGTATAGAATGCCTGTAGATGAAGATCATGGAGAGGAAGAAGTAGCAGACTGCGCACTCGGTGATGTAGGTCCTTGCCCAGGGTATATATACGGATACGTCGACTTCGGTATCAAAGAAGATCCACAGAACGTGTGGTATGAGTAAGATCGCAACGACTGCTGCGACGATCGAATAAACCACGTAGATCTTGAGGGCCGCCTTGACGCCCTGTCTGATCCTGGGCATGTTTTTCGCGCCGTAGTTCTGTCCTGCGTAAGCGGCCATTGTCTGGCCGACCGTGAACATGCCCTGCGAGATCACGCCCTGGAATTTGCTTGCAGCGGTGATGGCGGTAACGGCGACCGAATCGAAAGTGTTGAACGCGCTCTGCATGATGACCGTACCGGAAGCGGTGATGCTGTACTGTATTGCCATCGGGATGCCGTAGCGGAGCTGGTGCTTTATGGTGGAAGAAGAGAACTTCCAATCAGACATTGAAGGCCTTATCGTGGGCATTTTCGCGTAGATGTAGATGATGCATAAGACCATAGCTATGCCCTGGGACAGGACGGTAGCCAGAGCCGCTCCGAACGTAGCCAACTGGAACTTTATGATGAACAGGAGATCGAGGCCGCTGTTGAGGAACGCGGAGAACAAAAGAAAGAACAAAGGCATCTTGCTGTTGCCTATGGCCCTCATCAGGGAAGCGCAGTAGTTGTACATGATCATGCAGACGATGCCCGCGCAGATGGTCGTGATGTAAGAGTAGGCGTAATCGAATATGTCTTCCGGCGTGTTCATCAGGGTAAGGAGAGGACGCATGAATATGAGTCCTGCTGCTGTGATGACTGCAGCCACTATCATGGACAGATAAAAGCCGTTCGTGACGGAGGCCTTTACGCCTTTGGGGTCAAGAGATCCGTATTTCTGGCTGGTCACTATCGTAAAGCCCGTTACCAGGCCGTTGGACGTGCCGATCATGAGGAACATTATGTTGCCGGTGGAGCCTACTGCCGCGAGGGCAAGAGGGTTAACGAACCTACCTACGATGATCGTGTCCACGATGTTATAGAGCTGCTGGGCGATGTTGCCTATCAGCAGGGTCATCGTGAACTTAAATATGATCGACATCGGATTGCCCGTTGTCATGTCCAGGTCGGTTCTTTTCGCTGACATATCCACCTTCTGAAAAATCCTACACATTATAGGACTTAAAGAGGTTATTTATCAACCAAAAACGCCCGCGTCACTGATACGGGCATTCCTGGTTAAGGGACGGGAATATGGGAAAGGAAAGATTATTTACTCAAAACTCTTCTGCTTCAAAAGATCTGTTCTGGAATGCCATCTCTCGCGCTCTGCGACGCTGTACTTGAAAGTGAACTGTGAAGCCTTTTTCAATGCCTTCTGTTCATATAATGAAGCCATGTGCATCCAGCCTGCGACCAGCAAGGTAAGAACCGCTGCAACGATCAATGCCGTGATGCCGTTCATGCCCTTGAGCATTGCGGACGTTACGCACATTCCGATGACTAAAACACCGAGAATACCGCCGGCGATCTTGGCTCTTTTTCTGCTGAATCTGAATATAAAAGGGATCTTTGCGTATTCTTCGCGAAAGATAAAATCGAAAACATCATCGTTTGTCAGTTCCATAACTTCTTCCTCCGTTTTGCGGTAATTGTTCCTTGGTAAGCTCATTATTACAGGTGTAAATTGGCCGTCCAATCACCAATGTCTTCCGTGTTTGTCGAATAAACTACACTTAAGGGGAAGAGTGTTTACGAATGAGTTTTCCGGGCAGCAAAAAAGGCTTTGGGTTAGCCCCAAAGCCTTTCTTGGTTAGTGTTATTTATCCTTCGATGGCAATCGTTGTGTTGGAAGGAAGTTCCTTGAGTTCTTTCTTCGGAATGCAAAGCTTGAGCACACCGTCTTCGAACCTGGCTTTGACATCTTCGACCTTTACGCCGTCGCCGACATAAAAGCTTCTCTGCATAGAGCCTTCGTATCTCTCCTGACGGATCACCTTGCCGTGCTTCTTTTTCTCGCTGTCATGCTCCTTAGCGGCACTGATGGTAAGGTAGCCGTTCTCGAGATTGATCTTGATCTGGTCCTTCTTGAATCCCGGAAGATCCATGTCCATCTCATAATCCGTCTCGTTCTCATGGACATCAGTCTTCATGAGGTTCTGCGCGTGCTTTCCGTAAAGCTGCCTGTCGATATTGGCAAGCTCTCTTGTAGGTAAACCCAAAAATTCATCAAAAAGATCTTCTCCAAATAAACCGGACATCAACATAAAAATCATCTCCTTTGAAAATGTTGTTATCCGAGCAAGAAGCGGAGGTCTGATCTCCATTTATTGATCTTCGTTCCTTTGTTCTGACTCCATTATAGTCCTCTTGTTAGCACTCGCAAGAGGAGAGTGCTAATAAATTTGACTATCTTTGACTTTCGTTTTTGTGCAGTTTTTGATGCGCTGCTTCCCGGCAGAGGAACTAAAATAATAGGGGGTTTGCAATCATGATATAATTATCCCGGAATTTATGACTCAGGCAGTGAGTCTAAGGGAAGGGATATATATGGATGGTTTTTTCAGTTGGAAGGACAAGCTTAATCTTAAGTGTTTAATGATAGTGTTCCTGCTTGTAGGGCCGTTAGCATTGATCTGGGGATGCGTGGAATTAGCGGTCAATTACCAGAACACGAGCAGATGCTCAGCCGAAGCAATGGGACAGGTGGTCAGTGTTGAAAAAGAAAACCGTATGACGCACAAAGGCTCTGTTTATACTGTATATTTTGCAACAGTTAAGCCTGTGGACAGCAATATCTTCAGCACTCCAGAGCTCAAATCGACTAAGTCATCCCATGCCTATGAGAAGGACGAATACGTCAAGATCAAATACGATCCTTCCGATCATTCAAGATATATCATAGAGTATTCGGATCCTTCTACCGGCTCGGTAAATCTGATCATCGCCGGTGCTGCCCTGACCTTTATCGGTCTGCTCCTTCTGATCGTCCCGAAGATATTGGAAAAGAAATAGTATAATTAACAGTGGAACGGCCGCGGGGGCATTTATGCTCCTTAAAGATACGGCCAAAACTACTGTATGGGGGAACGTCGGCTTGTGAGCAATCCATTGGTCAAAACTTTGAAGACCGTGAATTTCATGGCCGGAAAGGCATCTTCGCTTGCGGAGATCAAGCGCCACAGGAAGCAGTCCGAGTGGGCACACGGCCTTGCGACTCCCATAGGCGAGGTGGAGCGAAGGAAGTTCCGCACCGGAAGGATCCCCTGCGAGGAGTTCAAGCCCGTCAAGAATTACGATCCCGGTTATGTAATACTCTACTGCCACGGCGGCGGTTATATCTGCGGCGGGCTCGGCTACGCGGGCAATCTCGCAGCAAAGCTTGCCATTGCAACAGGTTTTACGGTCTATTCGTTCGCATACAGGCTCGCACCAGAGCACCCTTATCCGGCAGCATCAAAAGACGCTTATGCGATGTGGAGATATATCACGGGCAATGTGGCTGATGCAGAGCACGTGCTCCTGGCAGGCGATTCGGCAGGCGGCAATATGGCGCTCTGCCTGACGCAGAGACTGATCTCGGAGGGTAAGCCTGCTCCGCGCGAGGTTCTCCTGTTCAGCCCGTGGACTGACATGACGTGTTCTTCAGATTCCTATGAGACCAACAAGGATTTAGATCCTATCCTTACGAAAGAGTTTGTCATGAACTCCGCCAAAGCGTACCTGGGGGACAACGATCCGGCTGATCCTTTGTTCAGCCCGATCTTCGGAAGCTTTGAGAAATTCCCGCCGGTATTCATAATGGCCGGAAGAAACGGTATCTTAGTGGATGACAGCATCAGGCTCAAGGAAAAGATAGAGCAGGCCGGAGGTAAGGCCACGCTTGATATTGAAGAGAAGGGATGGCATGTGTACCAGCATGTGCCCGGCGCATTGGCGCGCAGGGCGATGAAGAGGCTTGGGGCGCATGTGTCGCAGGAGATAGATGGGAAGCGATAACTGGTACAGGATCGATAATGTTGCCAAGATCTTTCTGGCAACTGCAGGAAAGCGGGACACAAGATCGTTCCGCTTAAGCTGCACGCTCAAAGAAGATGTCGACCCGGAGCTCTTGCAGCAGGCGGTACTCTCAGCGATCGAAGACCGTCCGCAGGTGCAGGTCAGGATAAGAAGAGGCCTTTTCTGGCATTACCTGGAAGATACAGACCTTCTGCCTGTCGTTAAAAAAGAGGACGACCGCATCTGTCCTATCCTTTATGTGCCGTCAAAGACCATGCTCCACTACCAGGTGACGTATTTCGGAAAGCGCATCAATCTGGATATCTCCCATGTCTTAGGAGACGGCACGGGTGCGATGGAGTTCCTCAACATAATCGTGCTCGATTACTTAAGGAGAAAATATCCCGGCGAGTTAGACGACATTGCCGTTCATTCAGGCGCTTCAGAAGGTGACCTGAGCCAGGACAGTTACCGCCAGTTTTTCGGAGGCAAGAACCTGCCTCACGCATCTGACAGGAAAAAGGCTTATCACTTAAGCGGACTTAAGCTCCCATATAACCAGCTTCAGTTCATAGAGATAAAGATGCCGACCTCGCAGATACTCCCGAGGGCGAAAGAGCTCAAGGTCTCGCTGACGAGCTATCTGGGCGCCCTCTGGATGCTCGCGATCCGCGACGAGATGCCGCCAAGGAAGAGAGATCTCCCCGTGACGGTATCGCTGCCGGTAAATCTTAGGAATTACTATCCTTCAAAGACCGCCCGTAACTTCTTTAACAGCGTGAACGTCACGCACGTCTTTGACGGCGATATCACGCTCGAAGAGCTTGCCGCGGAATTTGACGCTGCGCTTAAGAGCCAGCTGACCGAGGAGAACGTCAAGAAACAGATGGATACATTTGAGACAATGGAGTACGTTGCTCCGGTCAGAGTGGTGCCTTTGTTCATCAAGCAGCTTGTGGTGCGACATTTCACACTGAAATCAAGCAAGAAGGTGACCATGACGTTCTCTAACATGGGAGTGCAAAAGCCCCCTAAGTCACTTGGTGAGCGGATAGAGAACTACAGCGGATTCTGCAGCACGAATTCCATCTTCTCGACCATGTTCGGCTACGGGGATAATCTGACTTTGGGAGTCTCTCTGGCATATCAGAACACCGGTGTCGTGAAGAACTTTGTGCGCAGTCTGTCCGAGTCCGGAGTGGACATCACCGTTAGTGCGACGGAGGTGATCAAATGAGACGCTGTCCTTATTGCAAGGTTAATATCGCAGGAGATCTCGGCAAGTGCCCTTTGTGCCAGAGCAAGCTGGGCGGAGGCGCTGAAGAGCCGTGCTACCCTAAGTTTGAGGCACAGAAGAAGAGGTCTTTCTTCTACAAGATGCAGCTGCTTGCTGTCTGGAGCGTACTGATAATAGGAGTATGTCTGGATTTCATGGTAAAGATAAGGCTGCCCGGGTATCCGGATCTTCACTGGAGCCTTCTGCTTGCCATGTGGCTCGTAGGCTTTGAGTTCGGGATCATGCGCCAGTTCAAGCCCGGTACGGGATCTGCAGGCAAGGTGACCATGATGGTCATCATCACGATCGCGATGTGGTGCGTCACAGCTTACTATTTCGGACTGTTGAAGATAACGCTCGATCTGGTGGTGCCGGTCGTGCTCGCGGCGACGATCACGGCGAACTTCGTGCTTGCGTTGATAGACAAGAACGGCAACACGATGCTCTATCTTCTTACGGGACTTTTTATGGGGCTCGTGCCGAGCATCATATACTTTTTCGCGAGCGCAAAGATGCCTCTTGCCTGGGTCATCTGTCTGATGGTCAGCGTGATACTTTTCGCTGGCTCGGTCATATTCAGGGGAAGGGCAGTCGCTGCCGAGTTCCAAAGAAGATTCCATTTGTAAGGTTATCAGCCGGAAACCGGAATTTTGAGACATGCGGACTTTAAGAACCAACACATGGAATAAATTGAACGAGAAGCAGAAGGCTTCTGCATTGTTGTGGACAAAACAGGCAACTGCCCGCAAGATAATTCCGGCCGCAGCATCGATCGCATTGTTTTTTGTATTATATGCGGTTTACGCAATTTCACGCATAGTCAATGGCAAGAGTGTAATAGGAGACCGCAGCAGCAATATTTTATTACTGATGCTGGTCGTGATCGTGTTATTTTGTTTATCGCTGATACTGACAGAAATACGAAAGATCATAGCAATAAGATCGGATAAGGCTATGATCACAGATGTTGTGATCGTTTCCAAGGAAATACGCCGCGGCCATAGAAGCAGCATACACTATTATGTGAAAGTTAACGGGCTTTTCGAAGACAATAAGCCGGTTGAAAAATACATATCGATCTCGAAAAATCTGTACAGCGTAGTCAATGCTAACGAAAAAGGATACGCCATAAGATTCGATCCGGCTGATAACGGTAAACTTCCCGATAAGATCGGGTATATTCCAAAATAAAGACCGGCAGACCTTACCTGAAGATTGCCTCATTTTCAAGGGCTCTTTTCGATTGACACCTCTGGTTTAACACGTTAAACTGAACGCGGTTTAACATGTTAAACCAGTTATTTTTTGAGGTTGGCCATATGGAAGAATTGGTATTGTTTGAAGCTGAGAAGAAACTGATGGAGATTATCTGGCAGGTTGCACCTATTGAGTCAGGCAAGCTGGTGAAGATCGCAGGCGATAGTATCAATTGGAATAAATCAACTACATATACAGTTCTCCGTAAGCTGGTCGCCAAAGGTTTTGTCAAGAATGAGGATTCGGTCGTAAGCGTTCTTATTCCAAAGGAAAAAGTGCTGATATCGGAAAGCAATCAGATAGTAGAAGAGAGCTTTTCCGGTTCACTGCCGAAGTTTGTGGCGGCTTTTTTCGGGAACAAGAAGACGTTGAGCGATGAAGATGCCGATGCTCTGATGAAGCTCATAAAGGAAAACATGAGAGGCGGTAATTGATGGAAGCCCTGTTCTTTAAAGTTTTCGGGATGTCCGTCACGGGGAGCATAGTGATCCTCATCACTTTGCTTGCCAGATTCCTTCTTAAGAAAAGATCCAAGAGATTCATCATGATCCTCTGGGCTTTTGTGGCCGTAAGGCTGCTTATTCCCATAGGGTTTGATTCGTCATTCAGTATCTTCAACTTTATTCCTTTACAGACACAAACCTATACTGCAGCTCCAAGGGTTCAGGATGCGGCAATACCTGACAAACGCGCATATATCAACATCGATGAGGAATCCGTAAATACCGGAGCCGTTACGATGTCAGACGACCCCGGAAGCGCAGAACTGTTACCGGATATCAAGACCGTACTTTCGCTGGTATGGCTTGCCGGCGCTATAGGCATAGCAGGGATCTGCTCTGTCCAATATATCAGGCTTAAGAAAAGACTTGAGAGCGCTAAAAAAGTAAGCGGCAATATTTATGTATCTGAGAAGATCAGCATACCGTTTGTTTTCGGCCTTTTTGTACCCAGGATATATTTGCCTGACGTTCTCGAAAAAACCGAGAAGGAATATATCCTGCTTCATGAAAAGACACACATAAAACACGGAGACTGGCTTATCAAGATCATAGGCACGACTGCGGTTGCCGTTCACTGGTTTAACCCTCTGGTATGGCTTGCATATATGCTTTTCGAGCGTGATATCGAGATGTGCTGCGATGAGAGTGTTGTGGCTGGCTTAAGTGATGAACTGAAGCAGGCTTATACAATGTCTATCGTCTCCTATGCCCAAAAGAGCAACAGCAAGAGATTTCTGGTAACACCGTTGGGATTCAGTAAAGTCAATTTCAGCAAAACGGAGGTTACAAACAGAGTGAAAAACATAATCAACTTTAAAAAGGGAAGGACAGCCACAGCCTTAGCCATCACAACTGCGCTTATCATTGTCGGCGGAGCATGCATCCCCAATTCAAAGACGAGTGCCGATGAAGCAACCGTTGTGACTGAGACTACAGAAGAGACCAAGGCCGCGGAAACCACGAAAGAATCATCAGTAGCGACAGAGACTTCCGGAACAACAGCTCCCTCTGAAGCAACAGAAACAACACAGATCAAGGAAACTGGAAAGGAAACGGAGCCTGAAGTACCGGAAGAGAATTTACCTTCCTACCCCGCGCCGGATTACGATCTTGCGCCCGGTGACGCAAAGTATGCACAGGTATTTTTAGGAGTTCCGTATGTTGAAGGCGGTGAAGACGAAAACGGCTTCGATAATAAGGGGTTTGTAAAGTATCTGTATTTTCAGATATTCAGTTCCGGTTTCCCGGACGACTACAATGAGTTATTGTACTTCGGCCTTAAAGTATCGGAGAGCAAGGCGCAGGTCTCTGACATAGTATGCTTCAGTGAAGGCGATAACAGCGAACTCATAGCGTTCTGCATCGGTGACGGAAAGGCCGTCTATGCATCCCCTAAAGAAGGAAAGGTTGTCTTAAAGGACATCAGCAAGATGAAGGTCAAGTCCATAAGACATCTGATCGATTATTATGCTACATCCGGCAACGGATAATCAGGGAACACAGCCCATCGGATCTCATGATCCGGTGGGCTTTTTCATTATCTGGGATAGACAGCTGTTTCTACAATTACAGTATTACGGAGGAATGCTGGCTGACATGAGTAAAAAGAAACGGATACCTTCTTAAAGCCGGGGTAAGTCGGTTTCAAATGATTTTCAATAGCATGAAAAGCGCTGAAAGGAAGGCTGATCCCGGCAAATCCCGAAAAGCTTTAAAATAAGGCTCTTTAGACATTCATTTACCCTATTTCCCAAACAAACCGGGCTGACAGGCGATATTTTGGGCAAATTTGCCATAGTTTTTGCAGGACATGGTCTATATGCATTCGTAGTATTCTACGTACGGCGCATAAACTGCGTTTTTCAGAATCATTAACAGCAAAGAGGTAAGATAATGGATCACAATGTCATTTCTGATGAGTATCTGCAGAAGATGGACGCCTACTGGCGTGCAGCGAATTATCTCGCAGCAGCTCAGCTCTATCTGCTTGACAACCCTCTCCTCAGAGAGCCGCTCAAGAAGGAACACATCAAGAAGAAGATCGTCGGACACTGGGGAACCGTTCCCGGACAGAACTTCATCTATGTCCACCTTAACAGGATCATCAACAAGTACGATCAGGACCTGATCCTTCTTTCAGGCCCCGGCCACGGAGGAAACTTCTTCGTTGCAAATGCATATCTCGAGGGCTCTTACAGCGAGGTCTATCCCAATATCAGCCTTGATGTTGACGGTCTGCAGAAGCTCTGCAAGCAGTTCTCGTTCCCGGGCGGCATCAGCAGCCACGTAGCTCCTGAAACACCCGGTTCCATCCATGAGGGCGGTGAGCTCGGTTATTCCATCGCTCACGCTTTCGGTGCTGTTTTCGACAACCCTGACCTCATCGCAGCCTGCGTAGTAGGTGACGGCGAGGCAGAGACAGGTCCTCTTGCTACATCATGGCAGTCAAACAAGTTCCTTAATCCCGTAAATGACGGTGCGGTACTTCCCATCCTTCACCTGAACGGATTCAAGATCTCCAACCCCACGATCCTCTCAAGGCTCTCACACGAGGAGCTTGAGGCATTCTTCAAGGGCAACGGCTGGAAGGCATATTTCGTTGAGGGCGATGACCCGATGACGATGCACAGAAAGATGGCAGAGACACTCGACACAGTTGTTGACGAGATCAAGGTCATCCAGAAGCACGCAAGAGAGACAGGCGATACGACAAGACCCGTATGGCCCATGATCGTTCTGCGCACACCCAAGGGCTGGACAGGTCCCAAGGAAGTTGACGGCAACAAGATCGAAGGCTCCTTCCAGGCTCACCAGGTTCCCGTAATGATGGACAAGCCCGAGCACATGGACATCCTCAAGCAGTGGCTTGAAAGCTATAAGCCCGAGGAGCTTTTCGATAAGGACGGAAAGCTTATCCCTGAGCTCAAGGACCTCGCTCCGAAGGGTGACAGAAGGATCGCTTCCAACCCTCATGCAAACGGCGGCAAACTCTTAAGAGACTTAAGGCTCCCCGATTTCCGTGATTACGCAGTAGACGTACCCGCTCCGGGCGCAGTCGAAAAGCAGGACATGATCGAGCTCGGCGGCTACATCAGAGACGTATTCAAGCTCAATGACGACCAGAAGAACTTCAGGATCTTCGGACCTGACGAGACCATGTCTAACCGTCTGAACAAGGTTTTCGAGGTCACAAACCGTGACTGGAACAACCCCATCGACGAGGGAACGGATCAGTTCCTTGCAGCTGACGGACGCGTAATGGACTCCATGCTCTCAGAGCATATGTGCGAAGGCTGGCTTGAAGGATACATCCTCACGGGCCGTCACGGTTTCTTTGCAAGCTACGAGGCATTCATCAGGATCATTGACTCCATGGCCGCACAGCACGCAAAGTGGCTCAAGGTCTGCAACGGACTTCCCTGGAGACGCCCCATCGCATCACTTAACCTCCTTCTGACATCCAACGTATGGCAGCAGGACCACAACGGATTCACACACCAGGATCCGGGTTTCTTGGATCACATCTCCAACAAGAAGGCAGACGTCGTAAGACTTTATCTCCCTCCGGATGCAAACTGCCTCCTTTCAACAATGGATCACTGCCTCAAGAGCAAGAACTACGTAAATGCCATCGTTGCCAGCAAGCACCCGAGGCCGCAGTGGCTCACGATGGACCAGGCCGTAAAGCACTGCACACAGGGTATCGGCATCTGGGACTGGGCTTCCACTGATACAGGCGATGAGCCGGATGTAGTACTCGCATGCTGCGGTGACACACCTACACTCGAGGCTCTGGCAGCTGTCGACATCATGCACCGCGAGATGCCTGACGTTAAGGTCCGTTTCGTAAACGTAGTAGACCTTATGAAACTCGAACCCAAGGACAGACACCCTCACGGACTTTCTGACGTTGAGTACGATGCGATCTTCACCAAGGACAAGCCGATCATCTTCGCTTTCCACGGTTATCCCAAGCTCATCCACGAGCTTACATACTCAAGACATAACCACAACATCCATGTTTACGGTTATCACGAGGAAGGAACCATCACCACACCGTTCGACATGCGCGTTCAGAACGAGATCGACCGTTTCGACCTCGTCATCGCAATGGTCAACCACATCCAGTCACTCGGAAACAAGGGCTCATTCCTCATCCAGAAGATGAGAGACAAGCTCGTTGCCCACAAGACATACATTCACGACGTAGGTATCGACATGCCTGAGGTTGCTGAATGGAAGTGGACCGGCGTTAAGTGATCTGAAAAAACGCAGTACCTCACTTCAGCACCTGATAATAAATCCCGCAAACTGTCCAGAGCATATGGACGTTTTGCGGGATTTTCTAGCATATACAGGCAGTTATTCCCGCAGTTCGTCTCGTATGTCGAGACAATCTGCGGGATATTTGAGCATATTGAAGCCGTTTTTCCCGAAAACTGTCTCGTATACAGAGACGATTTGCGGGATGGTATAATATCCTGCTTTTGAATCGGGGGTGATCATATGCAAAGAGCAATCAAACATATCGGACCAAGAGTTATGGCGCTTGCCGCCGTTTTAGTGCTGGCATTGAGCCTTACAGCATGCGGAGGATCTAAGAAACCTGCATCCAAGGATGATCTGGTAGGAACATGGGAGCAGCTGATGTCAGACGGAACGGAGACCATTCAGCTGACTTCATACGGCAGATATATCTCGGATATCAGAATGTACGACGGTATTTCGAGACATAACGAGCGCACTTGGGATTTTTCGGACGGCAAGCTTACTGTCCACTATCCGGACTTAGGTGTTGATTCCACCTATACCGTTGTGATCGAAAACGGCAAGATGACGCTCAATAACGGCAATTCCACGATCGTTTATACGAAGAAGTAACTGATAATTCTTTTTGGCACTGTTGTAAGAGTTCTGTGGCAAAGCCTTTTGGCGGAGCTTTGATAGGCTATAATAAGCCATTCGTGATAAAGCATCAGGTGATATCCTGGTTGATTATAAGGGCAAAAGTGCCAAGGAGATCTCTGAGAATATCCTGAAAGCATCAAAGATCGAAAAAGGCGAAACTGTTGAGAGTTATGCTAAGAGGTTTTCGATCACTCCGAATTCATCAAAATCCGGAAATACGTGGATCTTTACCTGGCCCGAAGATAAGCTGACTTTGTTTTCGATAAGAGAGGTTCAGATCAAGGCTGACAGCGTCAATAACACAATAGATGAAAACTGTGATGTCAAAATAGTTGCTTGGTTTGATGATGCGGATCTGTGTGCAGCAGTGAGTGACTTAATCACTGTTCTCGTAAACGATGATCATGCGAAACGGCCTACAACTTCCTATTTCTTCGATGCAGACGGATTATACCAGTATACTATTGAGACACCTGTGATCCTGAAAAAGTGATCTTAACCTCGCAAAAGAAATACGGGAATCTTCCCGTGTTTTTATATGCGATCATTTAGGGTTAACCGAAAATTATTGTCAAGAAATTCTCCTCTTGATATTATTATTTCAGTACCGATCGTGGTACTTTGGAATGGAGGATGGATATGACACTGGTTAAGAGTAATCTCTGCCCGACATGCGGCGGACTGCTCGACATCGATCTTGATAAGCAGATGTATGTCTGCTCGTACTGCGGCGTTTCTTTCGACTATGAGTATTTCCGCGAGGACAATGTCAAAGAAGTAGCTTCCAAAGCTGTTAAAAGAAGCGAGTACGGTTCTGCAAAGGACGCTTATGATTTCATGCTCTCAAAAGACCCGCATGACTTTGAAGCGCTGCGCGGACTCTTCATCTGCAAGAACAAATGGCAGAGCATGAGCATAATGAAAAGAGACACTGAAGTTCATGTCAGTGCTGACGAACCCACTCTGCTGAAAGCAATCGAAAACAGCCGCCCCGAAGACAGGCCTTACTTTGAAAAGGTTCGTGATGCTTTGAATGAGCTGGCTAATTTCAGGAACCTCACTTCTGAAGCCAAGGATCTCAGCAAGAGAAAAGAATCTGAGAGAACAGCACTTGGCCTGATAAAAGAGGAGTACTATTACAATCAGCACCAGTTCACGGAGCTTTGCAATGAGGTCGGGGAAATGGATGCAAAATCGCGTGAAGCCGTAATTACCCTGGCGATCGTGGTTCCCGTTGCTCTGGCGGGAATGCTCATTTGGCATAAGTCCTGGGCGATCCTTATCTTCTTTGTGATATTGACCGCACTGATAATAGGCATTTACCACTTATGGAAGGCGATCAACGCAAGGCGCCTTCGTAAGAGCATGGTCCCTTACGAAAAGAAGATTCAGGAGCTGACTGAACAGTACGAGGCAAAAAGTGACGAGGCGGTTCAGTCTCACAACAGATATAAGACGCTCGTACAGGAGTTCATGGACATGGATCCCGTGGCTCATAAGGAAGAATCGTAAATCCTTTTAATATCGATTGTCGCTTTAGCATCAGAAAGGCCGGACATTTAACTTCAAAATAAACACCTTGAGACATGTATCTCAAGGTGTAATTGTTTGTGTTTGAAATAAAGGGTTTCCGGTTACTCTTCGGAGATGATGTTAAGATCGTCCTTGACCCTAGCGATGATGGCACGGTCACCGGCGTTGTATTCCTTTTTGCCGAACAGGACGCCGATCTTGCATTCTTCAAGGCCCTTGACAACGTAATTGCCGCTGTCGGTCTTTCCGGTTATCTCGCCGTAGAAGAAATCGTAATCGTGGTTCTTGAACGCTTTTGATGTGGCGAACGCGTCGTAGATCGCATATATGGGGAAGATGATGCAGAAGAGCGCCAGTGCGCTTATTATGATCCTGTGGAGAAAATAGACGACCACAAAGATGATAGCGAGCATTATTACCGAGACAATGAATGATACCGGGATAAGCTTGACCGAAAATGCCTTGGCCTTCTTGATGAATTTCTGCTCCAATTCCTCACTTACTGTGGCAGGAACGAGAGATTGATCAGTTGTCGCCTTATTTACCGTAAACTTTACATCAGCAGCCATATGTCCTCCGCGTCATCTTGATAATGTGCAGAAGTGATTAAACCGCAGATGGCTGATTCTGTCAACTTTTGCGAGATGGTATAATGACAAAAACAGGGGATAAGGAGATAGTAAGATGCCACATTCGTCAGGCGGCAGTTCGCACAGCGGCGGAAGCCATTCGGGAAGCTCAAGCAGTTCGCACAGCAGTTCCGGCAGAAGCGGCTCCGGCGGCAGCTCCGGCGGAAGCTTGTCAAAAACGTCTTCCAAGCCGTTCGCAGGCTCCAGGAGATTTCTCTACTATAAGGACAGCAAGCCGTATTTTATCTATTCCAACTACGATATTCGCAAGAAGAGTATTGATCACATCATTGCCTGGCTGATGTGTTTCTTCATGCTGTTCGTTCCTTTTATGGCAGGAACCGGCTACTTTACCTACGATGCGATCAATTTCCCTAAAAAGATAGATTATTTTGAAGATCAGGATGAGGAGATCGAGTTCGTCGTCGAGGACAATCTCGGAGTCGTTAAAGATGAAGCGAACCTGAAGCGGTCGATGAAGGATTTCTATGATGAGACAGGTATCGTTCCCGCGTTAATAACGGTAAGTAACGATACTTGGAACAAGAACTATAAGAACCTCGAAAAATATGCTTACGATGTCTATGTCAACAGGTTTCCCGATGAGGCTCACTGGCTTTTCGTCTACTCCAGCGCGACTAAGGACGACGGATTTGACGACTGGTTCTGCGAAGGCATGCAGGGTGACTATACGGATCCCGTAATCACCGAAGCGATCGGCGACGAGACCAAAGAGCTCATCTATAAGCGCCTGCTGCAGCGTGATCAGTATTCCGTTGACGAAGCGATAGCTTCGACTCTCGATGATTATACTCCCAAGATGATGCATACAAGCTTAAAGAACAAAAAACAGTTCTATACGTTCCTGGTTATGTTTTCGCTCACGGGAGTCGGCATGGTACTGTCTCTTGTTTATTCGATCCGCAAGACCGTGAATCAGGGGAAATACAAGCATGCGGTTCCCTGCAATCTCAATGCCGTCTATCAGGGCTCCTGCAATTACTGCGGAGGCGTCTATGTCATCGGCATGCACAAGGAGTGCCCGCACTGCGGTGCCGTTCTGCCGCCGCAGAATTATGTTCAGGATCCGCAGGGCAACGTGATCCAGATATTCAACACCAGGCCCACGTAATCCTTTATTATGTAGCCATCCGGCAGGAAACAAGGAAGGTACGGTTATGGAGATCAGGCCCGTTAAAGCTTACAAGAAACCCCTCTATGCAATTGGTCTGGCAACTGCGATCATGTCAGTTTCCCTGACCGGATGCGCCGATTTTCTGAGTCCGGTGATGCCGGGAGTCAGGCCTACTAATACGGAGACCGTTCAATTGGCAGGCGAGACATCCGTCATGTACAACCTGGAACAACCGAAGAATACAGAGTACGATGTCAGCCCCTACCGTATCAAAGACATAGGTTATCTTTCTTCAACCAGGACCGTTACCGATAAGAACCAGCTTGATGAATTTGCTAAGACGAAGCTGGTGACTGTTTCAAAGAGCACCGACAAGTATTATGTCGGAATTTACCAGAACCATGAGTTTACGATAATCGGGATCGATAATTTCCATGAATGGGCAAAGGCCAATGATTACAGTGCAAACATCATAACTGCGGAAGGGATTCATCTGGAGCATAAGCGGAGAAGTGTGGAGTATGAGGAGTTCGATCTGTTTAAAGATCCTTCGGAAAGATTCCTGGTCATAACCAAATGCCAAGACTATAAGATCATATATGAATTTTTCAATTACGGTAACAGCATAAAGAAAGAAGACTCCGGCAGCAGTACCGATAGCACCGTGCATGAGGGGAACAAGGAGTTCCCGGTGAAGTACGATTCGTTTGTAGTCACTGAATTCTACGGCAGGATCATGGAAGCGAAATATGCGCTGAGATGGTCAAGGGATAACCATGTCGTGCTCTTTGAAGACTCAAAATGCACTTCCGGAAAAGATATGTGGGAAGCTTTTGTCTACAGCGTTTACCAAAACAAACCCGCGACTGTCATGCTTGCCGATTATCACAAGGCGGATAAAAAGAAAAATCAGGACGAAACACTCGATTTCTATAAGATAAGCTGTGAACGCAATGACGACGGAAAACTCGTTTTTAATGTGGCTGTAAGAAAAAGCAGCGACAAGAGGGCGGGATACAGCGATCCGTTCAAGTCCTTTTTCCATTTCAGAGGAACGGACGATATCTATGTCTTAACGAACGATGAAGACATGAGTGCAGAACAGGCAGAGCAGCTTAAGGCCGGCCCGGAATACAATGAGAGCGGAATAATGATAAGCCGGTTCGTGTTGAGATTCGGCATGGACAGCTGAGGTTATTCTCAGGCAGTGAATATTAGCGGGTTGTACTTGCAATATTCTCTGTTAGGATAGATGATTTTTTCGAGAAGCGATTGGTTAATGCCTCAAAAGATAATCTCATGAATCCGTTTGATTGCGGTTACAGCACAGCAGGATATGGCGAGCGGAATCCTTGTCTGGAATTGGATTGTAACCGTGCATATGTTTACAGGTGGTTTAAGCTGGCATTTATCAAGGAAAAAAGGATATCTGTTAACCCGGTTTATCTGTTTAAGGAGAAAACCGGTTTGCGGTGCATCCGTGTAAATAACAAGAAACTGAAAAACTACGATGAATTGGCGCAGGAATTGAAAAGCTGGTTTCAGAAGATAAAGGATGCAACAGACGAGGACAGGCGAAAAGCTCTCACCCCGAGGCCGTAACTTCGGGGTTTTCTCACAATTCGCCAAAATGCTCACCACTTAGTGCGAAAATGGCGAGTTGATCTGCGAATACGGCAGATAAAAATATGGCGCTCTTACGGCGCCATATTTGATATATTTTCACGGGCGGGTGCCCGGTCCGGTTTTCGAGGACTCAGAACACCTTGATATTAAAGAGGCTGGCCACGATCGAGAACAGGCACA
>JAEEGJ010010051.1_pt1 | contig 24889 bp, 18 predicted proteins | sample 8958761 | NCBI WGS metagenome assembly JAEEGJ01 (sample SAMN16246546, study PRJNA631951) | gut metagenome | biome: gut microbiome; feature: rumen; material: RS-attached | host: Bos | place: Iran: Karaj | collected 2018-10 | reverse complement strand
TTGCCGGGCAGTTCTCCGGTCAGGACATCCCCGTCCTGCGCCGTGTAACTGCTGGTCAGGCTGTTCAGATGTACCCTGTGGTCCTCCACGGTGTAGGTCCAGGTGTAGTAGTCTGGATAACCATCGAAATCGAGATCGGGCCCGTCAACGCGGGCGCTGCGGGTAACGGTGAAGCCGGGAGCGGCCAGCTGGGCAGTGACGTCCAGTTCGGTGGTGATGTCATACCTGTTGGCTGCAGGGTAAGAAGGAACATTTGAGCTGACGTAGTTTGCACCGCAGATTCCACAGCTACCACCAATTTTAGTCGTTACCGTGAGCGTTGCGGATGCGCCCGTGCAGCTCAGTTTCAGATTACCGCCTTCAACATTAATGCATTCGTCATAGCCACTTTCGATACTGTTTGTTCCTGTAAGAACTACCTGAAGATCTTCTGCGGGAGATACATTCAGATCAATGAAAGGTTGATAACAAAACGTGGTCGTCAAGTTATCCAAGGTTACCGTACCGCCATGACTCAGCTCGAAGTAATAGTCCTCGCTATAACCACTGATGGTAAGGTTAACAGGATTTTCAGAAATATAATAATACCTATTGGTGGGCGTAGCGCTGGTGCCGGTCACCGTTGGCTGTTTGCATTTCTGCCAGGCCATGGTTGCGGTGCCATAATAATATTTCCCGTTGGCAAAGCCACCGGCAGGTGCGGTTTTGGTGCAGGTATAAACATTGTCGTCCTCATCCTCGGCCGTCAGGATCAGTGCCTCGTCTTTGTTGTCGTCAGTGAACATCGTGGCGAAGTAGATGTTTCCATCATTTGACAGACCAAGGTGCTCAATTATAACTGAATCGTAACGATACTGGTTATCAGGGTTGGAGGAGAATGGATTATAGCAATAAATACTCTTGTTGTTTGTCGTTGAGATGGTGAACTTTGTAAGCGTAGGTGTTACAGGATCGCCATTCTTGTCCGTAAACGAAAGCTCCTGGCGGAACATAGATCCAAGGTTCTGGAAGCTGACGTTGCTTTTGGTGGGGTCGTCATATTGGACAAGGGACATCGTGTAACCCTCGCTGCCATCACCGCTCACCGCCGTTATCTTCATCTTGGCCTGCGCATAATCACGGTAGCTCGCACCATAGTAATAGTCCCAGTAAGAAGGAACTTTGGTATCCTTGCCACCGGTTTGTTGATCATAATCAAAATACCAATCTGTTTCACGAAGAGAAGGACGAAGCATGTTATAAAGCAAATACACCACATCATCCACTGCCGGTGTGAAAGCGATAGGATTATTTGTGAAAGCGATAGGATTGTTGCCATCATAATAGAATGTCAGCGCGCCACTGAGTGTGGCCGTTGCAGGATTGGCATCCGGCGTGACGGTCATGGAGACGCATTTTGACTCGGCAGGGTCATAGGAGATGGCACGGGTTCCGTTATGTTCGATCACCACATACACCTTGTCGGTACTTGCAAATGTTGTGGTGGCGGTGTTTTCGCCAATGGTTACGGCCTTGGTGGCAGCATCTCTGATGAAGGATGCCGGCAGGTTGAAAAAGCAGACCGGCGCATCAGCGGGGATTTCGGGGATTTGCTCCGAGCCGTCCTGGAGATCGACTTTGTTGCACGCGGTAAGGCCCAGTGCAAGGATGGCGAGAAGAGAGAGTGTCTTTTTCATGATACTTGCAATTTGGGGGGTTACCAGGGAATGGGATCGTAATCCGGTTTGCTGGACTGGAGGATGTAGCCCTCCGTTTTGATTTCGACGACCTCGACGGTCGGAGCCTCATAGGCATGCTTGGCGGTGTTGACTTCCATATGGTGATACACTGTTTTTGCGGTTAAATTGGCGCCAAATTTACGGATTTTCGCGCGAACACTTGTACCATCTGCGTTCAAAACAGCGGTATTTTGCCGATTTTCGTTCCACTTTTCTAGGGACGAACGGGAATAGGCCGGTTTTGCGCCCGAGATTCGCCGGTCGGAGCCGGCGAATGACGAAAAGGCGGAGACGACGAAGGACGGAGGGAAGCGTCGGAGACAGGTGTCCACAAAATCGCCATTCTACGCTAAAATTCTGGACACCTCCCCCTATTTTTTATCGTTTTTCGCTGTTTTAGCCGACAGGTATCCACTTTTATTGCACCAGAGGCCGGTTTTGTGGACACCTGTCGAAGATACCGGGTCGGAGATTAGGGGGCTTGCCGTGCGGGGGCGTTGCAGAAGGCGGGCGGCAGTTCGTCACGGGCGGGCCTTTTTGTTACGAAAAGGGCAAGTCGGAGCTTTGCGACGCAGGGGGTTCCGGGGGGTTAGCCCACCGGTCATTAGATTCGCCGGTCGGAGCCGGCGAATGACGAAAAGGCGGAGCCGACGAATGACGAAAAGGAGAAAAATACCTATAAATGGGGATTTCCGGAAAGGTCTGATTATACTAATTTTGCACCTGGATAAAAGTTAGTGTGTTTTAGAAGGTGCGGCCGCCTCGGGGGACGCGCCTTTTTTCTTTGTTTTATCTCTGAAATTGACTAAATTTGCGCCGCATTTTACAGAGCAAGTAAAATTAGTATCAAATATTTATGTCCAACAGCAAGTTTTCTGTGAAGTATTGTGTGCTTCTGCCTATCGTGCTGATTGTCACAATTCTTCTTTGGGCCCTCCCGGTCAGTTCTTTCGGGATCGCCGACCTGACCGTTGTCCAGCAGCGCGTGATCGCGCTCTTCGTCTTCGCCGCCCTGATGTGGATCTTCGAGATTATCCCGAACTGGACCACCTCTCTGCTGGTGATCGTGCTCGCCCTGCTGACCGTTTCCAACAAGGGTATCGGCTTCTTCTGCAAGCCGGAATTCGGCACCCTCGTGGATTACAAGAGCCTGATGGCGTCCTTCGCGGACCCGGTGGTGATGCTCTTCATGGGCGGCTTCGTGCTGGCCATCGTGGCTGAGAAATACGGCCTGGATGTCACCATGGCACGCGCCCTGCTTTCCCTGTTCGGCACCCAGCCGAAAATGGTTCTGCTGGGCTTCCTGATCGTGATCGCCATCTTCTCGATGTTCATGTCCAACACCGCCACGGCCGCCATGATGCTGGCCTTCCTCGTCCCGGTGCTCTCCAAGCTCCCGGCCGACGACAAGGGCAAGATCGGTCTCGCGCTGGCCATCCCGGTGGCTGCGAACATCGGCGGCATCGGCACCCCGATTGGTACCCCGCCGAACGCCACCGCCGTCAAGTTCCTGGCCGAAGCCGGCTACGACGTCACCTTTGGTGAGTGGTCTATGCGCATGATCCCGTACGTGCTGATCATGATCTTCGTGGCCTGGGTTGTGCTGCAGGTCCTCTTCCCGTTCAAGTCCGAGGAGATCGTGCTTGAGATCCCGGAGAACAAGCGCAAGAAAGACTGGCGCACCACCGTGGTGTGGATCACCTTCCTGGGCACCATCCTGCTGTGGGCCACGGAGCAGTGGACCAAGATCAACTCCAACGTCGTTGCGCTCATCCCGCTCGGCGTGCTGACCGCCACCGGCATCTTCGGCAAGGAAGACATCAAGGAAATCAACTGGAGCGTGCTCTGGTTGGTGGCCGGAGGTTTCGCCCTCGGCACCTGCCTGCAGGGCACGGGCCTTGCGAAAGTGCTCATCGGCGCCATTCCGTTCAACACGATGTCCGTCGTGCTCGTGATGGTCATCGCCGGCCTGGTCTGCTACTTCCTGTCGAACTTCATCTCCAACTCCGCCACCGCGGCCCTGCTAATCCCGATCCTCATCGTGGTCGCCGAGGGCATGAACCTGGGCGCCACCGGCTCCCGGGCCATGATTTCCTACATCGCCGTGTGCGCCTCGATCGCGATGCTGTTCCCGATCTCCACGCCGCCGAATGCCATCGCCTCTTCCACCGGTATGGTGGAGACCAAGGACATGACCAAGGTCGGTATCATCATCGGTGCCTTCGGCTTCGTCCTCGGCTACTTCTGGCTGACTGCGATCTTCCCGTTCGGCGCTTAATTAGACATTTCCCTTCTGGTGGCCCCCTGACCGGGACCACCAGATTTTAATTAATAGATATGACCAAGAAATTTATTCTCGCAATAGCCCTGCTGGCCGCGACGCTGAGCGCCGCCGCCCAGGAGAATGCCCCGAAACTCAAGTGGTACGGATTCATCCGCAACTACGCCGTCGCCGATTCGCGTGAGAGCGTCTATGGCACGGAAGACTTCTTCTACTATCTCCCGAAGGACACCAAGATCGTGAACGGAACGGACCTGAACGCGCAGCACACCTTCGCGTTCGCGGCCATCACCTCCCGCCTCGGTCTCGATGTGACCGGCTATGAGGTGAACGGCTGGAAGGTCGGCGCCAAGCTCGAAGCCGACTTCTATGCCGGCGTGTCCGGTGTGACCGGCACCGCGCTGCTTCGCCTCCGCCAGGCCTACGTGACCCTCGGCAAGGGCGGCTTCAGCGCCAAGATCGGCCAGGCCTGGCACCCGATGGCCGCCGACATGCCGCACGTGTTCTCCCTGAACACCGGCGCTCCCTTCGGCCCGTTCAGCCGCACCCCGGAAGTGGTGCTGGACGGCAAGCTCTCCGACGCCGTGACCCTGACCGGCGCCCTCATCTGGCAGATGCAGTACACCTCCTTCGGCCCGGAAGGCGCTTCCGCCAACTACATGAAATACAGCGGCATCCCTGAGCTCTACCTCGGTCTGAGCTACAAGGCGAACGGTTTCACCGGCCGCGTCGGCGTGGACATGCTCTCCATCCGCCCGCGCCACAACGACGGCACCCGCAAGGTCTCCGACCGCATTACGACCGTCAGCCCGTTCATCTATCTCGAGTATACCAAGAACCTGTTCTCCGTCAAGGCCAAGAGCATCTTCGCCCAGGCCGGCGAGCACATGAACCTGAACGGCGGCTACGGCGTCAGCGCCATCAATTCCGACGGCAGCTGGTCCTACACCCCGACGCGCAACTCCTCCACCTGGGTCAGCCTGAGCTACGGCAAGAAGCTCCAGGGCGTGCTGTTCGGCGGCTATGTCCGCAACTTCGGCACCAAGGATGCGGTGGTGGGCGACCTCTACTTCAGCAAGAACAGCTTCTCCAACATGAACCAGATGTACCGCATCTCGCCCGAGCTGATCTACAACCTCGGCAAGGTGGCCTTCGGTCTGGAGTATGAAATGACCAGCGTCCAGTACGGTTCCTTCGGCCTCGCCGACATCTATGGCCTGGCCACGGAGAACCTCCACTGGGTGACCAACCATCGCCTCCAGCTGATGGTGAAATACACCTTCTAAACACTTGTCCTGTATGGCTCTGCTGCTGTTTTTCCTGCTGGGCGCGATGGCCGTCTCGTTCCTCTGCTCTATTCTGGAGGCAACGCTGATGTCCACCCCGATCTCCTACATCACGATGCGGGAGGAGGAGGGCTACAAGCCCGCGACCCGGTTCAAGGAATACAAGCAGGATTCCTCCCGGCCGATCGCCGCGATCCTGTCGCTCAATACGATAGCGAATACGATCGGCGCGGCCGGGGTGGGCCACCAGGCCACCATCGTCTTCGGCTCTGGCTGGTTCGGCCTGGTCAGTGTCGTGATGACCATCCTCATCCTCGTCTTTTCGGAGATCATCCCCAAGACCATCGGCACCACGCGCTGGAAGTACCTGATGGGCTTCGCCACGGCGGCGATCCGCGCGCTGATCTTCCTCATGTACCCGCTGGTGCTGCTCATCGAGCTGCTCACGCGGCTCATCACGCCCCAGGACGCGGAGGAGCCGGCCGTCTCGCGCGACGAAGTGAGCGCGATGGCGAATGTCGCGGAGGAGGAGGGCGACCTCGAGGAGGACGAGAATACCATTATCCAAAACCTCATCAGCATGGATGAGGTGAAGGCCTTCGACGTGATGACCCCGCGCGTGGTCTGCGAGATTGCGCCCGAGTCCATGACGCTCAAGACCTTCTACAAGAGCAAGCGCTACCGCCACCACAGCCGCATCCCGGTGTATGCCGACAATGATGAATACATCACCGGCTACATCCTGCGCATGGAGGCGCTTCAGCTCATGGCCGAGGATAAGTTCGACCTTACCCTCGGCGAGATCCGCCGCGACGTGGCGACCTTCGACGAGGATACGACCCTCGACAAAATCTGGGACGAGATGCTCAGCAAGGACGAGCAGATCGCCATCATCATCAACGAATACGGTAGTTTCCAGGGCATTCTGACCCTGGAGGACGTGATCGAGACGCTGCTCGGCAGTGAGATCGTGGACGAGAACGATACCGTCCGCGACATGCAGCAGCTGGCCCGCGACAAGTGGAAGAAACGGGTCGTCCGCTAGCCGTCATTCGCCGGCCCTGACCGGCGAATCTATTTTTTTACTATATTTGTCCTGATGGACAATATCGTTGAACAAGCCCGCGCGCTGGCGCAGGAGGTGTTGAAGGACGAGACCCGCTACGACGGGTCCCCGTTCCTCTCGCACCCCGACAACGTGGCCCGCATCGTCGAGGACGAGATCGGCCTCCCGGATGCGTGCGTGGCCGCCGTGTACCTGCACGAGGCGACCCGCGTCCATAAGGAAGTGGATATCAGTGCCTTCCCGCAGGACGTGCGCACGCTCGTGGACGGACTCAACAAGATTTCGACCATCAAACCCAAGGACACCCGCCTGGAGGCGGAGAACTACAAGCGCCTCATCGTCCAGTACTCCACCGACCCGCGCGTGACCGTGCTCAAGATTGCCGACCGCCTGGAAGTGATGCGGGGCCTGCAGATGTTCCCCAAGACCTCCCGCGACCAGAAGTTGCTGGAGACGCTGATGCTCTACATGCCACTGGCGCACCAGCTCGGCCTGTACAACATCAACAACGAGTTGGGCAACATCTGGTTCCGCTACGCCGACCCCGAGCAGTACCGCGCCATCACCAACAAACTGAAAGCCACCGAGAAGGACCGCGAGCAGATCACGGCCGAGTTCATCGAGCCGCTCAAGCGCAAGCTCTCCGACGCGGGCATCGTCTATAAACTGAAGATCCGCACCAAGAGCGCCTACTCCATCTACCGCAAGATGCAGGTGCAGAAGGTGCCTTTCGAGGGCGTCTATGACGTCTTTGCCATCCGTTTCATCATCGACTGCGAGGATGATCCGAAGGTGGAGAAGGACCTCTGCTGGAAGGTGTTCTCCTACGTGACCGAGGAATACGAATCGGACACGAAGCGCCTGCGCGACTGGCTGACCACGCCCCGGCCCAACGGCTATGAGTCGCTGCACATCACGGTCAAGAACAAAAAAGGCCAGGCCCTTGAGGTGCAGATCCGCACCAAGCGGATGGACATCGAGGCCGAGAGCGGCAGCGCCGCCCACTGGGCCTACAAGGGCATCCGCCACGAGGCCTCCATGGACCGCTGGCTGCAGAGCGTGCGCGACGCGCTGGCTCATCCCTTCGACACCGCGCCGGAAGAAATGCCCACGCCGCCGGACAAGGAGATCTTCGTGTTCACGCCCACCGGTGAGCTGCGCATCCTGCCTGCCGGCGCATCGGTGCTGGATTTTGCGTTCAACATCCACTCCGGCCTGGGCTGCCGTTGCATCGGCGGCCGCGTCAATGGCAAGGCCGTCCCCATCCGCGAGAAGTTGGGGACCGGCGATGTGGTGGAGATTATGACCCGCAAGGACCAGCGTCCGAGCCGCGACTGGCTGGGCTGGGTGGTTTCCTCCAAGGCGCGTAATAAGATCAAGCAGGAGTTGGACGCCGACGAGCGCAAGGCAGCCTCCGACGGCCGCGAGCTGCTGGAGCGGCGCCTGCGCAACTGGAAACTCGAATTCCCGGACGACTGGATGACGGAGTTCATCAAGGTCCGCAAATACCCCTCCGTCCTCCCGTTCATGGCGGCCATCGCCCGTGAGGAGGTGGACGTCAACGACATCAAGGCCTTCATCCAGCGCAAGCTGGCCGCGCAGCAGGAGAGACCCGCCGTGGCGGTGCAGGAAGAGCCGGAGAAGGCGGAGCCGAAGGGCTACGCCGGCACGGCCGATGACATCCTCGTGCTGAACGCCAAGAATGTCAAGGGCCTGGAATACAAGATGTCCAAGTGCTGCAACCCGGTCTTCGGCGACGACGTGTTCGGCTTCGTGACGCGCACGGAAGGCATCAAGATCCACCGCATGTCCTGTCCCAACGCCGCCCGCCTCATCGAGCGCTATCCCTACCGCATCCAGAAGGTGATCTGGCAGGACAACCCCGGCCAGGGCGATTTCCAGTGCACGCTGACTGTCACCACCGACCTCGACCATCCGGTGCTTAGCGCCATCATGGACATCATCGGGCAGTTCCGCGTGTCCATGCGCGCCTTCAACGTGAAGGAGAACCTGCGCACCGGCACCTATGAAATCACGATCCGCCTGCTGGTGCCGTCCAGCGCCGAGCTGGACAAGGTCCTCTCGCAAGTCGGCGCCCTGCGGCAGGTCATCAAAATCCGAAGAAACTAATGTCCCGCGAAGAAGATACCCGCGACCTCGACCGTTTCGAGCAGCTGCTCGAGGATGGTCTGCTGAAAGTCTGCAGCGGCGCCGGCCTGTTGCCCGGCGAACTGGTCCGCAATCCGGACCTCGATGCGCTGTGGGATGTCTATATCAAAGACTACATCGCCGATGCGGTGGTCAATTTCAACGAATACCCCGAGGCTGCCCTTGCCTGGGCGGGCTTTCTCGGCCTCGGCACGGCCTGGGCCTGGGACGCCGACTGGCAGCAGTACAAGGACCGGCCCTACCGCAAATGGTACGGCTCCCGCGGCTGGGACGACATGGACGAGCACATCCTGCGCGACGTCCTGGGCCTGCCGCTGGACAGCCACGAGGCCAAGAAGATCTCCGACACCCTGCAGAGTTGCGCCCTTGCGGTGCTCGGGCTGCTGCAGCACGAAGGTGTCGAGACGCAGACCTCGCGCGGCTTCTACCTGCTCGCCCGCGCCTACACGGTGCTCTACCGCATCGGCGCCGCCATCGAACTGGACCGGCTGGGGTATAAGAAAGTACTGATCGGCTAGCGCCAGGTTTATGAAATTCCAGCTCGAATCCGAATACAAGCCAGCCGGCGACCAGCCGGAGGCTATCGACCAGCTCTGCTCCGCCCTGGAGTCGGGGGTGAGCGATGTGACGCTGCTCGGCGTCACGGGGTCGGGCAAGACCTTTACGATGGCCGGGGTGATCGAGCGCCTGCAGCGTCCGGCGCTGATCCTCAGCCACAACAAGACCCTCGCGGCCCAGCTCTACGGCGAATTCAAGTCCTTCTTCCCGCATAATGCGGTGGAGTACTTCGTCTCCTATTACGACTACTATCAGCCGGAGGCCTACATCCCCACGACGGACACCTACATCGAGAAGGACTTGAGTATCAACGACCAGATCGAGAAATTACGCCTGAGCGCCGCGAGCGCCCTGCTCAGCGGGCGGCGCGACGTGATCGTGGTCTCCAGCGTGTCCTGCCTCTACGGCATCGGCAACCCCGACGACTTCCACGCCCAGACCGTCCCGGTCAGGCGGGGGGAGACCCGCAGCCTCACCGGGCTGCTCTACCGCCTGGTGGACGCGCTCTACAACCGGACCGAGGTGGAGTTCAAGCGCGGCACCTTCCGCGTGCGGGGGGACACTGTGGACGTGTATCTCGGCGGCTCGGACGACGCTGTGCGCATCGAATTCTTCGGCGACGAGATCGACTCCCTGAGCCTGATCGACCCGGTGACGGGCGCGAAGCGCGAGGACATCGACGAAATCAACATCTACCCGGCGGGCAACTTCGTGACCACCAAGGAGCGGAGCACCGCCGCGGTGTCGCATATCCAGGACGACCTGGTCCGGCAGATGGAGTATTTCGAGAGCGTGGACAAGGGCCTGGAAGCCAAGCGCTTGAAGCAGCGCGTGGAGTATGACCTGGAGATGATCAAGGAGATGGGCTACTGCCCGGGCATCGAGAACTACTCCCGCTACTTCGACGGCCGCAAGGAGGGGCAGCGACCCTTCTGCCTGATCGACTATTTCCCGAAGGATTTCATCACCTTCGTGGACGAGAGCCACGTCACGCTGCCGCAGGTGCACGCGATGTACGGCGGCGACCACAGCCGCAAGAGCGTGCTGATCGAATACGGCTTCCGCCTGCCCGCGGCGGCCGACAACCGCCCGCTGAAGTTCGAGGAATTCGAGGCCCTGACGGGCCAGAAGGTCTATGTCAGCGCCACGCCGGCCGACTACGAGCTGGAGAAGTCCGAGGGCCTGGTGGTGGAGCAGGTGGTCCGGCCGACCGGCCTGCTGGACCCGCCCATCGAAGTGCGGCCCACCAAGAATCAGGTGGACGACCTGGTGGAGGAGATCCGCAAGCGCTCCGAGGCCGACGAGCGCACGCTCGTCACGACGCTGACCAAGCGCATGGCCGAGGAATTGGACGAGTACCTGCGCCGCATCGGCATACGCGTGCGCTACATCCACTCCGACGTCGATACCGCCGAGCGCGTGGAGATCATCGAGGACTTCAAGAACGGTCTCTTCGACGTGCTGGTGGGCGTGAACCTCCTGCGCGAGGGCCTGGACATCCCGACCGTTTCGCTGGTGGCCATTCTCGACGCCGATAAGGAGGGGTTCCTCCGCACCACGCGGGCCCTGACGCAGACGGCGGGCCGCGCGGCGCGAAATGTCAACGGTCTCGTGATCATGTACGCCGACAAGATCACCCCGTCAATGGACGAGACCATCCGCGAGACCGAGCGGCGCCGCCGCAAACAGATCGAATACAATAAGTTACACCATATCACGCCGAAGCAGGTCGAGGTGAAGCAGAACGCCCTTGCGGGCGAGCTGACATCAAGGGGCGGCAAGCCGATTGCCCGCGGCCTCGCAAACGGCACAACCGGCCGCGTGAGCGCCCCCAATTCCTACGACGATCCGACCTACATCCCGAACCCGTCCGACCTGGGACGCGGCGTTGTGAGCGTCGGCTTCGGCCACGACTCCAAGCGCGAGGCGGGTGCTGCCTACCGCGACGGTTACGTCACCGCCGACCTGGCCGCCGTGCTGCAGGATCCCGTGATCCGCTCCATGTCGCGCGAGCAAATTGAGAAGATGGTGGAGGAGGACCGCCGCCGGATGAAGAAATCCGCGGCCGACCTCGACTTCGCGCAGGCGGCCCACTACCGCGATGAGATGTGGGCCCTGCAGGAGTACCTCAAGGTCTGGAAAGATCAGTAGCGGAGCAGATACCGGTAAAGGACAAGCGAAGGCGATAGCAAAGTGCGCACTAGCGTACTTTGCTATCGCAGTACCAGCAGCGCGTGATTCCGTTCTCGGCGTTGCGGAAGAGGGGCTCGTGTTTCTCGTTGTTGCAGATGCACTTGGGATTGGTGCAGTGCAGCGCCGGATTGTGGATGGGCGCCTCGTGCTCCGGCATCCCGTGCGCGGGATCGTTCTTCCACTCCATCAGGCTCACGATCAGTGCCATACGGACAAACTTGCCGTTCTCCACCTGGCGGAAATACGCGGCGCGCGGATCGTCATCCACTTCCGTGAGGATCTCGTTCACACGCGGCAGCGGGTGCAGCACGGCCATCTTCTGCTTCGCCAGCGCCATGCGGCGGGCGTCCAGCACGAAGCTGTCCTTCACGCGGTCGAACTCGTCCTCGTCCAGGAAGCGCTCCTTCTGCACGCGCGTCATGTAGAGAACGTCCAGCTCGGGGATCGCCTCGTCCAGCGAATTCGTCTCGCGGTACTGCACGCCCATTTTGTCGCAGACATCCTGCTTGATGTAGTCCGGCAGGCGCAGCTCGTCCGGGGCGATCAGCACGACCTTGATGTCCTGATAGCGCGAGAGCGCCTTGATCAGGGAATGTACGGTGCGGCCGAAGCGGAGGTCGCCGCAGAAGCCGATGGTGATCCCGTCGATGTGGCCGAGTTCACGCTTGATAGTCAGCAGGTCGGTCAGGGTCTGGGTCGGGTGGCTGTGCGAACCGTCACCGGCATTGATGATCGGCACATGGGACACCTCGGTGGCCACGAGCGGCGCGCCCTCGATGGGGTGGCGCATCGCGATGATGTCGGCGAAACAGCCCACCACGCGGACGGTGTCCTGCACCGTCTCGCCCTTGCTGACGGAAGAATTCTGTGGATTGGAGAAACCGAGGACGTTGCCGCCCAGTTCCATCATCGCGGCCGTGAAGGACAGTCGCGTGCGGGTGCTCGGTTCGTAGAAGAGCGTCGCGAGCTTCTTGTGGGCCATGCTGCCCTGATAGCGCTCGCGGTGGGCGATGATGTCTTCGGCCAGGGCTACAATCTGGTCGATTTCCTCCTTGGAGAGGTCGGTAGGGTCGATGAGGTGTTTCATAAACTGTTGCGGAATTGCAGGATCTGTTCTTTCTGGGCGGGGGTGATATAGTTCTCCTCGACGGCGACGTCCACAAGGGCGTCGAGGTTGCTGAGCGAGTAATTCTTGACGTTCGCGGCGGCCAGGCGGTCAAGGCCTTTCTTCAGGCCATAGGTGAAGATGCTGACGATGCCGAGCACCTCGGCACCTGCTTCGCGCAGGGCCTCCACCACGTCGATGGCGCTGCCGGCCGTGGAGATGAGGTCCTCGATCACGACGACCTTGGTGCCGGGGTCGAGCCGGCCCTCGATGCGGTTGGTGCGCCCGTGGCTCTTGGCCTCGCCGCGGACGTAGCCCATCGGCAGGTCGAGCAGGGTGGCGGTGATGGCGGCGTGGGCGATACCGGCGGTGGACGTACCCATCAGTGCCTCGGCCTCGGGGAAGTGCAGCTGCACGAGCGAGGCGAGTCCCGCTTCGATGCGGGAACGGACGACAGGGGAGGACAGCGTGAGCCGGTTGTCGCAGTAGATCGGGCTCTGGATCCCGCTGGCCCAGGTGAACGGCTCCTCCGGACGGAGGAATACGGCCTTGACGGAGAGGAGTTGCTTGGCGATTAACTTTTCCATATACTTTTTTGAGATTCGCCGGTCGGAGCCGGCGAATGACGAATATAATTAAATGTTTAAAAACTCAAGTAAACAACGCTGATAGGCGGCGACGGGGTCCGGGGCGGCGGTGACGGGCCGGCCGACCACGATGTAGTCGGAGCCAATCTCGCGGGCGCGGGCGGGCGTGGTGATGCGCACCTGGTCGTCTGCCGCGGCGTCGGCAAAGCGGATGCCCGGCGTGACGGTGATGAAGTCCTGGCCGCAGGCGTCCTTGACCATCGCCGCTTCGAGCGGCGAGCAGACGACACCGTCCAGGCCGGCTTCGTGCGCGTTCTGCGCGTATTTGACGATCGTGTCGTTAATGCTTGCGCCGATGAGCAGCTCCTTCTGCATGCGCTCCTCGCTGGTGGAGGTGAGCTGCGTGACGGCGATCAGCAGCGGGCGCGTGCCGTCCTCACGGGTCAGGCCCTCCACGGCGGCGCGCATCATTTCGACCGTTCCGGCTGCGTGGACGTTGCACATGTCGATGTCCAGGCCGGAGAGGACCTTCATCGCCTTTCGGACGGTGTTGGGGATATCGTGGAGCTTGAGGTCCAGGAAGATGGGGTGGCCGCGGCGCTTGATCTCGCGCACGATGTCCGGGCCTTCGGCATAGAAAAGCTCCATGCCGATCTTGACGAAGGGTTTGCGGCCGCCCTCGAAGCGGTCGAGGAAGTCCAGGGTCTGCTGCCTGCTTGCGAAGTCGCAGGCGATGATGACGTCTTTTGCCATGCTATACGGTTCCGATTATTTCTTGTAAACTGTTGATTCCTAAGCTATCCATCAGCGCGGGCAGGGCCGCGACAATTTCCGGGCAGGCCATCGGGTTGCGGAGGTTCTCCGCGCCCACCTGCACGGCCGTGGCGCCGGCCATCATCATCTCGATGACGTCCTCGGCGCGCCGCACGCCGCCGCAGCCCATCACGGGGATGCTGCAGGCATGGGCCACCTGATAGACCATCCGCAGGGCGAGCGGGAAGACCGCGGGCCCGGAGAAACCGCCCATCTTGTTGGCTATCACGGGTTTGCGCTTGTGGATGTCGATGCGCATCCCGAGCAGGGTGTTGATCAGGGTGATGCCGTCCGCGCCGGCGTTCTCGCAGGCCTTGGCGATGGACACGATGTCCGTGACGTTGGGGCTGAGCTTGATGAAAACCGGCTTGTTGCGTACCACTTCGCGCACGGCCTTCGTGACGGAGGCTGCGGAGGCCGGGTCGGTGCCGAAGGCCATGCCGCCGGCGTGCACGTTCGGGCAGGACACGTTCACCTCGATGAGGTCGATGTCCGGGCAGGCGTCGGCGCGGCCGCAGTTGTAGGCGTACTCCTCGACGGAGAAGCCGCTGATGTTCGCGATGATGGCGCCGCGGTAAACCCGGCGCAGGGCGGGGGCCTTCTCGCCCACGAGTACCTCGATGCCCGGGTTCTGCAGGCCCACGGAATTGATCATGCCGGCGGTGCACTCGGCGATGCGCGGCGTGGGGTTGCCGAAGCGCGCTTCGCGCGTGGTCCCTTTCAGGGAAATGCCGCCCAGCACGTTTAGGTCGAAGCTGTCGGCGAGCTCGAGCCCGAAGCCGAAAGTCCCGCTGGCGGGAACGACCGGGTTGGCGAGCTGCAGGCCGCACAGGGAGACGGAAAGATCTTTCGTTACCATAACACTTCCTCCTTATCAAAGACAGGACCGTCGGCGCAGACGCGCCGGGGGCCGGATGCGGTTTGGACGGTGCAGCCGTAGCAGAAGCCGGCGCCGCAGCCCATGCGCTCCTCCAGGCTTACTTCGCCGGGGGCGGACAGGGCGGCGCAGACTGCCTTCATCATGGGCAGCGGACCGCAGGTGTAGAAGCGGTCGAAGGCGGGCTTCGCCGCGGCGATGGCGTCGGTGACGAAGCCCTTCGTGCCCACCGAGCCGTCCATCGTGGCGATGTGCACGGGCACGCCGAGCGCGCGGAACTCGTCCGTGAGGCAGATCTCGTCGGCTTTGTTGAAGCCGAGCACCGCAGTGACCTTTTTGCCGGCCGCGAGCAGCTCCCGGGCCAGCAGGTAGAGCGGCGCCGCCCCGAGGCCTCCGCCGATCAGTAGCGCTGCTTCCCGGCACTTCTCCGGGTGGAAGCCGTTCCCCAGTCCGGTCAGAGATTCGCCGGTCGGGGCCGGCGAATGACGGGTAGGGTCGGTGTCTGACATTTCTGCGCGCGAGCGTTGTGGAGCCGGGGTGACCCCAGGCGCGTTGGCCATAACCGGCCCTTCCGGGGCGCCGGCCAGGAGTTCCAGGGCGGAACCCGGAGCCATCCCGGAAAGGACCTTCGTTCCTTCGCCGACAACCTTATAATAAAGGACGACACCGTCGGGCAGGCAGTCGCTGACCGAGATCGGGCGGCGCAGATAGTATCCGGGGATGTCGATATCGACAAACTGTCCGCAGCGGACCGCCACCGGGCCGTCCGTGCGCAGGACGAGACGGAAAGTATCGCGCGCCACCGCGTCGTTACTTTCGATATGAAAAATGCGTTTCTGCATAAATTATTTGGCTTGCCAGACGGGTTCCCCGTCCTTGAGGGTCAACAGGATGCGGCTTCGGACGGCCTTGCCCGCGAAGGGCGTCGCCTTACCGAGCGAAAGAAAGTCGGAAGGATCCACGGTCCAGGCGGCGTCGGGGTCGATGACCGTGAGGTCGGCGCGCTCGCCGGGGCGCAGGCCGCCGGGCAGGCCGAAGGCGGCGCGGGGGCCGGAAGTCAGGGCCTCCACCACGCGCTCCGCGGAGACCTTTCCGGGGAGGACGAGATCGGTGTAGAGCACCGCCCAGGCCGTTTCCAGCCCGACGACGCCCATGGCACTGCCCGCGAGCCCGCGGGACTTCTCCTCGGCGCTGTGCGGCGCGTGGTCCGTGGCCACGGCGTCGATGGTGCCGTCGCGCAGGCCCTCGATGAGCGCCTCGCGGTCCTCGGCGCGGCGCAGCGGGGGATTCATCTTGAAGCGGCCGTCCTCCTGGAGGTTGTCCTCGCAAAGGCTGAGGTAGTGCGGTCCCGTCTCGCAGGTCACGCGCACCCCGCGGGCCTTGGCCCGGCGGATGAGCTCCACGCTCTGAGCGCAGGAAATGTGGCAGACGTGGTAGCGGCAGCCGGTCTGCTCGGCGAGCTGCAGGTCGCGCTCGATCTGGCCCCATTCGCTCTTCGAGCAAATGCCCTTGTGGCCGTGGGCGGCGGCGTAGCGGCCGTCGTGGATGTAGCCGCCGTGCAGCAGCGTGTTGTCCTCGCAGTGCGCGGCGATGATCACGCCCTCGCGGGCGGCGGTCTGCATGGCGCGGCGCATCATCTCCTCGTCCTGCACGCCGCTGCCGTCGTCGGAGAAGGCGACGCAGCGGCCCTTGAGCGCGGCGATGTCTACGGGTTCCAGCCCCCGGCGGCCGCGCGTGATGGCGGCGTAGGGGAGGACCTCGATGCAGGCGTCGCGGTCGATGATCTCCTGCTCCAGGGCGAGGGTCTCCAGGCTGTCGGGCACGGGGTTGAGGTTCGGCATGGCGCAGACGGTGGTATAGCCGCCGTGTGCGGCCGCAAGCGACCCGGTGCGGATGGTCTCCTTATAACTTTGGCCGGGCTCGCGGAAATGGACGTGGACATCGACAAAGCCGGCGGAGATCCATTTCCCGCTGCAATCGACGACCTGCGCGCCGGAGGCTTCGACGATGTCCGGCCCGATGGCGGCGATGCGGCCGTCGCGGATGAGTACGTCCGCCCGGCGCTGGCCTGCAGCGTCGATCAGGGTCCCTCCTTTGAGCAGTCTGTCCATTTATTCCATGTTTTCCACCCGGATGCCGGGCATCGCCGAGAGGCGTTCCAGCAGCGCGAGCGGGCTTTCTTTCTTGTTGGTGCAAAGGTTGATTTCCGCCTTGACGAGCTCGCCTTCGCGGAGGATGGCGAACCACCGTACCTGCTTGCCCAGCGACTCGATGGCGTCCTGCAGGACTTTGTCGTCTGCGGCGGAGAGGGTGGCCGTGACCTGCCGGTCGCCCATGCTGGGGATGAAGAAGTGCATGGCCTCGAGGCAGATGATCATCAACACGGTGCAGAGGGTGCTCAGCTCGTACATGCCGCCGCCCATGCCCAGACCCACGGCGCCCGTCACCCAGAGGCCGGCCGCGGTGGTCAGGCCGCTGACGTGTCGGTTCTTCATGATGATGCCGGCGCACAGGAAACCGAGGCCGCCCACCACGCCGGCGGCGACGCGCGAGGCGTCGAACTTGCTGGCGTCCGGGAAACCATAGATGGATATGGTCATGAACAGGGCTGAGCCCAGCGCCACGAGCATGTGGGTCCGGAGGCCGGCCCCCTTGCCGCGCAACTCGCGCTCATAGCCGATGGCTGCTCCGAGCAGGGCGGCTCCTACCAGGCGGAGAGGTAATTCCAGGGCGATTGTCATACGGTTTTCGGTTATGGGATGAATCCAAATGACAAAGATACGGAAAAAATCCCGTCGCGCCCGCGCAAAATGCACGCACGTGCGTGAAAAGTTATTAACAATGTAAATCGTAAAAATGTCGATAACTTTCCTTGCAAGGAGTTTCAGTTTGTTGTAAATTTGCAGCTTGTTAGTTCGAGTATGAAAGTCAGCATTATCATGGGATCCAAAAGCGACTGGGAGGTGATGTCAGCCGCTTGCGAGACCCTCGAACAGTTCGGGGTCCCCTACGAGAAAAAAGTCATCAGTGCACATCGCACACCGCAATTCTTCAGTGAGTACATGGCCACGGCCCGCGATCGCGGGGTGGGCATCGTGATTGCGGGTGCCGGCGGCGCGGCCCACCTGCCCGGTATGGCGGCCGCCCTGACCTCGCTCCCGGTGATCGGCATTCCGATCAAGAGCAAGGCGCTGAACGGGCTGGATTCCCTGCTGTCCATTGTACAGATGCCTTCCGGCATTCCCGTCGCGACGATGGCGATCGACGGAGCCAAGAATGCCGCCCTCTACGCCATCGCCATGCTCGCCCTCCAGGACGCCGGCCTTGCGGCCAAGCTGGAGGACTTCCGGAAGAAACAGGCAGAAAAGGTCCTTCAAACCGAGATATAAATTATGAATGCACACCGCATCTTTGTAGAAAAGTGTTCGGAGTTCCAGGTTGAGGCGCAGAGCCTCAAGAACGAGTTCAACGAAAACCTTTCTCTCTCGCTGCGTACCCTGCGGCTCTTGAATGTTTATGATTTGTTCGGCTTCTCCGACGAGTTGTTGGAGAAATGCCGCTACACGGTCTTTGGCGAGGTGGTCACGGACACCGTGACGGACGACTGCCCGCTCGAAGGCAAGAAATACCTGGCTGTCGAGTACATCCCCGGCCAGTTCGACCAGCGGGCCTCCTCGGCCCTGGACTGCGTCCACCTGATCGATCCGTCGGCCGACGTGCAGATCCGCTCCTCGCGCCTGCTCATCTTCGATGACGACCTCTCCGACGAGACGCTCGCCGCCATCCGCCACTACTATATCAACGTGGTGGAGTCCCGGCCCAAGGACCTCGGCCGCCTGCAGCCGGAAGGCAAGGCGGACGTGAAGCCGCTCGCCTCGCTTGCAGGCTTCACGAAGATGCAGCCCGCGGAGTACGCCGCCTTCTGCAAGCAGTGGGGTCTGGCGATGAATACCGACGACCTCGCCGAAGTGGTGCGCTATTTCACGAAGGAGGGCCGCGACCCCTCCGAGACGGAGCTGCGCATCCTCGACACCTACTGGAGCGACCACTGCCGCCACACGACCTTCACCACCGAGCTGATGGACGTGCGCGTGGATGATTCCTTCGCCAAGGAGGAGATCGAGGCGGAGTACCGCGAATTCTTGTCCGTCCGCAAGGAGCTGGGCCGCGAACAGAAGAGCCTCTGCCTGATGGAGCTGGCGACGATCGGCGCGCACGTGCTGCGCAAGCGCGGTCTGCTGGAGGACTTGGAGCAGAGCGAAGAGAACAACGCCTGCAGCATCTTCGTGGATGTGGACGTGGACGGGCAGCCGGAGAAGTGGCTGCTGCAGTTCAAGAACGAGACGCATAACCATCCGACCGAGATCGAGCCGTTCGGCGGCGCGGCCACCTGTCTGGGCGGCGCCATCCGCGACCCGCTCTCCGGCCGTGCCTACGTATATCAGGCGATGCGCGTGACGGGTGCCGGCGACATCAACGCCGCCGTCAAGGACACCCTGGCGGGCAAACTCCCGCAGCGCATGATCAGCCGCAAGGCGGCCCATGGCTATTCCAGCTACGGCAACCAGATCGGCCTCGCCACCACGCATGTGCGTGAAATCTATCATCCCGGCTACACGGCCAAGCGCCTCGAAGTGGGTGCCGTGGTGGGTGCCGTCAAGGCGGAGAATGTCCGCCGCGAGAGCCCCGCGCCGGGCGACGTGATCCTGCTGCTGGGCGGCCGCACGGGCCGCGACGGCATCGGCGGCGCCACGGGCTCCTCCAAGGAGCACACGGAGGCCTCCATCGAGACCTGCGGCAGCGAGGTCCAGAAGGGCAACGCCCCCGAGGAGCGCAAGCTCCAGCGGCTCTTCCGCCGCCCGGAGGTGACGCGCCTCATCAAGAAATCGAACGACTTCGGCGCGGGCGGCGTGAGCGTCGCCATCGGCGAGCTCGCCGCCGGCCTGGACATCTACCTGGACCGCGTGCCGACCAAGTACAGCGGCCTGAACGCCACCGAGCTCGCGATCAGCGAGTCCCAGGAGCGTATGGCCGTGGTCGTGGAGGCGAAGGACCGCGAGGCCTTCGAAGCCTTCTGCGCCAGCGAGAACGTCGAGGTCACGCACGTGGCCGACGTGACGGACCGCGGCCGGATGCGGATGAGCTACCACGGGCAGACCGTGGCCGACCTCTCCCGCGAATTCATCGACAGCGCCGGCGCGAAGCATTACGCGAAAGCGGCCGTGGGCGCCGTCGAGGACGTCGATCCGTTCCGCCGCGAGCCGGAGGGACAGACCCTCAAGGAAAAGATGGTCGCGACCCTGTCCGACCCCAACGTAGCCTCGCAGAAGGGCCTCGTGGAGATGTTCGACTCCACCATCGGCCGCTCCACGGTGCTGATGCCGTACGGCGGCGCCCTGCAGGCCACGGAGACGCAGGTGTCCGTGCAGAAGCTCCCCGCGGACGGCTACACCGACACCGCCAGTATGATGGCCTTCGGCTACGCCCCGTTCCTGACCAGCTGGAGCCCCTACCACGGGGCCGCGTACGCCGTCGTGGACGCCTGCGCCAAGGTCGTGGCGGCGGGCGGCGACTGGTCGCGGATGCGTTTCTCCTACCAGGAGTATTTCGAGCGGATGACCGAGGACCCGCGCAGCTGGGGCAAGCCTCTCTCCGCGCTGCTCGGCGCCCTGAAGATGCAGCTCGCCCTGGGCCTGCCGTCCATCGGCGGCAAGGACTCGATGAGCGGCACCTTCGAGCACATCAGCGTGCCGCCCACCCTGATCGCCTTCGGCATCACGACGGTGGACGCCGCCCGGGTGATCTCCCCGGAGCTCAAGTGGGAGGGCAACCAGCTCTACCTCATCAAGCACACCCCGCTCCCGAACCGTATGCCGGACACGGAGCAGCTGAAGGCGAACTGGGACTTCGTCCATCAGCAGATCGCCGCCGGCAAGATCGTCTCCGCCTGGGCCCTGGGCCGCGGCGGCGTGGCGGAGGGCCTCGCCAAGATGTCCTTCGGCAACCTCTTCGGCATCAACGTGGATCTCGACGAGCGCCAGCTCTTCGACCTGGGCTACGGCTCCATCCTCGTGGAGACGGAGGGCGAACTGGTCTTCCCGCAGGCCGTGCACCTCGGCGAAGTCACCCCCGGCGACGACGGCCTGCTGCGCATCTGCGGCGAGCGCATCCTGATCGACCGCCTGCTGCAGGCGAACGCCGGCAAGTACGCCAAGGTCTATCCCGCGACCGTCCCCGCGTCCTATACCAAGCTGCTGAAAGTCAAGGCGGAGGGGAAGTATGAAGCCCCGTCCTGGAAGGGCCCCAAGGTGGACAAGCCGCTGGTCTATATCCCGGTCTTCCCGGGCACCAACTGCGACTACGACACGGCCAAGGCCTTCCGCAAGGCCGGCGCCGACGTCGCCTTCGGCGTGTTCCGCAACCTCACGGGCGCGGACGTCCTGCAGTCCATCGACGAGATGGCCGCGGCGATCGATGGCTGCCAGATCCTGATGCTCGCGGGCGGCTTCTCCGCCGGCGACGAGCCGGACGGCAGCGGCAAGTTCATCGCCAACGTGCTCAACAACGCCCGCGTGGCGCAGTCCATCGAGGGCCTGCTGGAGCGCGGCGGCCTGATCCTGGGCATCTGCAACGGTTTCCAGGCGCTCGTCAAGAGCGGCCTGCTGCCCTACGGGCACCTCGGCCTCGTCACCCGCGAGTCGCCGACCCTGTTCCGCAACGACATCAACCGCCACATCTCCCAGATGGCCACGACGCGCGTGGCGACGACCCGCTCGCCCTGGCTCGCCGGGATGAGCATAGGGGACCTGCACACCATCGCCGTGAGCCACGGCGAAGGCCGTTTCGTGGTCTCCGAGGCCCTGGCGCGGGAGCTCTTCGCCCGCGGGCAGGTGGCCTTCCAGTACGTGGACCCCTTCTCCGAGGAGGTCACGATGGAGGCCCCGTACAACCCGAACGGTTCCTGTTTCGCCATCGAGGGCATCATCAGTCCGAACGGCCAGATCCTCGGCAAGATGGGCCACACGGAGCGCTGGGAGCCCCACGTATTCAAGAACATCGAGGAAGAGCTCTACCAGCCGCTCTTCGACAACGCAGTCCATTATTTCAAGAAATAGCCCAATGAAAAAAGGAGAACTGATCTTCGAGGGAAATGAGAAACAGGTCTTCGCGACCGACCATCCCGACCAGGTGATCTTCCGTTACAAGGACGTGACGGTGGCCTACAACAATGTCAAGCGCGCCCGCTTCATCGGCAAGGGCGCCCTGGACAACCAGATCTCGGCCATCCTGCTCAACTACCTGAACCAGAACGGGGTGGAGACCCATTTCATCGAGCGCCTCGGCGAGCAGGAGCAGCTCTGCCGCAAGATCGAGATCATCCCCCTGCAGGTGGTGGTGCACAACCGCATCGCCGGCTCGCTGGCCTACCGCCTGGGCGTGGAGGAGGGCTACCGCCACGCCAACGTCATCGTGGACCTGCGCTACAACAACGACCTCCTCGAGGATCCGTTCATCAACCGCGACCACGCCGTGGCCCTCGGCCTGGCGACCTACCAGGAGCTGGACGGGATGTACAACAACGCCCGCCGCGTCAACGAGCTCCTCAAGCCGCTCTTCCACAAGGCCGGCATCGAGCTCGTGGATATGAAGATCGAGTTCGGCCGGGCCTCCGACACCGGGGCGATCATCATCTCCGACGAGATCAGCCCCGACACCTGCCGCCTGTGGGACGAAGCCACGGGGGAGCGCCTGGACAAGGACCGCTTCCGCCTGGACCTGAGCCGCGTGGTGGAGAGCTACAACCTCGTTCTGACCCGTTTGAAACAAGTAACTGAAGAATAGATATGGGCGTACTGGCAGTATATGGCGTACCGAGCGCCTCGACACTGATTTACTACGGTCTGCACAACCTCCAGCACCGCGGCCAGGAAGGCGGCGGCATCATCACCTTCGACGCGAAGGGCGATTCCTACAGCTACCGCGGACAGGGCCTGCTGAGCGAGATCTTCACCAACGGCGAACTGGACCACCTCCCGGGCGAGATGGGCATAGGCAGCGTCAAGTACGCCAACGCCTCCAAGGGCGGCCTGAACAACGTGGAGCCCCTGTTCTTCCACCACCATTCCGGCGATTTCGCCATCGCCGGGGAGGGCAACCTGGTCAACGCCCGCCAGGTGGCCGAATACCTGGAGCGGCACGGCTCCATCTTCCAGACCAACACCGACAGCGAGCTGCTGGCGCACCTGATCAAGAAGAGCAAGACCGAGGACCGCATCACGATGATCGTCCAGGCGTTGAATATGATCGAGGGCGGCTTCACCTTCGTCATTATGACCAGGAGCCGCATCTACGCCTGCCGCGACAAGTACGGCATCAAGCCGCTGTGCATCGGCAGGCTGGGCGACGGCTGGGCGGTCAGCAGCGAGTCCTGCGCCTTCGAAATAATGGGCGCGGAGTTCATCCGCGACGTGCAGCCGGGCGAGATCGTGACCTTCGACCACCACGGGATGCGGAGCACCCTCTATTCCCACTTCAACCGCCACCGGATGTGCGCGATGGAGTACATCTATTTCGCGCGCCCCGACAGCGACATCGACGGCTGCAACGTCCACGCCTACCGCAAGGAGGCGGGCCGGCGCCTGTACCGGGAGAACCCGGTCGAGGCCGATATGGTGGTGGGCGTGCCCGAGTCCAGCCTCAGCGCGGCGATGGGTTTCGCCGAGGAGAGCGGCATCCCCTACGAGATGGGTCTGGTCAAGCACAAATACGTGGGCCGCACCTTCATCGAGCCGGTGCAGGCGGTCCGCGAACTGGGCGTCAAGATGAAGCTCTCGCCGGTGCGGAGCATCGTCAAGGGCAAGCGCATCGTGCTGGTGGACGACTCCATCGTCCGCGGCACCACCTCGCTCAAGATCGTCAAGCTCCTGCGCGAGGCGGGCGCCACGGAGGTGCACGTGCGCATCGCCAGCCCGATGATGCGCTTCACCTGCCACTACGGCGTGGACACCTCCACGCCGGAAGAGCTGCTCTGCTCGCACCGGACGCTGGAGGAGGCGCGCCAGGCCATCGGGGCCGATTCGCTGGGCTACCTCAGCCCGGAATCCACGCGGGATTCCTGCTTCGGCTGCGCGGATCCCTGCCAGGCGTGTTTCACCGGCGAGTATCCGACCCTCCTTTATGACGAAATGGTAGAAAACGATTAAATAATAATTAATAAAGATTAAAACTATGGCTAATTCCTACGAAAAAGCAGGTGTCAACCTGGAAGCGGGTTACGAGGTAGTCCGCCGCATCAAGCAGCATGTCGCATCTACGTCCCGCAAGGGTACGATGGGCAATATCGGAGCATTCGGCGGAATGTTCGACCTGTCCTCCCTCGGCTACAAGGAGCCGGTTCTCGTGAGCAGCACGGACGGCGTGGGCACCAAGCTCAAGATCGCCTTCACCCTGGACAAGCACGACACCGTCGGTATCGACGTGGTGGCCATGTGCGTCAACGACGTGCTCGCGCACGGCGCCGAGCCCATCTACTTCCTGGACTACGTGGCCCTGGGCCACAACGTTCCCGAGAAGGTGGAGCAGATCGTGGCGGGCGTCGCCGAAGGCTGCCGCCAGGCGGGCTGCATGCTTGTGGGCGGCGAGACCGCCGAGATGCCGGGCATGTACGACTACGACGAATACGACCTCGCCGGTGCGGCGACGGGCGTCGTCGAGAAGAGCAAGCTCATCGACGGGTCCAAGGTCAAGGTGGGCGACGTCCTGGTGGGCATCGCCTCTTCGGGCGTGCACTCCAACGGCTTCAGCCTCGTGCGCAAGATCGTCGCCGACGGCCGGCACCACTACTCCGACCGCGTGCCCGAACTGGGCGGCCGCAAGCTCGGCGAGGTCCTGCTGACCCCGACCAAGATCTATGTCAGGCAGGTGATGGACGTGATCAAGCACTGCGACGTCCACGGCATGGCCCACATCACCGGCGGCGGCTTCGACGAGAACATTCCGCGCTTCCTCCAGGAAGGCCAGGGCCTCGAGATCAACGAGGGGACCTGGGAGATTCCGGTCATCTTCCGGCTGCTGGAGAGATGGGGCGGCGTGCCGCACCGCGAGATGTTCAACATCTTCAACATGGGCATCGGCATGGTCCTCGTGCTCGATCCTTCCGAGGCGCAGCAGGCCATCGACATCCTCGTCTCCCATGACGAGAAGGCCTGGGTCATCGGCAAGGTCACGAACAAGCCT